>UEXP01000209.1_pt1 | contig 37446 bp, 37 predicted proteins | sample 4301171 | NCBI WGS metagenome assembly UEXP01 (sample SAMEA4773182, study PRJEB27434) | metagenome | biome: 2259; feature: agricultural soil; material: soil | place: USA | collected 2014-09 | depth 0.25 m
GCGGTCGGCGAGATCTACGTCGCGCGGCACTTCCCGCCGGTCGCGAAGCAGATGATGGACGAGCTCGTGGCCAACCTGCTGGCGGCCTACCGCAGCTCGATCGAGAAGCTCGACTGGATGACGGCCGAGACGAAGGAGCGGGCCTACGAGAAGCTCGCCACGTTCCGCCCGAAGATCGGCTACCCCGAGAAGTTCCGTGACTACTCGGCCCTGACGATCGGCGACGACCTGGTCGCCAACGTGCAGGCGTCCGCGGCGTTCGAGACCGACCGCCAGCTCGCCAAGATCGGCTCGCCGGTCGACCGCGACGAGTGGTTCATGCTGCCGCAGACGGTCAACGCCTACTACAACCCGGGCACCAACGAGATCTGCTTCCCCGCGGGCATCCTGCAGAAGCCGTTCTTCTCCCCGGACGCGCTCGACGCCGAGAACTATGGCGGCATCGGTGCGGTCATCGGCCACGAGGTCGGCCACGGCTTCGACGACCAGGGTGCGCAGTACGACGGTGCCGGCAACCTCAACGACTGGTGGACCGCCGACGACAAGGCGGCGTTCCAGGTGAAGTCCAAGGCGCTCATCGCGCAGTACGACGGCTTCTCGCCGCGCAACCTGCCGGGCGAGCACGTCAACGGCTCGCTGACCGTCGGCGAGAACATCGGCGACCTGGGCGGGCTGACGATCGGCCACACGGCGTACGCGATCGCGCTCGGCCGCACGCCCACCGCGGAGGAGTCGCAGACGCTCTTCTCCAACTGGGCCTACTGCTGGCGCACGAAGCGGCGCATCGAGCAGGAGCGGCAGTACCTCACCATCGACCCGCACAGCCCGCCGGAGTTCCGCGCCAACATCGTGCGCAACCTCGACGAGTTCCACGAGGCCTTCGGCACCCAGCCGGGTGACGGGCTCTGGCTCGACCCCTCGGAGCGCGTCCGCATCTGGTGAGGTCGCGCGGCCTGTGGATGGCCCTGGTCCTCCTGTCAGCGGCCGCTGGTAGACAGTGCGCATGAGCTCCTCCGCCGTGGCCGTCGACCGCTCCGCCGTCCGGGCGGAGGCGGAGGCGTGCCTGCGGGCGCTGGTCGGTCGCGGCGACGCGGAGCTGCGGGAGGACCAGTGGACGGCGATCGAGGCGCTGGCCGTGGACCGCCGCCGGGCGCTCGTCGTGCAGCGCACCGGCTGGGGCAAGTCAGCGGTCTACTTCGTCGCGACCGCCCTGCTGCGCGCCCGGGGGGCCGGGCCCACGGTGATCGTCAGCCCCCTGCTCGCGCTCATGCGCAACCAGATCCAGGCCGCGGAGCGCGCCGGCATCCACGCCGTCACCATCAACTCCACCAACCCCGAGGCCTGGCCCGCGATCGAGGAGCGCATCGCCCGCGGTGAGGTCGACGTCCTCCTGGTCAGCCCCGAGCGGCTCAACAACCCCGGCTTCCGCGACGAGGTGCTGCCGCGCCTGGCCGCGACGACCGGCCTCCTCGTCGTCGACGAGGCGCACTGCATCTCCGACTGGGGCCACGACTTCCGGCCCGACTACCGCCGCATCCGCACGATGCTGGCCGATCTCCGTGACGGCATCCCCGTGCTGGCCACGACGGCGACCGCCAACGCGCGCGTCACGACCGATGTCGCCGAGCAGCTCGGCGACGACGTCCTCGTGCTCCGTGGCTCCCTCGACCGTGAGTCGCTCCGCCTCGGCGTCGTCCGGCTGCCGACACCGGACATGCGGCTGGCGTGGCTTGCCGACAACCTCGGGTCGCTGCCCGGCTCAGGCATCGTCTACTGCCTGACGGTCGCCGCGACGCAGGAGGTCGCGGCCTACCTGCGCGACCGGGGGCATGCGGTCGCGGCGTACTCCGGCCAGACGGAGACCAGCGAACGCGAGGCGCTCGAAGGTGACCTCGCCGCGGGCCGGGTCAAGGCGCTGATCGCCACGAGCGCGCTCGGCATGGGCTTCGACGCCACCCTCGGGTTCGTCATCAACCTGGGTGCCCCGAGCTCGCCGGTCAGCTACTACCAGCAGGTCGGCCGCGCCGGCCGCGGCACCGACGATGCCGTCGTCGTGCTGCTCCCCGGCATCGAGGACCGCGACATCTGGGCCTACTTCGCCTCGCTCGCCTTCCCCCGCGAGGAGCTGGTCCGGCAGACGCTCGCGACCCTCGCCGATGCCGGACGCCCGATGTCGACGGCGGCCCTCGAGACGTACGTCGACCTGAACCGCACGCGCCTGGAGACGATGCTCAAGGTGCTCGACGTCGACGGCGCGGTGCAGCGGGTGAGTGGCGGCTGGATGGCGACGGGTCAGGAGTGGTCCTACGACCGTGAGCGCTACGCGCGGGTCGCGGAGGCACGCGAACGCGAGCAGCGGGCGATGCTCGACTACCTGACGCACGACGGCTGCCGGATGGCCTACCTGCGCGGTCAGCTCGACGACCCCGCTCCGGAGCGGTGCGGCCGCTGCGACAACTGTGGTGGGCTGCCCGTGCCGACTCACGTGTCGGAGACCGCTGCAGCCGAGGCCCGTGAGGCGCTCGGTCGTCCCGGAGTGCCCATCGCTCCGCGCAAGATGTGGCCGACCGCCCTGGCCAACATGGGCATCGACCTCAAGGGCAAGATCACGGACGGCGCCGACGAGGGCCGTGCCATCGCCCGGCTGACCGACCTCGGTCACGGACAGGCACTGCGCGAGCTCTTCCGCGACACGACCCCGGACGGCCCGGTGCCGATGCTGCTGGTCCAGGCGATGGTCACCGTCCTCCAGGACTGGCGCCCCCGGGTCGACGGCATCGTCTTCGCCGAGTCCGCGCGGCGCCCGGCTCTGGTGCGCGACCTGGCCGACGGCCTGTCGCGCTACCTCCAGGTGCCTCTCGTCGGGCGTTGGTCGATCCTCGACCCCTCAGTCGACCCGGGGCGAGGCGCCGCCAACTCGGCCCAACGCGTGGCGGCCGTGGGGCGGCGCTCAGGGCTCGAGGGTGAGGTCCCCGAGGGCGCGCGCGTGCTGCTCGTCGACGACCGGGTGGTGACGGGCTGGTCGCTCACCCTCGCGGCCCGCGCGCTGCGGGGAGCGGGCGCCGCGCAGGTGCTCCCGCTGGTGCTCGCGACCGACTCCTGAAATGCAGCGTGCCCCACCGGTGGTGACCGGCGGGGCACGCTGGGCTGCGAGTGAGAGGTCAGTGACCCATCATCGCGGCCGGGTCGACCGGCGCGACCTTGTGGCGCGGGAGGAAGAGCGCCGGGATGAAGCAGAGGCCGACCAGGATCGTGCCGATCAGGAAGACCGAGCCGAACGCATCGCCGAAGTCGGCGAGGATCTTCGCCGGCGTGGCCAGGCCCGGGATCTGCTCCGGCGACAGGCCGAACTTCTCCAGGACATCGGCGAGCTTGCCGTTGTCCTGGCCGGCAAGGGCGATCGAGCTCGACTCACGGCTGAGGAAGCCGTTGGTCAGGATCACCGCGAAGATCGCGGTGCCGATCGACGCGGCCACCTGCTGCGTCACGTTGAGCAGCGTCGAGCCCCGGGCGATGTGCTCGTGGGACAGCGTGGCCAGCGCCGCGCTGAACATCGGCATCATCGTGAGGCCCATGCCGAGGCCCATCACGAAGAGGCCCGCGAGGATGCGGAACGTCGACGGGTCGGCACCGATGTTGATGAAGAACGCCAGACCGATGGTGTCGAGCACGATGCCGGTGAGGACGATCTTGCCGGGACCGATCTTGTCGGAGAGCACGCCACCGACCGGCATGGTCAGCACCGCGCCGAGACCCTGCGGGATCAGCAGCAGGCCCGAGTGGAGGGCGTTCTCCCCGAGCACCTGCTGGAAGTAGAGCGGGAAGAGCAGGCCGGCACCGAAGAACGCCATCGCGAAGAGGGCCATGGCGACGACCGCGACGGTCATCTGGCGGTCCTTGAAGAGGCGCAGGTCGATGAGCGGGTGCTTGTTGTTGCGGTTGAGCGCCCACGGGATGAACGCCGCCACGAGCACGGCGCCGATGATCGTGAAGGCGACGACCTCGGTGGTCCAGATTGTGCCCTGCTCCTGCTTCGCGCCCGGGATGGAGGAGACGCCGTAGAGCAGCGTCGCGAGGCCGGGGGAGAGCAGCAGCATGCCGAGGAAGTCGAAGGACTCCGACGGCTCGACGTCGTCCTTGGGCAGGACGTAGGCGGCGTACGCCAGGGTGATGACGCCGACCGGGACGTTGACCAGGAAGATCCAGTGCCAGCTGGCGGTGTCGACCAGCCAGCCGCCGAGGATCGGGCCGCCGATCGGGCCGAGCATCATCGGGATGCCGAGGATCGCCATGACGCGGCCGACGTTCTGAGGGCCGGCCTTGTGGGTCATGATCGTCATGCCGAGCGGCATCAGCATGCCGCCACCGAGGCCCTGGAGCACGCGGTAGACGACGAGCAGCTCGAGGCTGGACGCGGTCGCACAGAGCGCGGATCCGGCCGTGAAGAGCAGCACCGCAAGCATGAACAGCCGCTTGGTGCCGAAGCGGTCGGCCGCCCAGCCCGTGAGCGGGATGACGGCCGCGAGGGCGAGGGTGTAGCCCGTCATGGTCCACGCCACCTGCGCCGAGGTGGCGTTGAAGGTCTTCTGGAAGGTCTGGAGGGCCACCGACACGACGGTCACGTCGAGGATGGACATGATCGCGCCGAGGACGACGACGCCGGCGACGGCGAACGTGCCGGGCGGCAGCGCGTCGACTGCAGGCTTCTCTGCGGGTTCTTGGATGTCAGTTGTCACAGCCAACGAGCCTAGGCCCGTCCACCGACAACGGCATCAGACTTTGGTCAGCCGCGCCGGTGACCCGTCCCACAGCAACTGAGCATGGTCATGGCCGCGCGTCACAGCCCGCGGTCGGCCTGGCGGATGGAGTGCATCGGGAGGATCACCCACATCAGCGTGACCAGCCCGAGGTAGAGCACGTCGATCACGATGGTCAGGGTGTGGTCGAAGAGGTACAGCGTGACCAACGTCAGGATGCCGAGGATCGAGAGCGCCACGAGCGCGGTGGCGGCGATGACGTGCAGGTTGCCGCGTACGACGACCCGCTCCTTGTCGTGCCGCCGGAACGCCAGGCGGTGGTGCACCACGGGAGCGACCACGATGATCGCGGCCACGCCGGTCACCAGCAAGGTCAGGTAGTAGACAGCCTGCTCGAAGTCGGTGGCTTCCTGGAAGCCGCTGCTGAAGGCGATCACCAGCAGGAAGCCGACGAGCAGCAGGATCCCGCCCTGGATGACGCGCAGCTCCTGCAGCAGCTCGTTGAGCTCACGGTCCAGGTGGTGGTGACCCGAGGAGTCCTTGTGGGCGTCCGTCATGGCCGCACGCTAGACCCGTCTCGTGCCTTCGCGGAAGATGAACGCGGGATGAATCCGGCGCCAGCTCCAGGCTCAGAGGAGCGCGTCGAGCACCGCGAGCACCTGCGGGTCGTCGGGCACGACCTGCGGGCTGAAGCGGGCGATCACGGCGCCGTCGGGAGCGATCACGAACTTCTCGAAGTTCCAGCGGATGTCGCCGGCCTCGCCCTTCTCGTTGGGCGTGCGGGTCAGCGCGTCGTACAGGGGGTGGCGGCCCTCGCCGTTGACCTCGATCTTCTCGGTGAGCGGGAAGGTGACGCCGTACGTCATGGAGCAGAACTCCTTGATCTCGTCGGCGCTGCCCGGCTCCTGCCCACCGAACTGGTTGCAGGGCAGGCCGATCACGGTGAAGCCGCGGGCGGTGTACTTCTCGTGGATCTCCTCCAGCGCGGTGTACTGCGAGGTCAGGCCGCACTTCGACGCGACGTTGACGAGGAGGGCGGCACGACCGGCGGTGAGGTCGCCGAGGGTGCCCGGCGTGCCGTCGAGGAGGGCGATCTTCGTGTCCAGGATGCTCACGTGGCCGAGCCTACGTTGTCGGTGTTCGCGCCTAGGGTGGCGCCCGTGGCTTTCGTTCCCGTGACCGGTCCCGCGTCGTTCCGCGCGGTCGAGCCGCCGCGCGACAGCGTCGTCGTCTTCACCGACGCCACGTCGTCCCGGGTGATCGAGCTGCCGATGCGCTCGGCACTGCCGGTGCTGACCCGTGCACGCGTCGACGACGCCGCGCACCCGAGCGTCGGCCTGCTCGGCGGGGCGGTGCTGTTCGGCATGCGCCTGGTGGCCGACGGTCATTTCGAGCCCTCGCCCGACGGGCCGTGGTGGCAGCCCGCCGAGCTGGACGCGGCCGAGACGGACCGGTTCGAACAGATGGTGGCCGCACGGACGTACGACGGCCAGGACGCCGCAACGGTGGAGGGACTCGCCCGCCGGGTGATCGGCGCTGTCGTCGACGCGATGCCGCGCAACGCACCGGCCGCGGTGGCCACGGGTGCGGCGCCGCTGCGTGCCGGCGGCGCCCGCCGTACGACCACCCGTGGGAGCAGCGACTTCACCGACCGGTTGCAGAGCCGGCTGGCGCGGCTCCGCGCCGACGGCGGTCCGGTGCCGGACGCCCGCCCCAACCTGGTCTCCCTCTCCCTGCGCGTCGAGGCTGCGGAGGAGCAGCTCGTGGCAGGGCAGGTGCGCGTCGTCCTGCAGGTGCACGACGAGGGCAACCCACTCCACCTGTGCGACGCCGCGCTGCTGTGGACCGACCTGGAGGAGAGCGGCTTCGGGCCGCGCGCGCAGACCCACACGACGGTGGCGCTGCGCGCTGCTGCCGACGCCTGGCCGGTGCTCGATCGGCTGCAGGCGCTGCGGGTGCCTGACGAGATCACCCTCGACACCGATGAGCTGGTCAGCCTGCTCGAGCACGGGGTCGAGGCACTCCGCGAGATTGGCGTCGACGTGCTCTGGCCGCGGTCGCTCGGGCGCGACCTGACCGCCTCGACGGTGCTGGAGCAGGCCCAGCCCGGCCGGTCGTCGATCGACTCCGCCGCCGAGGGCCACCGCGAGGAGGTGCTCCAGGAGGGCCTCTTCTCCACGAAGGCGCTCTTCGCCTTCAACTGGCGGATCTCCCTCGCGGGTGAGCCGCTCACGGATGACGAGATGACCCAGCTCGCCCAGGCGGCGGCACCGGTGATCAAGCTGCGCGACCAGTGGATCGTGGTCGACCCGGCCATCGCCCGGAAGGCGAAGAAGCGCCTGGTCCGCACGGTGCCGGCTGCTGTGGCCGTCGCAGCCGCGCTCACCGGTGTCGTCCAGGTCGAGGAGCGCGACGTCTCCGTGGTGGTCGGAGCGACCCTGGAGAAGGTCCGCGCAAGGCTGCGCGATGCCGCCACGCTCGACCCGATCGAGGTCCCGCCTGGCCTCGAGGCGACCCTGCGGGACTACCAGCGTCACGGCCTGACCTGGCTCGCCGAGCTGACCTCGATGGGCCTGGGCGCATGCCTTGCCGACGACATGGGCCTGGGCAAGACGCTGCAGGTGATCGCCCTGCACCTGCACCGCGCGGCGCGCACCGGGGCCGGGCCCTTGGCGAAGCCGGCGGGGAGCGGAGCGACCGACGCCACGCTGGTCGTCTGTCCGACCTCGCTCCTGGGCAACTGGGAGGCCGAGATCCGTCGCTTCGCCCCCGGCGTCCCCGTGCGCAGGTTCCACGGCGGGGCCCGCGACCTGGCCGATGCGCGCGGGTTCGTGCTGACGACGTACGGCACGATGCGCACCTCTGCTGCCGAGCTCGCGAAGGTGGGCTGGGACCTGGTGGTCGCCGACGAGGCACAGCACGTCAAGAACGCCGCCACCGCGACGGCACGTGCCCTGCGCACGATCCCGAGCGAGGCGCGCGTCGCGCTCACCGGCACCCCCGTGGAGAACGAGCTCACCGAGCTGTGGGCGATCCTCGACTGGTGCACGCCCGGGCTGCTGGGGTCGCGGCTCGCCTTCCGCAAGGCATGGGCGCAGCCGATCGAGGCGGGCGTCGATCCGGCGATCACGGCGCGGTTCGCGGACCTGATCGGGCCGTTCGTGCTGCGACGCCGCAAGTCCGACCCGGGCATCGCCCCCGAGCTGCCGCCCAAGACCGAGACCGACCACCTCGTCGGCCTCACTCGTGAGCAGACCGTGCTCTACGAAGCGCTGGTCCGGGACTCGATGGAGCGGATCGAGCGCGCGGACGTCGACACCCGGCGCGGCCTGATCCTGGCGATGCTCACCGGGCTCAAGCAGATCTGCAACCACCCGGCGCACTACCTGCGCCAGACCAACCCGAAGCTCAACGGGCGGTCGGAGAAGTTCGACCTGATGGACGAGCTGCTCGGCACGATCCTCAGCGAGGACGGCGCGGCACTGCTCTTCACCCAGTACGTCGCCATGGGGTCGCTGATCGCGAGCCACCTGACCAAGGCCGGCGTGCCGCACCAGTTCCTGCACGGCGGCACCTCTGCCTCGGAGCGCTCGCGGATGGTCGAGCGCTTCCAGGAGGGCGAGATGCCGGTCTTCATCCTGTCGCTCAAGGCAGGGGGCACCGGCCTCAACCTGACCCGCGCCGACCACGTCCTCCATGTCGACCGCTGGTGGAACCCGGCCGTCGAGGAGCAGGCGACCGACCGTGCCTACCGGATCGGCCAGACCCGCCCCGTGCAGGTGCACCGGATCATCGCCGAGGGCACGATCGAGGAGCGGATCGCCGCCCTGCTCGCAGGGAAGCGGGAGCTCGCGGAGGCGGTCCTGGGCCGCGGCGAAGCAGCCCTGACCGAGCTCTCCGACGCCGACCTGCGCGACCTCGTCACGCTGCGGCCGCGCCCGTGAGGACGACGGCGTGAGGTTCCCGGCGTTCGCTGCCCGACGCGGTGGCGCGAAGTCGACGACCTGGTGGGGCAAGGTCTGGCTCCGCACGGTCGAGGAGACGGCGTACGACGACGCGGACGTCGCCGCGGGCTGGCGCCTTGCGCGCGCAGGTGCGGTCGGTGCGATCCAGGTCGATGCCGGGCGGCTGCTCGCTGCCGTACGCACGGGACCCCCGCGGGGGACGCGGCCTGTCGGCGCGCCCGTGGTCGACGTGGATGAGCTGGTGGCCTGCACGGTGGCGGTCGACGTCCTCGACGCCGCCGACAGGGCAGCCCTGGTGGAGGTCGTCGCCGCCGAGTCGGGCCGGGTCGCGGCGCTGCTGGCGGGTGACCTGCCGACGGTGCTGGTCGAGCACGCCGAGGAGGCGGGCGTCTCGCTCCTGCCGGAGGAGCTCGACTGCTCCTGCACCTGCGGCGCCTGGGTCCAGCCGTGTGCGCACGTCCTCGCCGTGCTGGCGCAGACCACGTGGATCTTCGATGCTGACCCGCTCGTGCTCTTCGCGTTGCGGGGGTTGCCCCGTGACCTGTTGCTCGCGTCGTTGGCGCCCGCCGTGCACCCAGCGGATGCCGACGAGGTCGAGGTGGACCTCGACGTCGCCGAGGAAGCCGTGGCCCGCGCGGCAGGGCTGCTCGCCGACCTCGACTGAGCGGCCGGCCCGGCTGTGGGGCGAGGCTAATCCAAGTGCAATGGTGCAGAATCGAGGCATGACTTCCGCTCGGGCTCAGGAGACTCCGCAGGCGCGCGTAGCCCGCCTGGTGACCGAGGCGGCGGAGCTGGCCGGTCGCGCCGGCAGTGCCGCGGTCGCCGCCCTCGTCGCCGAGGTGGAGGGCGGCAGCGTCCCCGGACGCGGCACCGTCGAGAGCTCGGCGCTCCGGCTCGCTTCGGGGGTCCTCGCCGAGCGGCTGCTGGCCCGCGACCCCGGGCCGGCGCCGCTCCCGCCCCGCCCGGTGCGCGCACCGCTCCGCGGGACGCTGGTCCTCGGTCCGCCCCTCGCGGCGGCGGCCACGCGTGCCGCCAACGGGCTCTCCGACCTGCCGCCGCGGCGACCCACCCGGGTGGTCGTGCTCGCCCGACCGCTCGACGAGGCGATCGCCGACGTCTGGGCGAGTCGGGTCTGGGCCGGCGTCAACTGCCCGTGGGCCGGGCAGACCGCGACGCTCAACGCCCGCGACGTGATCCCGCCGCAGACCAATGCGCTCGGCATCGCCGGCCGGTGGGTCCGCCGCGTCGGCGCCCGCAACATCGACATCGTGACCACGACGGGCGAGGTCACGGGCGTGACCAGGCGCCCGCTGCACGTCGTGCATCCCGCAGTTGCTGCGCCGGTCACCGAGATGGCCCGCTCCACCTCGGTCTACCTGGGCATCCTCACCGATCCCGAGACCCACGTCCGGGTCCTGCGTGAGGTGCTCCGGCCGCTCGTCGCGGGCTTCGAGGGCCCTGGCCCGCGGGTCCGGCCGGCGCTGGTGCCGTGGATGGAACGCCACGCGGACAGGCTCGTGCACGGTCTGTCCCACGGTGGCTACTCTCTCCACGGCGAGGCGAACGCCGTCCGGCCTCGGGGCGCCGGCACCGTCGTCTGGCCCGGCTCCGACGGACAGCAACCCGCTGTCCTCGACGTGGCCGTCCGCACCCTGCTTGCCACCTGTGAGGAGACCCCGTGAGCTCGACGAAGCCGGTCAGCGGCAAGGGGCCCATCTACCTCCACGTCGGTACGCCGAAGACCGGCACGTCGTACCTCCAGGACGTCCTGTTCGGCAACCGCGACACCCTCGCCAAGCAGGGCCTGCTCTACCCGGCCGAGAGGTTCGACGGCCAGTTCCTCGCTGCGCTCGACCTGATGCGTCTCCCGTGGGGTGGCCTCGAGCGCGAGGCGGTCGGCGCCTGGGAGGGCCTTGCGAAGCGGGTCCGCGACTGGGACGGCCCGGTGGTCATCAGCCACGAGATCCTCGCGACGGCCAAGCCTGCCGACATCGCGCGTGCCCTCAAGTCGCTCGGCCACCCCGAGCGCGAGATCCGGATCCTGGTCTCCGCCCGCGACCTGGTCCGCCAGATCCCGGCGGAGTGGCAGGAGAACGTCAAGCACCGCAGCGGCCTGCGCTACGACAGCTTCCTCGAGCAGATCCAGGACCCGGCGCGGCCGGGCAAGGTCGCGCCGTGGTTCTGGGACGCGCAGGACGTGCCCGCGATCCTTGGCCGCTGGGCGGCGGAGATCCCCGCGGACCGGGTCACGATCATCACGGTGCCGCCGCCGGGTGCGCCGCGCGAGCTGCTGTGGGAGCGGTTCGTCGAGGCGTTCGGCCTGTCGGCGTACCGGTTCGAGGCCTACACCGAGCGTGCGAACCCGTCGATGGGCGTGCCCGAGACGGCGTTCCTGCGCCGGCTCAACCGTCGCGCTGCGAAGGTCGTCCCGCCGAAGCATTACCGCGTGCTGGTGCGCGAGCTCATCGCGCACCGGACGCTGGCGCTGCGCACCGACTCGCCACGGCTCAGCGTGCCTCCCGCGGTGCGCGAGTGGGCCGCAGATCTCGCCGGCCGCTGGGCGGTCGAGCTGGGCGAGCGCGGCTACGGCGTGGTCGGCGACCTCGCCGAGCTGACCGCCGCGCCGTCGACGGAGGAGTTCGTCGACCCCGACCGCCCGAAGTCGAGCATGGTCGCGGACGCCGCGATCGAAGCCCTGACCGCAGCCCTCGTCGAGGCAGCCCGGCTGCGTGATGTCGAGGACGAGCTCCACCGCGAGATCGCCGAGCTGCGCTTCAAGCTCAACAAGCACGAGCTGCCGTTCAAGGAACGCCAGAAGGTGCGGGCCTACAACTACGCCTCGCAGCGGGCATGGGGGCGCCGGGCGCTCGCGGCGTACAAGAACCGCCAGGGCTGAGCCCGGGTCAGCGGGCGGGCGTGACCTTCGCGAACTCGACGGCCGCGTAGCGCCCCAGCTTGTGGGTGGAGTAGGCGTCCGCACTCAGGCCGACGACGCCACCCAGGACCGGGACCCGCTTGCCGACCGTGGTGGCGAGCTGGCGGCCGGCGACGCGGGCGATCAGCTCGGTCGCGATCTCGAGGCTGAGTGCGTGCTCGAACTCCGGCTTCAGGTCGGGCCCGGTCGCCAGCGCGTGGGGAGTGCCCGGGAGCTGCTTCTTCTTGACCGCCTTCTTCACGCCGTCCTCGCCGAGGAGGGCGGTGACCACGGCGCGGCGGACCTTCGGGTCCCGCAGGTCGTGTCCGTTGAGGTGGGCGATCTCGGCGATCATCCGCACCTGCACGAGTGTCAGGCCGGTGATGTTGGCGGGCACGGCGGCGAGGGCGGTCATGAGGCCACCGATGTTGGTGACGAAGCCCTGCGCGCCGGCGTACGCCGTGTGGACGCGGATGATGTCCTTGACCGCCTTGGAGACGTTGCCGCCCTCGTCGGCGAGCTGCTTCTCTGCGGCGCGGATCGCGGGCCGGAGCGGTCCGACGCCGGTGATCGCCTTGTCCATCGCCTCACGGACGAAGTTGTGCGTCACGTTGGGCACGAGCGCCTGCACGCGCGGGGCAAGACGACGACCGACGATGCTTCCGAGTCCCATGGCCGACATCGTAGAGACCGGATCACAGAGAATGGCGCCATGCCTCCGATCGAGCCCGAGCCCTCGCCGTGGCGCTTCGCGGACCCTGCGGGTGCGGATCCGGAGGACGACCTGGTCGCGATCGGCGCGGACCTGGCGCCGGGCACCCTCCTGGCGGCGTACCGGGAGGGGCTGTTCCCGATGCCGCTCGGCGAGGACGACGACGCGATCGGATGGTTCTCGCCGGTACGCCGCGGTGTGCTGCCGCTCGCCGGGCTGAAGGTGTCGAAGTCGCTGCGTCGTTCCTGTCGCGACTTCGAGATCCGGGTCGACACGGCGTTCGTCGAGGTGATGCGTGCGTGCGGAGATCCGGGGCGCGACGGCGGCTGGATCACCGACGACTTCGTCGAGGCCTACACGCGGTTGCACGAGCTCGGGTGGGCGCACTCGGTCGAGGCCTGGCGTGACGGCGAGCTGGTCGGCGGTCTCTACGGCGTCGCGATCGGTGGGCTCTTCGCGGGGGAGTCGATGTTCCACCGCGCACGTGATGCCTCGAAGGTCGCGCTGGTCGGCCTGGTCGACCTGCTCGACGACGGGTACGCCGACCACCGGGTGCTCGACGTCCAGTGGCGCACCGACCACCTCGCGACGCTCGGGGTCGTGGAGATCCCGCGCCTGGACTACCTCGCGCGGCTGCGGAGCGCGCTGGTCCTGCCGCCGCCGACGGGCTTCTCGGGCTGAGGGACAGGCAGGGTCAGACGACCTGAGGAGCCTGACCGGTCTCGCTCACCATCGGGCGCCCGGCGGCCTCCCAGTCGAGCATGCCGCCGTCGACGTTCACGACGTCGTGACCCTGCTGGTGCAGCCACATGACGGCCTGGGCCGAGCGGCCCCCGACCTTGCAGATGATGTGGGTCCGGCCGTCCGGGACCTCGTGCACGCGGGCGGCGAGCTCGGAGAGCGGGATGTGCTGCGCCCCGTCGACGTGGCCGTGCACCCACTCGGCGTCCTCGCGCACGTCGAGGAGCTGGAAGCCCTCGGGCAGCGGGTGGGGCAGCTGGTCGATCGTGACGGTCGGGATCATGACTCCCATTGTGCCGCCCCAGGGTCGGGCGGGGCTCGTAGGCTGGCGGTCGTGCCCGAGCTGCCCGAAGTCGAAGCCCTCGCCCAGGACCTGTCCGGTCGGCTGGCGGGTCGTGCCATCGTGCGCGTCGACCTGGCGGCGTTCATGGCGCTGAAGACCTTCGACCCGCCGCTGTCGGCGCTGCAGGGCGCCTTCGTCGACGGGGTCACCCGGCACGGCAAGTTCCTCGACATCGAGGCCGGCGGCCTGCACCTGGTCGTCCACCTGGCCCGTGCCGGCTGGATCCGCTGGAAGGAGTCGGTGCCCGCGCTGCCGGCCCGCCCGAACAGCAAGTCGCCCCTCGCCGCGCGCATCGTCCTCGACGACGACAGCGGCCTCGACATCACCGAGGCCGGGACCAAGAAGAGCCTCGCGCTGTACGTCGTGCGCCAGCCGCTCGACGTACCCGGGATCGCGTCGCTCGGGCCGGACCCGCTGTCGGAGGCGTTCACCCCCGAGGTGCTCGACGGCATCCTCGACGCGGCGGGGCGGGCGCAGATCAAGGGGGTCCTGCGGATGCAGGGCACGATCGCCGGCATCGGCAACGCCTACTCCGACGAGATCCTGCACGCGGCGCGGATGTCGCCGTTCAAGCCGGCGAACTCCCTCGACGAGGCCGAGCGGGCGACGCTCTACCGCGCGATCCGGTCCGAGATCGGCGATGCCGTGGAGCGCTCGCGCGGGTTGGCCGCGAGCGAGCTCAAGGGCGAGAAGAAGAGCAACATGGCGGTGCACGGCCGCACCGGCCAGCCGTGCCCCGTGTGCGGCGACATCGTCCGCGAGGTCTCCTTCGCCGACCGTTCGCTGCAGTACTGCGCCACCTGCCAGACCGGCGGCAAGCCGCTCGCCGACCGACGGATGTCGAAGCTGCTCAAGTGAGGCGCCGGGAGACCGCCCCCGCTTGTTGCGAACAACTTGCAATAGGATCTCCCGCGTGACCGACACCCGGGCCGAGTCCCGCCGCCAGCTGACCTTCATGGTCGTGGTCGCGCTCGCGCTCAACGTGGTCGGCTGGGGCACCCTCGTGGGGGTCGTCGTGCCGCAGGGCTACGAGATCGGCAACGCGGGCGCCTTCGGCCTCGGCGTCGGCATCACGGCGTTCCTGCTCGGGGCACGCCACGCGTTCGACGCGGACCACATCACGATCATCGACAACGCCACCCGCAAGCTGGTCGGCGAGGGCAAGGCGGCCCGCTCGACCGGTCTCTGGTTCGCCCTGGGCCACTCGTCGGTGGTCTTCGGCCTGGCTGCCGTCATCGCGGCGGGTGTCACGGCGATCGCGGGCCCGGTCGAGGACGCCGACTCGTCGCTCCAGCACGCACTCGGCGTGATCGGCACGTCGGCTGCAGGCGTCTTCCTCGTCATCGTCGGCCTGATGAACCTCTCGGCCCTGCGCGGGATCCTGCACGCGCGCCGGCACATCAAGGCGGGCACCTTCGACGAGCACAAGCTCGAGCACCACCTGCACAACCGCGGCATCCTGGCCCGGCTCTTCAGCCGCGTGACCAAGCGGATCGGCAAGCCGTGGCACCTCTACCCGGCCGGCCTGCTGATGGGCCTCGGCTTCGACACCGCCACCCAGATCGCGCTCCTCGTGCTCGCCGGCGGCACCGCGGCGTACGCCCTGCCCTGGTACGCCGTCATGGTCCTGCCGGTGCTCTTCACCGCCGGCATGGTGATCGGCGACAGCATCGACGGCGTCCTGATGTCGCGGGCCTACGAGTGGTCGGCGACCGACCCGAAGCGGCGGATCACCTACAACGCGATCGTCACGTCGCTCTCGGTCGCGATCGCACTGACGATCGGCACCATCCTGCTGCTGCAGCTCGCCGCCGACGAGCTGAGCCTGGCGTGGCTGTCGGGTGTCGCGGCGCTCAACCTCGACTACGTCGGCTTCGCGATCGTCGTGCTCTTCGTCGTGGTGTGGGTCGCCGGTGCGCTGGTGCTGCGCAGCCGGCGCCAGGTCGCTGACGCGGCCTGACGCCGACTGAGGCCTCGCTCAGCGGGCCGGCCGAACGCTGCGCGTCGGCAGCTCGGCTCGCTCGGCGCACGTCGACGAGCAAGCTCGCGACGCGGCCTCGCTCACCTCGCCTCGAGCTTCACCACGAGCGTGCCGGTGTCCTCGACCTCGACGTCGACGACGCCGGGACGCTCGATCGTGACGGTGCCGGTGGTCGTCGTGCCGGCCTCGGCGTGGATCGACTGCTCAGGCGTGCTGTGGATGTGCAGGTGAGCGGCGACGTCCGAGGTCACCTTCAGCTCGATCGGCTCGCCGACCTTCACCTCGACGGTCTTGCCTGCCGGGGTCACCTTGCCGTCCTTGATCGTGATCTCGATGACCTGGGCCGCGTCCTCGGTGGGCGCGGTGGCGGGCGAGGAGGCGGTCGCCGTGCCGGTCGTCGGGGCCGGCGGGGTCGCCTCGGGCTCCGCGCCACAGCCGGTCAGGGCGAGGGCGCCGACGAGGGCAGCGGCGGTGAGGCTGGTGGAGAGGGTGATGCGCATGGAGGGTTTCCTTTCGGGAGCGTCAGACGACGTTGAAGAAGTTCTTGAGGGAAGTGACCCGTCGGAGCACCAGCTGGTCCAGCGCGAAGATCGCGACCAGTGAAGCACCGAACAGGGGAAGGGCTGCACCGAGCACGACCAGCCCGGCCACCGCGACGGGGCCGGTCTTGAGGGTGAGGCGCCCACGCGGCGCTCCCATGGAGGCGCCCTGCGGCCGGCGGCGCCACCACATCAGCGGGCCTGCGAGGCACATGAAGATGACGGCCACGCAGAACGCACCCGAGACCACCATGTTGAGTACGCCGAACCGGCGGCCCTCGTGCAGGGCGATGCCCTGTCCGACGACCTTGGCCAGCGCGCCGTACTGGTCGTAGCCGAACTCGGCCACAGGTGCGCCGGTGAACTGGTCGATGTGGAGCGCCGCCTCGTGGCCGGGCGAGTTGAAGGCGTAGGACAGCACCGAGTAGACGCCTGCCGGGTCCGCCGGCGGGATCACCGTCATCGGATGGCGGAGGCCCTCGGCGTCCGCGGTGGCGATCGCGGCGTCGAGCCCGACGGGCTGCCCGCTGGTCGCGGGCGCCGACGTCGGCACCTCGCTCTTGCCCTCGCCCCACGGCACGTTGTGGCTGTGGGGCACGGAAGCGTCGAGCGTCGGCGACGAGGACTGAGCACCGGGATCCTCCGACCACATCGAGGTGCCCTGGGTGGTGGCGAGCTCCTGCGCCTTCGCGCCCCACCAGACCGTCCAGGGGAGGCCCGAGACGATCAGCAGGAGCAGGCCGGCGCCGACGAAGAGTCCGACCGTGGCGTGCTTGTGTCGTAGCGCGGCTCCCTTCGCGCTGGCGAGCCGGCGCTTCGCCCTGGCCGCCCGACCGCGCCAGTACAGGTAGTAGCCCGTGATCGCCATGACGAGCGCCCAGCAGGCGCCGAGCTCCATCACGTAGCGGCCCGGCGTGCCGAGCATCATGTCGCGGTGGGTGTTCTTCGCCCAGCCGGACAGGGTGTCGTCAGGATTGAGCTCGCCCAGCACCTTGCCGGTGTAGGGATCGACGTAGACCTCACGGATCGTGTCGTCCTCCCAGCTCGGGGTGCCGGGCGCGGCAGTCGACAGTGAGAAGTCGGTCGAGCGGTCTGCTGCCGACGGCTCCAGCACGGCCGCGATGCGGCCGTCGGGGTACTGCTTCAGGAGCGAGGCGGCCTGCTCGTCGTAGGACAGGCGCTGGGCGTTGGCCGGCACGTCGACCTTCATGACGTCCGCGTGCAGGAGCGGCTCGATCTGGAAGCGCAGCAGGTAGATCAAGCCGGTGCTGGCGAGCACCAGCAGGACCGGGATGACCAGGAAGCTGGCATAGAAGTGCCAGCGCCAGAAGGCCCGGAAGAGGCCGCCGTTCGGCGCCTTCCGTGTGACGCCGCCGACCCGGGTGGGGTCGCCGACGGAGGGGGTGGAGGTGGACATGGTTCTCCTCGAACACGTGTCGGTGCGCGGGACGCGCGACAGCACGCATCGGCAGCGTCGGCTGTCCGTGGAGCAGACGACGTCCGGCGGCTGTCGGGCATCCCGCGTGGGATGAAGGAACGTGTCGCCGCGCGGCCCCGAGGGAAACGGATCAGGCGGCGGTGAGGAGCGCCGGGGGACCCCGGCGTACGTGGGTGGCGACCACCACCAGCGCGGTACGCCGCGGGAGCAGGTCGGCAGAGAGCTGCGTGCTGGCCGGACGTCCGGGCTGGACGAGAAGCGTCGGAAGGGCGCGAAGCACGAGGCCCACGAACGCGGCGGCGCGCGTGAGCAGGGCCAGGACCGCCCAGAGGGCCGACTCGGCGCGTCCCAGGAGCAGTCCCGTGGCCGTTGCTGCAACGAGGTGCGCCAGCACCATGGGCGCGTCGCTGACCAGGTCCGCGCCGACGTGGTGGACCGCGTCGGTCCAGGCGCCGACGGCAGTCGTTGCCGTCGCCTCATGACCGCCGTGCCCCGCGAAGGCCGTCATCGTGAAGTGGATCGTGGTCTGGGCACCGACCAGGAGGACGGCGAGCCGCACGCCTGACGTGCGCCGCGTGAGGATGGCGGCGCAGCACGCGGTCGCGAGGACCAGCGTCATCACCAGCACGCCCGCATCGGGCAGCAGGCCACCCGCGCTCACGTGGGCGACGCCGGCCAGTGCCAGGGAGAGGGTCGCGACGATGAAGGCGCGGACCGCCGTCAGATCACCGCTCGCTCGCCTGGTCACGGCGCCATCATCCCGGACGGGTGGGTGGGGTTTGCCCGAGGGGTGTGGATCGCCCTAGTCTCCGCCCGAGCCAGTCAACCTCCACGTGGGGTCAGGGAATCCGGTGAGAATCCGGAGCTGACGCGCAGCGGTGAGGGCGACGGGCGGGGCACGACAGCCACTGGGACCTCGGTCCTGGGAAGGCGCCTCGTCCGGACGACCCCGAGTCCGAAGACCTGCTGGCCGCTTCATCCGACGTCGAGCCTCGCGATCAGGCTCCCCGCATGACAGGCCCGTGCCCATGAACCTGCTCGACCCTTCTCCTGCGCCCGCCGAGGCGACCGCCATTGCGGTGTTCGACGAACCACCGGCGGCAGGCAGGGGCCCCCGGCTCGCCTCGACCCTCATGGTCGGGGCCGCCCTGATCGCGGGCTGGTGCGCCGCAGTCGCGTGCGCCGTCGTACTCGAGACGCCGGACGGCGTGCACCTGGCGGCGCTCTTCCTGCACCTCGCGTTCCTGATCGCGGGGTTCGGTGCGGTTCTCACGCTCGACTGGTTCGGGATGCGGTGGACCATGGGTCGAGCCACGCTCGCCGAGGTCGTCGGCATCGCCGAGGGTGCTCACCTGCTGATCTGGATCGGCCTGCTGGGCCTGACGGCCACGGGACTCCTGCTCGAGCCCACGCTGGCGTTCTGGACCTGCGTGAAGCTGGGCGCGGTCCTGGTCGTCGCGCTCAACGGACTCAACGCGATGCGGCTCAACCATCGGCTGGCGCGCCTGGCAGTCGAGCCCTCGCGCGGACTGATGGCCTGGGCGATGGCCACCGCCATGATCAGCCAGCTCGGCTGGTGGACTGCCTGCGTCATCGGGTTCCTCAACGCCCACTGATCCGGCTGACAGGTTGCGCGGTGCGGAGCATCATGGATCCATGGCCGCATCGCCGCTTCCGCTGACGGGCGAGATCTACCTCGACGCCCGGTCACCGTCGCGCGCGCTGCGGGTCAGCTGGCACAGCGAGGCCGGGCTCGTGGTGCTGTCGCTGTGGCGCGACAACGTCTGCTCCGGGACCTTCCGGCTCACGATCGACGAGGTGCCCGACCTGATCGACGTACTGCGCGCCGGTCTCGACGCGTCGTACGCCGCGGCGCTGAGCAGTCGCCGCGCGGAGCGGCTCGCCGGCCTCTCCGACGCGGGCTGAGCCGTTGCGGGGCGGAGAGGTCGATGCGACACGCTAGGTCAATCTAAGCCTCGACCTAGAAACGCCGATACCGTCCGATCATGGACCCGATCCGGAACCCGTATGCCCCCGGCGCAGGGCAGCGCCCGCCCGAGCTCGCCGGCCGTGACGAGCAGCTGGCGGCGTTCGACGTCGTCCTGGAGCGCGTCAGCCGCGGTCGCCCGGAGCGGTCGATGGTCCTCACCGGTCTCCGGGGCGTTGGCAAGACCGTGCTGCTCAACGCGCTGCGCTCCCAGGCCGTCCGCAAGCGGTGGGGCACCGGCAAGCTCGAGGCACGTCCCGACCAGGGCCTGCGGCGTCCCCTCAGCTCCGCCCTGCACCAGGCGATCCGCGAGCTCGGCCACCCGCAGCAGGAGTCGGTCGACCACGTCCTCGGGGTCCTCAAGGCGTTCGCCCAGCGCGACGCAGGCCCCAAGGCCACCCTCAAGGAGCAGTGGAACCCCGGCATCGACGTGATCGCCCGCAAGGGCCGCGCGGACTCGGGCGACATCGAGATCGACCTGGTCGAGCTCTTCACCGACATCGGTGGACTGGCGGCCGACGTCGGCAAGGGCATCGCCGTCTTCATCGACGAGATGCAGGACCTCGGACCCGAGGACATCTCGGCGCTCTGCGCCGCGTGCCACGAGATCAGCCAGTCCGGCCTCCCGGTCATCGTGGTCGGTGCCGGCCTTCCGCATCTCCCCGCCGTCCTGAGCGCCAGCAAGTCCTACAGCGAGCGCCTCTTCCGCTACCAGCGGATCGACCGACTCTCCCGTGAGGCAGCCGACGCCGCGCTGAGCCGGCCCGCCGGGGACGAGGACGCGGCGTACACCGAGGAGGCGCTCGCCGCGATGTACGTCGCGACGGGCGGCTACCCGTACTTCATCCAGGCCTACGGCAAGGAGGTCTGGGACCTCGCGCCGCGCTCGCCGATCACCGCGGACGACGTGAAGGTCGCCGCGCCGGCCGCCGAGGCGGAGCTGGCCGTCGGGTTCTTCGGCTCGCGCTACGAGCGGGCGACGCCGGGGGAGCGCGACTACCTGCGCGCCATGGCCGACGTCGCAGTCGACATGGCGGCGACCGGGCAAGGACGGATCGACGACATCGGTTCGGTGGCCACGGCGGATGTGGCGATCCGCCTCGCCAAGAAGCCGCAGTCGCTCTCGCCGGCACGCGACGCACTGTTGAAGAAGGGCCTGATCTACTCCGCGGAACGCGGCCTGATCGCCTTCACGGTTCCGCACTTCGGCCGGTATCTCCTCGACCTGGACTGACCCGGCGACACGTACGGCGTGTTGTCTGTCGAAACGGACACCACCACGCGCCAGGCCGGTGCAGGATCTGGGCCATGGAGGTCGTTGCCCACCGTGGAGCCAGTGCCGAGATTGCCGAGCACACGCTCGGTGCCTACCTCGAGGCACTCGACGTGGGGGCGGACGCCGTCGAGTGCGACGTCCGGCTGACGGCGGACGGCCACCTGGTCTGCGTGCACGACCGGGATCTGCGGCGTACGGCGATGGACCCGGGCGTGGTGTCGACGATGGAGCTCGCGGAGCTCGCCGAGCTCGACTTCGCGAGCTGGAAGAAGCCGTGGTCGGAGCTGGATGACGAGGCTCCTGACCTCAACCGTGAGCACGGCGGTGTGCTGACCCTGCGCACCCTGCTGAGCACGGTGGCGGACTACCACCGGCCGGTGGAGCTGGCGATCGAGACCAAGCACCCGACCCGCTACGGCGGCCTTGTCGAGAAGAAGCTGATCGAGACGCTGCGGGAGTACGGCTGGGCCGGCAAGGATTCCCCGGTCCGGGTGATGAGCTTCTCCCACACGGCGCTGCTGCGGACCCACCGCCTCGCGCCCGACCTGCGGATCGTGCAGCTGGTCAAGGAAGCGCGGCACTGGCCGATGCTGCGGCCGGTCGTGCCGAAGGACTGGATCATCGGCCCTGGCATCAAGCAGCTCAAGCTGCACCCGGGCCTCGGCGAGCACCTGGTCAAGGAAGGACGCCGGATGCACGTCTGGACGGTCAACACCGAAGCGAACCTGAAGATCTGTCAGGACCTGGGTGTCGAAGCGGTCATTTCAGACAAACCAGACCGGATGCTGAGGCTGTTGGGAAGAAAGTGAAGATCCCCAATATGACCCGTGCGTAATATTCCGTCGCGAAACCCCCGTGATTGTTGCGATCACGTGTGACAAGCGCCTATCTTTCTCTTGCCCGGCCGTTGTTGTATCCCCCGTCGACAACGGCCGGGCTTTTCCATTTCCAGACCGTTTCGTTATGCAACCGTTATCAACGGAGCAGCTCGGCGAGCGTCAGGCCGGCCAGCAGCAGGCACATCCCGGCACCCACGTAGTGCAGCGTCGAGAGCCGGACGCGAGCGAGCAGCCACCTGCCGACGAGCACCGCGAGACCGCTGACGGTGAGCAGTCCGGCCAGGGCGCCGACGAAGACAGACGCCGGCGCGTCGTACTTCGCGGAGAGCGAGAGCACCAGCAGCTGGGACAGGTCTCCCCACTCGGCGGCGAAGAGCACCAGGAAGCTCGTGGCGACCGCCGCCCAGCTCGAACGACGACCGCCCGCGGCGTCGGCCCGGGCGGCGTACTCTGCCTCGGTGTCGGCCTCGGAGTCGTCGGCGCCGCGGGCCTCGCGCAGCAGGAGCAGGGCGCCGAGGACAAAGAGCGCCGCGGCACCGCCCCGCACCACGTCGGTGGGCAGGAACGAGAGCGCCTTGCCCAGGCTCACCGCGATCGCGACCTGCACGGCGAAGGCGCAGCCGACGCCGATCCAGACCAGCAGCGGCCGGAACCGCGTGCTCAGGACGAGCGTCGCCAGGAAGGTCTTGTCGGGCAGCTCGACGAGGAAGATCGTGCCGAACGTCAGGGCGATGAGGACTGGATCCATGGTGGTGCCAAGTGTAGGAGTCCACACCGAGGCGCCCGCCAGCCTCACCGACCGCGGCCGCTCCCGCCGTTAGGCTGCCGCCCGTGCTGATCGTCGCCGTCCTCGCCCTGCTGCTCGCCCTTGCTGCCTTCGGGCTGTCTGTCGTCGCGCTGCTCCGCGGCCGCAGCGGGGGTGCCGCAGGCGGGACCCTGCAGGACCCTCTGCCCGAGGACGTCCAGGGCCTGCGCCAGGAGGTTGCCGCGCTGCGGGCCGAGGGGGCGTACGCGCTCAAGCACCTCGCGGTCGTGCGCTACGACGCCTTCGGCGACATGGGCGGTCACCTCTCGTGGTCGCTGGTCGCCGCCGATGACGAGGGCAACGGCGTCGTCCTGACCTCGATCCACGGCCGCAGCGAGGCCCGCACCTATGCGAAGTCGATCAACGGCTGGAGCTGCGAGCAGCAGCTCTCCCCTGAAGAGGACGAGGCGCTCGCCGCCGCGAAGGCCTGATCAGCGGGGGACCCGCACGAGCAGCCGCCCGTGCACGGTCTCGCAGACCAGCTCCTTGCCGGAGGCGATGATGTCGCCGTCGATCTGGCGGGGTACGTCGACAGCCGAGCGCACCACGACCCGCTGGCCCGTGAAGCGCGTCAGTGAGGCGTCGACACGCTTCTGCTTGGTCAGGATGCGCACCGCGAGCGGCAGCCACGACAGGAACTTCCGCGGGTAGAGCAGTACGACGTCGAGCTGGCCGTCGTCGATCGCGGCGTTGGGGATCAGCGGCATTCCGGCCTGCAGGTAGCCGACGTTGCCGATGACGACCGTGCGTGCGCGGTGCGTGGTGAACTCGCCGTCGTCGATCGAGACCTCGAGCTTCATCGCCGGGAACATCAGCGCCTTGAGCGCCGAGAGGACGTAGGCGATCCAGCCGACCTTCTTCTTGATGTCCTCGTTGACGCCCTCCATGATCGCGGCGTCGAAGCCCATGCCGGCCATGACGAGGAACGACGTGTCCTCCACGCCGTCGCCGGAGAGGGCGACCATGTCGATCGCGCGGTCCTGGCCGTTGAGGGCGACGTCGATCGCGGAACGGAAGTAGAGCGGCAGCGACAGGTTGCGACCCAGCAGGTTGCCGGTGCCGGCCGGCACGATGCCGACCGGGATGCCCGTGCCGGCGAGCTCGGCGCAGACCTCGCGGACCGTGCCGTCGCCGCCGCACACCAGCACCAGGTCCGCGCCCGCGGCTGCGGCGTCGTGCGCCTGACCGGTGCCCGGGTCCTCGACGGTCGTGTAGTGCCACGTCGGCGCGGACCAGCCCGACTCGAGCGCCATCTGGCTGACGACGGCGCGGAAGGCGTCGAGGTCCTCGACCTTGATCGGGTTCAGGACGACGTGCAGGTCGCGCTTGCCGCGCGGCGTGGTGGCCAGCAGCGGCTCCAGGCGGCGGACGTGGCTGCGCGGGATCGGTGAGTAGAAGGCGAGCACCACGAGGGCCCAGCAGATGCCGAGCAGCACCCCGCCGACCACGTCGGTGAGGTAGTGGCGGCCCAGCATCAGCCGGTCGGCGCCCACGACGATGATCGTCAGCGCCAGCGCGGCGTACGACAGGCGACGCATGGGCGCCTTGCGGACCAGCATCGAGACGAGCACCGCCAGCGAGGCGGCGATCGACGCCGTCCATGCGGCGTGGCCCGAGGGGTAGGAGCCGTTGCGCAGGAAGTGGCCGGCGACCTGCCACTCGGGGCGGTCGCGGTCGAAGATCGGCTTGAGGATCTGGATCGAGACGATCGTCGCGGCGTTGACCAGGGCGAAGTAGGCGCCTGCGCGCGGGTGCCCCTTCCACCAGAGCAGCAGCGCGATGGCGAGGGTCGTGAGCTGCGCCGAGAGCGTGCCGGTGACGAGCTCGAGCCCCTTGAGTGCGGTCAGCGCCCAGTCCTGGTCGGCCACGAGGTCGGCCAGGGGCCGCGACACCGACGAGTCGGCGTCGAGCAGCGCCTCCCCTCCGGTGCTCACCAGGAGGCCGAGGAGGACGAAGAGGCCGGCGAGGGTGGCGGCCCAGGTGAGCAGCCAGCGGGCGGAGCGATCGGTCACGGCGCTCAGTATGAGGCGAAACCGCTGCGCACCGCACGATCCGGCCCAGATAGCCTGTGCGCATGATCGACCCGCGCATCCTCCGCGACGAAACCGACCGTGTCCGCGCCTCGCAGGCCAAGCGTGGCCTCAGCGACGACGTGGTCGACGCGGCCCTCGCCGCCGACGCGGCGCGCCGCGCGGCGATCCAGACCTTCGAGGACAAGCGTGCCGAGCAGAAGCGGATCAGCGGGCTGATCCCGAAGGCGACGCCGGAGGAGCGCCCCGCGCTGCTCGCGCAGACCAAGGAGATCGCCGCCCAGGTCAAGGCACTCGAGGAGGCCAACCGCGCGGCCGAGGAGGTCTGGGAGAAGGCGCTCAGGTCGATCCCGAACATCTGTGACGAGGCGACTCCCGCGGGTGGCGAGGACGACTCCGTCGTCCTCGAGTACGTCGGCACGCCGCGTGACTTCGCAGCGGAAGGCTTCGAGCCCCGCGACCACGTCGAGCTCGGCAAGCTGCTCGGGGCGATCGACCTCGACCGGGGCGCCAAGGTCTCGGGCAGCCGCTTCTACTTCCTCACGGGTGTCGGTGCCCAGCTCGAGTTCGCGCTGATCAACATGGCGCTCGACCAGGCGCGTGCCGCCGGCTTCACCCAGGTGGTCGCGCCGGCGCTCGTGCGCCCCGAGGCGATGGCCGGCACCGGCTTCCTCGACCAGGTCGACGACGGCGTCTACAAGGTGGACGACCTCTACCTGGTCGGCACCTCCGAGGTGCCGATGGCGGCGTACCACTCCGACGAGATCATCGGGGACCTGCCGAAGCGCTACGCGGCGTTCTCCTCCTGCTTCCGCAAGGAGGCCGGGTCGGCGGGCAAGGACACCAAGGGCATCATCCGCGTGCACCAGTTCGAGAAGGTCGAGATGTTCGTCTACACCTCGATCGAGGACGCGCCGGCCGAGCACGCGCGCCTGCTGCAGTGGGAGCGCGACTTCCTCGACAAGCTCGAGCTCGCCTACCAGGTCGTCGACATCGCGGCCGGTGACCTCGGCCCGTCGGCGGTCCGCAAGTTCGACTGCGAGGCGTGGATCCCCACGCAGGGCAAGTACCGCGAGCTGACCTCGACCTCCAACTGCACGGAGTTCCAGAGCCGCCGCCTCAACATCCGCGAGCGTGGCGAGTCAGGCACTCGCCCCGTCGCGACCCTCAACGGCACCCTGACCGCGGTCACCCGCGCCATCGTGGCCGTCCTGGAGACCCACCAGCAGGCCGACGGCTCGGTCCGTGTGCCGAAGGCGCTCCAGCCGTACATGGGCGGCCTCGAGGTCCTCACGCCGATCGCGTGAAACCCGGTTGCCGCCACGGCTAGTGTCGCTGGCGTGGGGGTAACTGCACTCGACGGCTGGCAGCCGAAGCTCGTCGCGCTCGACATCGACGGCACGCTGATCCAGTGGGTCGAGGGCACGGGCCAGGACAGCGAGGACATCGCGCCTGCCGTGCGGGCCGCGGTGCATCGGGCGCTCGATGCGGGCGCACACGTGGTCCTCGCCAGTGGTCGCTCGATCGACGGCATGACCCGTGTCGTCGACCTGCTCGACCTGCACCGTGGCGAGCAGGTCTGGGTGGTGGCGAGCAACGGTGGCGTGGTCTTCCGCTACCCGCCGGTCGAGGTGGTGCACGAGGAGCGCTTCGATGCCTCCGAGGCGGTGCGCGCGGTCCTGGCCGAGCACCCGACCGCCCTCGTGGCCGTCGAGGAGTACGGCGTCGGCTACCGCGTCTCGCACCACTTCCCGCCGGGCGAGCTGAGCGGGACGCAGGTGGTCGCCGACGTCGACGAGCTGGTCGCCGAGCCGGTGACCCGCGTCGTCATCCGCGACCCCGACGCGACCCCGGAGGACTTCGTGGCGCTCGGGCAGCGCCTCGGGCTGGCCAACACCGAGTACGTCGTCGGCTGGTCGGCCTGGATGGACCTCGCGCCGGTCGGCGTCTCGAAGGCCTCGGGTCTGCAGCGGGTCGCGGACGCTCTCGGCATCACGGCCGAACGCACGCTCGCGATCGGCGACGGGCGCAACGACCTCGAGATGCTGCGCTGGGCGCACCGGGGCGTGGCGATGGGCCAGGCCGTCGACGAGGTGCGCGACGCAGCCGACGACGTCACCGCCTCCGTGGAGGAGGACGGTGCCGCCGTCGAGCTGTCGCGTTGGTTCCCGGAGCCGACGGCTCAGCCGTAGTAGCTGGCGGTGGCCGCGAGCTGGATGTTGCGCAGATGGCTGGTCTCGCCGGGGCCGGTGCGCAGACCGACCGGGAGCGGCACCTGGCAGTCGTGCCCGGCGCAGTTCTTGAACGCCTTCCACGCCTGCTCGAGCTCCTCGCGCGCCTCGGCGTACGACGGGTCGTTGAGGACGGAGTTGAGCTCCAGCGGGTCGCTCTGCAGGTCGAAGAGCTCGGCCTCGGCGGTGGAGTACTTCACGTAGAAGTACCGCGCCGTGCGGATGCCGATCGCGCGCCGGGCGTCGTCGAACGTCTCGGGGTCCTTGTTGACCAGCCCGGCGAAGTGGGCCTCGTAGCCGATCGCGTGGTCCCAGCCGGTGGCCCGGCCGAGGTCGCCGACGAAGGAGCGGCCGTCGGTACCGGGGAGCTCGGCACCGGCCCACTCGAGCACGGAGGCCGTGAGGTCGATCGAGGAGACGGGTGCGTCGTGGGTGGCGCCGACGGGGATGCCGGGGCCGGCCATCAGCAGCGGCACGCGGTACGACGGCTCGTAGCCGATCACCTTGCCGTTGGGCCAGCGGTGCTCGCCCTCCATGTAGCCGTTGTCGGAGGTGAAGGCGATGACGGTGTTGCCGAGCTGCCCGGTCGCGGCGAGCTTGTTCCAGACCCGCTGGAGCTGCTTGTCGAGGGCCCACAGCACCTCGGCGCGCTGGCGCGCCTGGGACCGGATCGCCTTCTGGTCGCGCGGGGTGAGGGCGGGCCGCTGGGTGATGCCGGCCTTGTCGCTGACGTCGGCCTCCGGCTCGCCGTTCGCCGGGATGCCCGGGCCACGGGTGATCTGCTTGTTGAACTTGCCCTTGACCGACTTCGGACGCGCCGGCGTCGGGAGGTAGGGGTCGCCCTTCTCGAACGGACCACCGTGGTGCGGCGCCAGGGAGTTGATCTGGAGGTACCACGGCTGGCTGCTGCCGGCGAAGGCACCGATCAGCTTGACGCCCTCGGTGGTCAGGACCTTGGAGTTGTACTGGCCCTGATGGCCGACGAGGGTGCCGTCGACGTTCACCGTGGTGTCGAAGTAGTTGTAGGTGCTGCCGGCGCGCTTGTCGCGGGCGGGCAGGCCCGTCGAGTCCGGCGTGCCGCGCCAGGCGTTCCACCCGGCGGGGACGTAGGTCGAGGGGCGGGCGCCCGGGTTCGCCTTGGGCGCCATCCGGCCGTAGCCGTTGAGGTACTTGCCGACGTAGCCGGTGCGGTAGCCGGCCGCCTGCAGCGCCGTCGCGAGGGTCTTCGAGTCGTCGAAGGAGCCGTAGCCCCACGGGTCGTCGTGCCACCAGACGTTGTGGTTGTGGGCGTACTTGCCGGTGAGGTACGACGCGCGGTTCGGGCAGCAGAGGGGGGTCGGCGCGAACGAGTTGCGGAAGTCCGTGCCCCGGGCGGCGAAGAAGCGCTGCAGGTTGGGCATGTACTTCACGTCGTCGGCGCGCATGTCGTCGGTGACGATCACCAGCACGTTGGGCGCGCCCGGGCGGGCGGCCTGCGCCTGGCTCTGCTGCGTCACGACGCTGGTCACCGGCACCGCGAGGCTCAGTGCCGCTGCGGTGCTGACGAGCTTGAAACGGAGTCGCATCGATCTCCCCCTTGAATCTTTTCCGAGAATGTATAGCAAGTTAGTACAGTAAAGCGAACCGAGCGCGGAGGCTCAGGGAGCGGCGACCGTGTCGCGCCCGTAGTAGCGACGGATCTCCGCATCGGCGTGTGCGGTGATTCGGCGGGTCGTGGCGGCGTCGGTGCGCAGCGCGGCGGGCAGCGGGATCCTGCACTCCGTGCCGTCGCAGCCGCGGAACCTCCACCAGAGCCTGTCCATCGCACGGCGTACGTCGGCGGTGGCCGGGTCCTTGGCGACCGAGTCGAGCTCGAGCGGGTCCTTGCGGAGGTCGAAGAGCTCTTCCTCGCGGTTGCTGTAGCGGACGTAGAACCAGCCCGCCGTACGGATGCCGACGGCGGAGGCGCGTCCCTTCTCGAAGCCCTTGCCGCGCAGGTTGGGCACCGAGGGGAGGAACGACTCGTAGCCGAGCGCGGTGTCCCAGCCGCGGTCGCGGCCCAGCGTGCGGGCGAACGACGTGCCGTCGGTGCCCGGCATCGTGGCGTGCGCCCAGTCCAGCACGGTCGCGGTCAGGTCGACGGTGTTGACCGGCTGCACCTCGCTCGCCGCCTTCGGCACGCCGGGGCCGGCGATCAGCAGCGGCACGCGGTACGACGGTTCGAAGCCGATCACCTTGCCGCTCTTCCAACGGTGCTCGCCCTGCATGTAGCCGTTGTCCGAGGTGAAGACCACGGTGGTCGTCTCGAGCTGGCCGGTGCGACGCAGGTGCCGGAAGACCCGGCCGAGCTCGCGGTCGAGGGCGAAGAGCGTCTCCGCGCGCTGCCGCGACAGGGTGCGGACGTCGAGCCGGTCCTGAGCGGTGAGCGCGGGCTTCGTGCGGGTGACCACGGCCTTGTCGCTGACGTCGGCCTCGGGCTGCCCGGTGGCCGGGATGCCGAAGCCACGGGGGATCTTCGCGTTGAAGCGACCCTTCACCCAGCCCGGGCGGGCCGGGGTGGCGAGGTCCTCGTTGAGGGGGTCGTCCGACTCGAAAGGCAGGCCGTGGTGCGGCGCGAGCGAGTTGAGCTGGACGTACCAGGGGCGCTTCCCGGACTCGAAGCGGTCCATCACCGTCAGCGCCTGGTCGACCAGGATGGTGGAGTTGTACTCGCCCGGGTGGCCCTCGAGCCGGCCGTTCACGTTGACGGTCGTGTCGAAGTAGTCGTAGGTGCTGCCGTCGCGCGGATCCGACGACGGGAGGTCGGTGTCGTCCGGCGTGGCCCGCCACTCGTCCCAGCCCGGGGGGACGTACGTCGCCGGGCGGTGCTTCGGCGCAGCCTTTGGCTTCGCGACGCCGTAGCGGTTGAGGTACTTGCCGATGTAGCCCGTGCGGTAGCCGGCGCGCTGCAGCGCACCGCCGATCGTGGAGCTGTCGTTGAAGGCGCCGTAGCCCCACGGCTCGAGGTGCCACCAGACGTGGTGGTTGTGCGAGTACTTCCCGGTGAGGAAGCTCGCGCGGTTGGGGCAGCACAGGGGCGTGGGCGCGAACATGTTGCGGAAGTCGGTGCCACGCCGGGCGAAGAAGCGCTGCGTGTTCGGCATCCACTGCAGGTCGTCGTACCGCATGTCGTCGGTCATCACGAGCAGCACGTTGGGCCGGGGAGTCGCGGTGGGGGCTGTGTTCGCGACGGGGCTGGTGCTCCCGGACACCTCGGGTGCGGCGGCCCGGTCGGGCGCGGCCGGGGAGCAGCCGGAGACGACCCCGGCGACGAGCGCGAGGCCGGCGGCGAGCAGGCGCGCACGGGCCATGAATGTGCCTCCCCGTGGTGTCGCAAGTGCTGCTCGGCAGATCGCCGGTCGGCGAAGCGTAACCCGCGCTCCGCCGTCCGGCCGGGAGAACGCGGATACTCTCGGGCCATGCCGTCCCTCGTCGCGACCGACCTCGACGGCACGCTGCTGCACACCGACGGCACCGTCACGGCGTACACCCGCGAGGTGCTCACCGAGCTCGACGAGCGGGGCGTCCCCGTGGTCTTCGTGACCGGCCGGCCGATCCGCTGGATGGACGCGCTGTGGGAGCACGTCGGCGGTCACGGGCTGGCGATCTGCTCCAACGGCGGGATCGTCTACGACGTCGCGCGGCACGAGGTGCGCACGGCGCTGACCATCGATCCCGACACCTGCATCGAGGTGGGCCGGCTGCTGCGCGCGGCGATCCCGGGGACGACGTTCGCGCTGGAGAAGACGGGCGGCTTCGCGCTGTCGGAGGACTTCGTGACACTCGCCGCGGCGCCCACGGACATCCCGCGCGGACCGCTCGAGCAGATCGTCGACGGCACCGTGGTCAAGCTGCTCGCCAAGCACGACACGTTGGCACCCGATGCCTTCTGGCACCTCGTCGAGGAGTACGTCGGCTCGCTGGTCACCACCACTTGGTCCTCGGCCGGTGCCCTGGTGGAGATGAGCGCGAAGCACGTGACCAAAGCGTCGACGCTCGCCCGGCTCGCTGCCGAGCTCGGCGTGGAGGCCGCCGACGTAGTGGCGTTCGGGGACATGCCCAACGACATCGACATGCTGCTGTGGGCCGGCACGTCCTACGCCATGGAGAACGCCCACCCGTCGGTGCGCCGGATCGCGACCCGGGTGGCCCCGGCGAACGACGTCGACGGCGTCGCGGTGACGCTGGCGGCCCTCTTCGGCCTCTGACGGGTAGTTTGGTGGCCATGCGCCGCCTGACCCTGCTCGCACTGGCCGCCCCCGCACTCTCGCTCGGCGCGGTGACGACGGCAGCCCCCGCGCACGCGGCCTGCGAGCCCGCCCCGCTGCGCACCTCGCTCAAGGCGGCGTCGCTCGTGGTCACCGGGACCGTCGACTCCGTGCAGGCACTGCCCGGCCGACAGGTCTACACCGTCACCGTGAAGCGGGTCTACGCCGGCGCCGCGACGCCGACGATCGAGTTCGCCGCCCCGGTGGCCGGGCGCGACTGCGCGCTCCCCGTTGCCGCCGGGCAGGAGTGGCTGTTCCTCAGCGACGCCGGTGCGGATGTCCCTCGTCCGGTGGTCCGGGCCGACACGGGCTCGACCCTGCTGACTCCCGAGGCCGGCAGCGTCGTCGCCTCCGTGCTCGGCAGCGGCACGGTGCCCACCGCGGGCGGCGCGGCGCCGAGTGGCGTCACGATGACCAAGCTGGACGCCCCGAAGCGGGCCGGTTACTGGCAGATCGCCCTGCCCGGCGCGGTGCTGGCCGCCGGTGGCTTCCTGGTCCTGCTCCTGGCCCGCGCACTCGGACGCCGCTGATGAGGTTCGCGGCCGGGCTGGTGGAGCTCGCGGGCGCGCGGCTGCGTCGTGCGGCCGCTCTCCTCGGCGTGCTCGTGGTGGCGCTGGGCTCGGTGGTGCTGCTCAGCGGCTCGCCGGCGTTCGCGTGCTCGTGCGTGATGTCCGACGTGCCTCAGCAGGCCGACTGGGCCTCGGAGGTCTTCGTCGGCACGGTGACGTCGGTCAAGGAGGACGGCGGCGCGATCCGCGGCGACGAGTCGGTCGTTTACGGGGTCACGGTCGACCGCGTCTGGAAGGGCAACCCGGACTCCTCGGTGCGGCTGGAGACGGCCTCCAGCAGCGCGTCCTGTGGCGTCGGCAACCTTCCCAAGGGGCGCGAGGTCGCCTTCTTCGTGTCGCCGGGCGAGGCAGGCTCCGACGCACGTCAGATCAACCTCTGCGGCGGCACCACGGCACTCACGCCCGAGCTCGAGGGCGAGCTCGTGGCAGCGTTGGGCGACCCCTATCCGGCGGCCGACATCCCGGAGGCGCCCGCGCCCGGAGAGCCTGTGACGCGCGAGGAGGCGCTCGGTGACCTTGATGCCGAGCACGACCCGCTGATGCCGCGGGCGACGAAGATCGCGCTCGCCGGCGCCGTACTCGCCTTCCCGGCCGTCCTGCTGGTCGTGGTCGGCCTGCGGCGACGCCGCGCCTGAGCGCGGCTGACACTGGCTGCCGCCGCGAGGCCACCTGATGCGCGCACCGGTGGCGACACGCCGAGCCGATCGGCGTGTCGTGGAGCGTCAGCGCATCAGCTGGCCGGTCAGAGGTACATGCCGGAGGGGCCGGCCTCGGGCGAGCCGCCCGGGCCGGACGGACGCGCGGCGCGCTGGTCGGGCGACTCGTGGTGGCCGGTCGGCAGCGCACGCATCTGCTCCAGCTGGGCACGGGCAGCCATCTGCTGGGCGTAGATCGCCGTCTGGATCCCGCTGAAGAGACCCTCGAGCCAGCCGACGAGCTGGGCCTGGGCGATCCGCAGCTCGGCGTCGCTCGGGGTGCCGTCCTCGAACGGCTCGACCAGGCGGTCGAGCTCGGCGTCGAGCTCGGGGGCGAGGCCTGACTTCAGCTCCGCGACGGAGGTCGAGAGGATCCCGGCGAGGCGCTGACGGCTGGGCTCGTCGAGGGGAGCTGCCTTCACCTCTTCGAGGAGCTGACGGATCATCGTGCCGATCCGCATCACCTTGGCCGGCTGCTCGACGAGGTCCGTGATCGGGGCGTCGTCACCGTCGCTCATCAGGATCACCTGGGGCTGCTCTTCGGGCTGGTCGCTCATGCGGTCAGGTTAGCCAGTGCGCACGAACCGAGCAGGTCAGAGCGTCAGCAGGATCTTGCCGACGTGGTCGCCCGCGTCGATCAGCCGATGTGCCTCGGCGACCTCCTCCAGGGGCAGGGTCCGGAAGATCACCGGGTGCACCTGGCCATCGGCGACCAGCGGCCACACGTTGTCGACGACGTCCTGGCAGATCAGCGCCTTCTGGTCGAGCGGGCGGGCACGCAGTGACGTGGCCTGCACGGTCGCGCGCTTGGTCAGCAGGGTGGCGATGTTGAGCTCGCCCTTGATGCCGCCCTGCATGCCGATGATCACCAGGCGGCCGTCGGTGTTGAGCGCGTCGACGTTGGCGGGCAGGTACTTCGCGCCCATGTTGTCGAGGATGACGTCGACGCCGCCGTGGGCCTTCACGACCTCGACGAAGTCCTGCTCGCGGTAGTTGATCGCCAGGTCGGCGCCGAGTGCGGTGCAGACCTGCGTCTTCACCTCGGAGCCCGCGGTCGCGACCACGCGCGCGCCCATCGCCGAGGCGACCTGGATCGCGTGGGTGCCGATGCCTCCGGCGCCACCGTGGACCAGGAACGTCTCGCCCGGCTCGAGACCGGCGAGCATGAAGACGTTGGACCAGACCGTGCATGCCACCTCGGGCAGCGCGGCGGCCTCGATCAGCGAGACACCCTCGGGGACGGGCATCAGCTGTCCGGCAGGTACGACGACGTGCGAGGCGTAGCCGCCACCGGCCAGCAGGGCACAGACCTCGTCGCCGACCTGCCAGCTTTCGACGCCCTCGCCGAGCGCCTCGACGGTGCCGGAGCACTCCAGGCCGATGATGTCGCTCGCACCCGGCGGGGGCGGGTAGAAGCCCATCCGCTGGAGGACGTCGGCCCGGTTGACGGCCGTCGCGGCCACCCGGACGAGCACCTCGCCCGGACCAGGCTCGGGCGTCGGGAGCTCGGTGATCTCGAGGACCTCGGGTCCTCCGGGCTGGGTCGCCACCACTGCGCGCATGGCGACGAGGCTAGTCCCCTGCCGTTTGTGACGAGCGCGTTGTGTCGGGGTGCGCGCGACAACGCTGGTGCCACAAACGGCGGGCTAGGAGATCAGGTCGCGGACATCCGCGCTGTGGTCGACGCCCTGGTCGTCGGGGACGTCGACGTCATCCTCGAGCGGGTCGTGGAACCCGGCCGGCTTCTCCCACTGCTCGGCGAGCGCGGTCGCACGAGCGGCGAGCGCCTCGAGCTCGGACGGGTCCGCGGAGGCCGCGCCGGCGGCGTACCCGAGGAGGAAGGTGGTGATCGGCGCGGCGGTGCGCTGCACCTGATGAGCCGACACGCGCGCGAGGTCGAGGACCAGCGCTTCGTCGACTTCCACGTCGATGTCGAGGACATCGCAGAGCTCATCGATCCAGTCGTGCAGGTTCATGGAACCCACGTTGCTCCCGACCGGGGCCCCAACACAAGGGGTCGGCGGAGGTGTCGGCCCAGCGCCTCAGGTCAGGTCGTCCCAGGAGTCGACGTCGCGCGCCTCGTCACCGCGGGCCGGGACGGCGGCGAGGTCCAGCGGCTCCATCAGGACCCGCAGCGGCAGGCCGTGGACCTCCTCGACCGGCGGACGCACGGCGGCGAGCGCGGCGGCGGACACGACGTACGCCAGCGCACGACGGCCGCGGCTGTCGACCAGCACGGCCCCGTCGCGGCCCTCGGCGGCAGCCCGCAGGCGACCGATCGTCGTGAGGGTCACCCGTGGCATGTCCACGGCGAGGATGACCAGGTCGCGGGGGACGCCGGCGAAGGCGTCGACGCCCGCCAGGATCCCGGCAGCCGGGCCACCCAGGGGTGGGTCCTCGCGGACGAAGGTGACCGGCCGCTCGGTCGGGAGGTGTGCGCCGACCACGACGACCTCGGCGGCATCGACCACGGCATCGACGGCCCAGGCCAGCAGCGGGCGGCCGTCGAGCTCGAGCGAGGCCTTGTCCGCACCGCCGAGCCGGACTGCCGTCCCGCCCGCCAGGATCACCGCTCCGAGGGCGATCGGGCGGTGCAGTGCGGGTCGGTGGTCCTCAGGCATGCGGGCAGTCTGCCACCGCCGTCTGGCAGGCTGGAGGGCGTGACGGACCAGCCGCGCACGGCCGACCTGCGGGTGACGCTCCTCCAGCGCGCCGCCGCGCTCGACCCTGCGCAGAACCGTGCCGACATCGGCGCGGTCGATCTGCCCTCGGCGAGCACGGACCTCGTCGTCCTCCCGGAGGCGACGGCACGCGACTTCGGCCCGGTCACCGACCCCCTCGGTCCGTACGCCGAGCCGCAGGGCGGTCCCTTCGACCAGGCGGTGTCGGGGCTGGCGGCTCGCAGCGGTGCGACGGCGGTGGCCGGCATGTTCGAGGCCAACCCGGCCGACGATGCGCGGCCGTTCAACACCCTGCTCGTGCGCGGTGGAGCCGAGGCGGCGTACCGGAAGGTCCACCTCTACGACTCCTTCGGCTACCAGGAGTCCGACCGCCTCACGGCCGGCGCCTGGGAGCCGGTCGTGGTCGAGGTCGACGGCTGGAAGGTGGGCGTGCTGACCTGCTACGACCTGCGGTTCCCCGAGCTCGCTCGTGACCTGGTGGCGCGCGGCGCCGAGGTGCTCGTGGTTCCGGCCGCGTGGCTCCGGGGGCGGACGCCGGACGAGCACGTCCGCAAGCTGACGGCCTGGCAGACCCTCCTGCGGGCCCGCGCCATCGAGAACGTCGGCTACGTGGTGGCGGTGGGCCAGCCGCTGCCCTACACGGGCCACTCGATGGTGGTCGACCCGTGGGGCGACGTCGTGGCCGAGGCGGACGACGGTCCGGCCGAGCTGACCGTGCTCCTGCAGCGGGCAGTGCTCGACGAGGCCCGCGCGACGAACCCGTCGCTGGCCAACCGCGTCCGCTGACCCGCCGTCCTGCGTGGCCCGGGCCTGCGGTGTGGCCCGCTAGCCTGCGACCGTGACCTCCGCGAAGCCGCTCTACCCGCTGCTGCTGGTGCGCACGATCTTCGTGCTGCTGGCGACGGGCGTCCTCCTGCTCGGTCTCGCGCTCGGTGGCGTCGGCCCGGCCTGGCTGGACCGGATCGGCGCGGTCGCGGTCGCCGCGTCGTACGCCGCGCTGCTGGCGATCCGCACGGGCGGCCGGCCGGTGGTCTTCGGGGTCGCCCTGCTGCTGTTCGGCGGTGTGACCGCAGCGCTGGAGGAGCTCGGCCCCACCACGGGCGTCGTCGCAGACCTCGTGGACTCGTTCACGACCGGGTGGGCGGTGATGACGGGTGTGGTCACCGCGGTGCTCGCGGTGATGCTGACGACGCCGGCGGTGCTGTTCCGGCGGGCGGTCCTGGAGGTCCTCGTGGCGGTCGGGATCGCGGCCCTGGGGTCGTTCGCGGTGATCGGCTTCCGGCCCACGCTCGATCCGGACCGCTTCGACTACGCCACGCTCGCCTTCGCCTTCGCACTCGGCTTCGCCCTGGTCTTCCGGCTCGGTGCGGGCTTGCACGGCCTGGGTCGCCGTGGCCTGCTCGTCGTGCTCGGTGGTGGGGTGATGCTCGCCGTCACGGTGGCCTATGCGGAGCTGCTGCGGCGCTACGGCACCGAGGACCTGGTCCACGCCATCGACGACGTGGTGGTCTGGGTCCGCGACACGATCGGCGCCGTGCCCCGGCCCCTGCAGGCACTCGTCGGCGTCCCCGCCCTGCTGTGGGGATGCCACATGCGGGCGCGTCGTCGGCAGGGCTGGTGGGTCTGCGTCTTCGGCTGTGCGGCCACCGCGTCGATCGCCACCACACTGACCAACCCGGCCACCGGCTGGCTCGAGGCGGCCCTGATCCCGGCGTACTCCCTGCCCTTCGGGCTGGCGCTCGGCTACCTGGTGATCCGCCTCGACCTGGCCCTCACCGGTCCGCGTGGCGCGCGGGCGCGGGCCGACGAGCGCGCCGCCGCGGTGCGCCCGGAGCCGCGGCGGTTGCAGCCACTGCTCTGACCTGGGTCCCGGTTTCGGGCATGGCAGAGGAGGAGGGATTTGAACCCCCGGTGGGTCTCCCCACGACCGCTTTCAAGGCGGTTCCGATAGGCCGCTCCGGCACTCCTCCATGTCCGCCTCGGCAGTGACGCCCCGCGGACCGGGTGCCCGCCTGAGCGGGCGAGGTCGAGTGTAGCGAGGTGATCGGGGAGAATCCTCCCGTGCACCAGGACTACCGCCTCGCCCCTCAGTTCGCCGCCCGCCTGCTCGGCCTGACGCTCGCCGCGGCCGGCCTGGTGATCCTGCTGGTGACCGTCGTCGCCGTCGGCTTCGTGACGGTGCCCTGGCTGGTCTCCGGCACGGTCGGCCTGGCGCTGGCCGGCATCCTCTTCGTGATCTGGAAGCTCCGCTTCGGCACGTGGGTCGTGCGGCTCACCGAGGACGGCTACAAGATCCAGTTCGTCCGCGGCGCCGGTGTGAAGCAGGCCCGCTGGGCCGACGTGGCCGATGCGGTCACCACCGAGGTGGCCGGCTCGCCCTGTGTCGTGCTCCGCCTGAAGAACGGCGGCTCGACCACGATCCCCGTCGAGGTGATCGCCGTCGACCCGAACCAGTTCGTCCGCGACATCCAGGCCCACCTGACCCGGCACGGCAAGGCCCGCTGACTGGTTCGTCCGGCTCGCGGACCGGGGCGATTCCCCGCGACTGCGCCCGGTCGGCTAACGTGTCCCCGCACCAATGGAGACGTCGCATAGTCCGGTCGAGTGCGCCTCACTGCTAATGAGGTATGGGGTGAAACCCATCGGGGGTTCAAATC
>UEXP01000072.1_pt1 | contig 33961 bp, 26 predicted proteins | sample 4301171 | NCBI WGS metagenome assembly UEXP01 (sample SAMEA4773182, study PRJEB27434) | metagenome | biome: 2259; feature: agricultural soil; material: soil | place: USA | collected 2014-09 | depth 0.25 m
CCGACGTTGAACCAGACCGGGGAGTTGAAGGAGAAGTACTGGTTGACCAGCAGCCAGGTCAGCTCGTCCTCGAAGACCTTCACGTCGGCCTCGGTGGCGAAGTAGCTGAACTCGCGGCCGGCGGCGACGTACTTGCCGACGACGCGGTCGATGAGCTCCTTGAGCGACTTCTCGCGGTTGTCGGCGCCGACGGCACCACGGAAGTACTTCGTGGTGACGATGGTGGAGGCGTTGACCGACCAGAAGTCGGGGAACTCGACGCCGCGCTGCTCGAAGACGGTCTCGCCGGTCTTCCAGTTGGTCTGGACGACGTCGCGACGCTCCCAGGTGATCGCGTCGTACGGGTGGACGCCCTCGGTGCTGAAGATGCGCTGCATCGTCAGGCCCGTGGTGCCCTGCTTCGAGTTCACCGTCTCGGTCATCGTTGTCTCATTCCCCTTCGTCGCTGGCGCGCGGTGTGGCTGGTGGCTGCGGAGTGCTGCTGGTGGTGCTGGGTGGAACTGTTGCTTGGAGGCCCGACAGGAAGCTTCCCCACTTGCTGCCGGGCCGGTCTGTGGTCACCCGTCGTGGGTGAGCTGCTTCTCCAGCTGGAGCGCCTCGATCTCGCGGGCGAAGTCCTCCGCGGAGTCGAAGTTGCGGTAGACGCTGGCGAAGCGGAGGTAGGCCACCTCGTCGAGCCGACGGAGCGGGCCGAGGATCGCGAGGCCGACCTCGTGGGCCGGGAACTCCGCCTGGCCGCTGCAGCGCAGCGCGTCCTCAACGTCGTGGCCCAGGCGGGCGAGCTGGTCCTCGGTGACCGGGCGGCCCTTGCATGCCTTGCGCACGCCGCTGATCGCCTTGTCGCGGTTGAAGGGCTCGGTCGCACCGGAGCGCTTGGAGACCATCAGCTGCATCTGCTCGACCGTCGAGAAGCGGCGGTCGCACGCCGGGCAGACCCGGCGCCGGCGGATCGCGCCACCATCGTCGGCCACGCGGGAGTCGAGCACGCGGGTGTCGGTGTTGCGGCAGTGCGGACAGTGCATGACTCGCTCCTTTCTGTGGATAACTCGCCGGCGATTGTTGAGACCGGCCTCACATCTGTGAACTACATGTGGAAAACCACAACGGTGTAACTACTAGATGTAGTGGTGAGACTACGTCGCGACCACCACGCCTGCAACCCCGTGCTGGTGCGCGTTTTTTGGGCTCACGCGTGGCGGAATGTGGCCCGGGTCGCAAAAGCGCAGGTCAGGACGGAAGAGCCGATTTCAGATCAGGAATTTCCCGTACGGCGTGTCGCAGGATGTCACGCGTGTCGCGGATCCCGGCGCCTCCACCAGGCACGAACGACAGAGGCGCTCCCCCGCCTGCGGGAGAGCGCCTCTGCGCGATGTCAGACCTTGCCGTCGAACATCCCCAGGTTGTGGTTGTCAATGACCGGGATCAGCGACGGATGGGGCACGACGAGCTTGAACTCACCGAGCGCCGGCGTTCCGGCACCAGCAGCCTGAAGCGTCGAAAGCGGCTCAGTGAGCACGCAGTAGTTGGTGATCTGTCCCGCAGCGACATCGGTCCGAAGGTTTGCTCCCTTGGTCACCTTCGCAGCCACGAACTCGCCGAGGCTGTGGTGTCGACCGGCCCGTTCGTGGGCGTACAGCAGGTCTTCCGATGTCGGACCCGCAGCATTGAACGTGACAGCTCGTGCGCCCGTCGCGACGCTGGCCACCGCCGCCTCACGGCCACCCAGGGAATGCCCAACGAGGGTCATGTTCTCCGCGCCATACGCGTTCTTCACCGACATCGCGATGTCGACCGCGTCTTCGACTTGGCCGTTGCCCCGGTTGGCAACACCCAAGCTACTCAGCGCACTCGTTGCATTGCTCTGGACCCAGTCTTCTGCGAGTTCGATCGAGCCCGCATAGGTCACAACGACGTGGCCGTGCCCGTCCGTCGCGATGCGCACGTCAAGCCCGTTCGCGCGATGGAGATCCGCCCGATCGAGACCCATGCGCCGCAGTTCCTTGTCGTCGAGGTCGCGCCAGCCCGCGGGCAGATCCTCGACCTTCGGGTTGTCCGCGTAGGCGGCTTTGGCGAAACCAAGCGCGTCTGCTCCGGACAACTCCAGCCCCTCACCAAGGGTGCCTGCCGAGGTCCAGCCCGCCATCACCCCGCTGATCTCGCCATCGGCATGACGCAATGCCGCTAGGGCTGGACCTGCACCGTTGCCGCCGCTGGCCTGCACCTGCTCGTCGATCTGACTGCGCAGCAGTGCCGAGTGCTCCGACAGACTCCTCGCCGCGGCTGTCGCCGATGGTCGCAGCTTCGTGCGCCAACTCGAGGCGAAGTCCTGGGAGTACTGGCCCTCCCAGTGATGCGCAGCCTGATCAACCAGCCGACCAATCGCCGTCAGGGTCTGCTCAAGTCGTGCAGCGCTGGCGTCGAGCCCTGCGGCGGCAGCCCCCACAGCAATGGGATCGAGCCCCTGATACGCCATGACGATCAGCCGTCAGTCGCACTCGGGGCCACCGAACCGACCAGATCCTCGAAAGCATCGATGACCTCACCGAACTGGGCCGGCAGGCACATCAGACGGAGATGGACGTCAGTCGCGGACTCACCGCGCGACGACACTGTCACAAGAGCATCCGCAATTCGAAGGATCGCCCCATTCTCCGCCTCCCGGTCGACGAGCTGAAGGGCGAAGCCCTCCCCAACAGACTTGTCGAGGACGCGCGTGCCCTCTCCCGCGACGAAGGCATCACCGATGCTCAGTTCGATTGAAGACCGCCCTGGGCTTCGCGCCACAACGATCGAGGGAGCGAAGCCTTCGCCCGGACGGACAAACATGGCGTCCGCATCAATGTGGAACGACTCGGGGTCGGCGAATTGCCATGGGGCCGGAGGCGGGGTCAGGTCAACGCCGACCAGGTCACGGTTCGTCACCAGAACTTCCCCTTCTTCCACCGGTCGATTTGTCGAGCCGCGCCCTCGGCTGCGCGCTTCGCGCCATTGATGTCGATGTCGATGCTGCCGCCCACCTTCGCTCCAAAGAGCAGAGCCGCGCCGGCCTTGTAGCCGATCTTCAACTTGCCCTTCTCGATCTTGGCGTTGGCGCTCGCTTCGACTCCGACACCAGCGACTGCCTCGACCTTGCCGGTTACACGGGCCTTGTCGTTGCCCACACCGCCCTCGACGCCACCGGACCAGCCGACCATGGCTTGAGCACCGACCGAGGCACCGGACGGCCCGAGACGTGCACTCGCTCCGGCTTTGGCGTCGACGCTCGAGCTGGCTCCGAGCTCGTAGGTGCCGGCAGCGCCCGGCAGCGCTCCTTGCCCCTTGCTCGATACCGCCACTGCCGTTGCGGTGATCCCGGCAGCAGCGACGAGACCCTCCTTGTCGAGCGACACCGACGCCTCGCCATCTACCCGTCCCGCGTCAGCAGTCTCGGTAAATCCGGGCGCCGGGTGGTATTCCGTGTGCTGGCCCTCGATGAAGGTGTGCTTGCCGCCGACCTTCAACTCCGGGTCGGTGACGGACAACCAGTCCTTGTCCGGCTCCCCTGCCCAGCCGCCACCGCCACCGCCACCACCGCCTCCTACCGCAGAGAGCGTCGAGCCGCTGCTGCCGCCGCTGGCATGGACCTGCTCGTCGATCTGTCTACGCAACAGCGCGGCATGGTCGGCGAGACCGGCGACCGCCGCGCTCCCCGAGGGCCGAAGGGTGTTGCGCCACTTCGAGGCGAAGTCCTGCGACTGCTTGCCCTCCCAGTGGTGCGATGCCTGGTCTACAAGACGTCCCGCGATGGCGAGGGTCTGCTCGAGCTGGGCCGCCTTGGCCTTGAGTCCCGCGGCAGCGGCCCCCACAGCGACCGGGTCGAGCCCTTCGTAGCTCATGGTTCAGCGCCCGCCGAGGAGCGTGGCACCCGCCGCCGTGAGTGCCTCTGCGCCGAGACCGACAGGCTCGGGGCTGCGTGCGGGCTCACCGGCAGCGTCGAGGGTCTGGAGCGTGGCCTCGCCCTTCGTGACGACGAGCCGGCGACCGCCACGCGTCGTGCGGCTCAGGACGACCACGCGATCCGCCGGTGCGAACCCTGCCCCGATACCGCCTTCGGCCACCGGCGCGAGAATACCGGCCAGATAGGCCGCGAGCGCCTCAGCCTCGAGCACCCGGAAGTCGTGGATCCCACTCGGGGTGATCACATCCAGGAGCCAGCCGTCGTCAGTGGCGAACCCAGCCAGGAGCATCGCGGCAGAAGCCTGCGCGAAGGCGGCGTCGCCCAGGTAGACCAGAATCTGCGCGGTTCTGGAGCGCGCAACATCGCGCAGCCTGACGAGCCCATCCGACAGAACACCGTCCTCGGCCACGAGGCCCCGCACGGCGAGGGAGCGCTGCCCCCGCATGCTCGCCACGGCGAGCTCCGCGGGGTTCTCCACCTGCACGGTCGGAACAGGCCCCGGCCACGCCGCTTCAGCCGACAGTGCAATGGCGACGAGCTCGTCGTCGGTGAGGGACTGGGTGTTCATGGTGATCTCCACTTCGCGAAGTCAGGGCGTGGTCAGAGGAAGATGCGGAGCATCTGGCCGGGGAACTCCTTGGCAACGTTGCTGCCACCCGCCCCCAGCGCGCCCCACGGGTCGCGCCTGATCTCAGCGGCGACCATCTTGAATCCGTTGGCGCTGAAGTCGCTCTGGCCAGCGGCCTTGACGACTTCGGTCACGGACTGGCTGGCAACGCCGTAGAGGTACGACGCCGGGTGGGTCTTGGCGATGCTGTTGCCGGCTTCCCACGTGTGCATGCCCGCCTCGGCGTACTTGCCGTTGGCGAGGTCGGTCCCGATCTGGAAGCCGTTGGTCCCAGCTTCGATCGCAGAGAATCCCGTGCCTGCGATCTTCAGCCCGGAGAGCATCTGATCGGGCAGGTGCGGCACACGGTCGAACATGTGCCCACCGAGGTCGGTGTTCATCTTGTTCCAGTAGCCGGCCACCTCGGGAAACCCGACGGCCTTGCCTACACCGTCGGCGGCACCGTCGAAGGCCTCGAAGAAACGTCCTGGCGCGTCAGAGGCGAAGTAGCGGCTTCCGTGGCCCGATTCGTCGAAGTCCTTCGAGCCGCCCAGATAGGCAACCAGGTCGCCAGGCAGTGTCGGCAGGGAAGGCACAGCCGGGAACGTCTCGTGCGGCATCGGCAAGATGGGGCCGAGCCAGTCAGGCAGCTTCGGGACGGTAATCCCCGGCATGAACGGAGGGGTTCCACCGGGCGCACCGTCCCAGGGCATCGTGTGGTCGGGCGAGGTCCAGTCTGGATGCTCGTGCGGCATCGGCGGGAGGTACGGAGCCAGCCAGCCCGGAAGTTTCGGCAAGGTGATGCCGGGGTCGTTTGGAATGAGGCCCGGAAGACCGGGGAAACCGGGCAGCCGCGGAATGGTCATGCCCGGGTCGTCCGGGATCAGCTTGGGGCGATCCGGGAGGAGGGGCAGCACATCGCCTGGACTGATGCGGGGCAGGTGCGGAAGCGTGGTGCCGATCCCCGGCAACCCGCCGCCCCCTGTCGCCCCGCTCGAGCCGCCGCTGGCGCGCTCCTGCTCGGCAATCTGCTCCTTGAGCTTCACGACGATTTCTTCGAGCCCCGCCGCAAGACTCTGCATCGAGCCGCGGTGCTGGGAACGCCAGGCGTCGTTGAAGGAGTGGGCGTCTGCTCCGTCCCAGACGTGCAGAGCCCGGTCGACGATGCCCTGGACGGCGTTCGTGATCGTCTCGAGCGCCCGCTGCTGGTTGTGCAGTCCGCGTGCGACCTGTGCGACGAGATCGACGTCCATGCCGGCGTATCCAGCCATCTCGTGTCCCTTCCTGGTCCTGCGTGTTTGTCGCGTGTGGGTTCCCTGCCCAGGCTCGCTGAGCCCCGGCGGCCGCAGGAGGCGACGTACGCCGTCTCCCCGACCGTCAGCGGCTCAGTGACCCGAGACGGAGCGCTGCTCGTTGGCGTTGTTGATGGCCGAGGTACCGAGGCCGTCGATCGCATGGGCGATGTTGGTCAGCGCCGGGCGGTGCTGCGAGACCCACCAGTCGTGGAACTGGCGCGAGTCGTTGCCGTCCCAGGCGTGGACGGCGTTGTTGATCAGGCCCTCGATCGTGCGGATCAGCGTCTCGATCGCGTGCGCCTGCTGCTTCAGCTGCTTGCCGATGCCGTCAACCAGGTCGACGTCCATTCCCATGCGTGCCATGACTTTTTCCTTCTTCCTGTGGAGTGCCCGGGCTGGGCGGTTGCTTCCGATGAACGGAAAGTTATGAGCGGACCGGACCCGCTGACGATGGGGACCTGTCCCCGGTCTGGACCATCGGCAACTGCACGATCCGGGCCCGACCGCTGACGGCGTAGAAGCCCCGACCGACGGGGAACTCCGTACGCTTGACACGCCCGAACGGCGTCTTGAGCAGGTCGCCGTCCTCACCGTCGGGTTGCAGCACGACGCCGCGGCGACCTGCCTTCATTTCGTCGAGAAGTGCGGAGTAGCCGACCCACTCCCGCGTCTCACTCTCGGCGATCACGAGGTGCCCGGAGCGTCGGACGGCCTTCACCAGGTCCTGGAGCGGGAAGTCAGCGGGGCCCGAGGTGAAGTCGGCGATCCCCTCGATCACGACGACGATGCGACGGTCCTCGACCTCGGCGACGCGGGTGGCCAGCTCACCCGCGAGCTGGGCAACTTCGTCGGGGTCACCGGCGGCCCCGAGGAAGGCCTCGTGGCGTCCGACGAGTGAGCGCCGGCTGCCGAGGTACCAGAACTCGGTCCCGCTCGACCACCGGTCAAGCGACTCGACCAGGCCCAGAAGCGCCGTCGTGCGCCCGCTGCCAGGACCACCGGCGACCACGAACGCACCCGCCGGTTCGAAGGTGCACGGTGCCAGGTCGTCGCCCGCCACGCCGAGTACCGGCAGGCCGTTGGCGGAGGTCGGCAAGGCAGAGAGCGGGATCTCGGCGTCGAGCCAACGCACCGGCGGGGCGAGCGGGCGCCCCTGCCGTCCGATGGACGCCGCGAGCTTGGCGAGCGACTCCGACTGGTCTGCGACGTTGCCGGAACCGCCGAGAATCGCCACCTGGACCTCGGTTTCCCCGACGATCGCCCGCCCGGGGGCAGACGCGCTGCTGAGGATGTCCGAGGGCACGTCGAGGAGGCCGTACTGCTGCTCGTCCGACATGCGCAACACCACACGGCGAGGCACGCTCGAGCTGATCGCGCCCGGCACGCTGGCTGGACGGTCCGCGGTGAAGACGAAGTGGATGCCGAGCGCACGGCCCTCCGACAGCAGTTGCTGGAAGATCGTGTACGCCTCCTCGCGACCCAGCACTCCTTCGTAGTCCTCGCGGAACTGCGGGAACCCGTCGATCAGGACCAGCACCCGTGGCTCGTCCGGCTTCGCGGCAAGCCGGCGGTACTCCGTCAGCGTCCCGGCGCTGACCTCGGGCCACGCAAGAGCCCGCTCATCCGCCAGGTCCCGCAGCCGGCGCATCAGGCGCAGGACCCGCTCGCTGTCATCCCCGGCGATCACGGAACCGACGTGAGGCATGACCTCGAGCGTCCGGAGGCCACCTGCTCCGAAGTCGAGACCGTAGACCTCGACCGGGCCCCCGCGCGGCGTCACACCGGCGGCCGCAGCCAGGGTCCGGAGCAGCACCGTCTTGCCGCTGCCGCCGGTGCCGAAGACGGCGAGGTTGCCGTCAGAGTCGGGCAGGAAGTAGACCGGCTCCTGACGCTGCTCCTCGGGCAGATCGGCCACGCCGAAGACAATCGCCTCATCCGTGCGCGGTCCGAGCAGCTTGAGGTCGTAGGCACGGCTCAGCTCGCTGAGCCACGGCTTGCGTGGGGCACCAATACCGGCCGCGACCGACGCAGCGGAGATCGTCGCGACAAGGCGAGCCAGGTCAGTGGGTCCGGGGTCCGCGGGCGCCTTCTCCTCGACTCGCGGCATCTCCCACCGCAGGTCGGCACCGAACCTGAGCTCGTCGACCAGCGTCAGCGGCTTCGCGGGAGCCGCGGAGCTCCAGCCGCCGGCGTACGCGGACTGGAAAGGCACCAGGCGACCAGGGCCGGTCTTGGCGACGGCGCGACCCGGCAGCGACGGCGAGAACGCGGCGGCGCTCGGGTCGCCGATCACGTCGGTGGAGTCGGATTCATCCGACATCCGCAGCGCGATGCGGAGGTTGGTGTTGGCCCGCAGGTTGTCCTTGATGACACCCGCAGGGCGCTGCGTCGCCATGATCAGGTGTACGCCGAGCGAGCGACCACGCTGGGCCACGTCGACGACACCGTCGACGAACTCGGGGACCTCACCCGCAAGGGCCGCGAACTCGTCGATCACGATGACCAGGGCAGGCGGGCAGTCCGGGTCACCGGTCTTCTCGAACTCGAGGATGTCCTTGACCTTCTTGCGGTTGAAGAGCTTCTCCCGGTGGTGGATCTCCGCTCTCAAGCTCGTCAGCGCCCGGTGCACGAGGTGTCGGCTGAGGTCAGTCACCAGGCCGACACAGTGCGGCAGCTTCGTGCACTCGGCGAATGCGGCGCCACCCTTGTAGTCGACGAAGAGGAACGTCACTCGCTCCGGGCTGTTCTCAGCTGCCATGCCGAGCACCCAGGACTGCAGGAACTCCGACTTGCCCGAACCCGTGGTGCCGCCGACCAGCGCGTGTGGACCCTGGCTGCGGAGGTCGAGGCGGAGCGCGTCGGCACCTGCCTGGCCGACGAGCGCATGCAGCGAGCCGGCGCGGTCTCGGCGGCCACTGATCCTCGACCCGATCGAGGAGTTCTGCTCCCAGCGATCAACGACCGCTGTCGCGGCTTCAGCCATGTCCGGCCCGAGCAGCGTGAGCAGGCTGATCGTGCGAGGCAGGTCGGAGTCGTCGTCGACGAGAGCGCCCGAGTCGATCAGGCTGGCTATACGACGCCCCATCTCCTCGGCCTTGGCCCGGCTCAGACCTTCGACCGCCACCTCTCGGGACACGCGGCCATGGCGGACCAGATTCACGACCGCGCCGACCTGGTTGACCTCGATGAACGTGCGACATGCCGCCGGAAGGCCCCGGCGACCGTCTGCCCACCACAGCAGGTGGATACCCACTGCGGGCCCGCGCTCGGCGAGCTGCACCAGGCGAGCCCGGTCGACCGGGGCGCCATCGGCCACCAGCACTACGACCGACGGTACCGCCGGGACCGCGGCCTGCTGACCATCCTCACCCACCTTGGCGCCTGCCCACACCGCCGTACCGTCGACGGGCAACGGGCCACGGGAACCAGCGTCGCGTGAGGCGTCGGACGTGCGGACTTCGATGAGCTCCTCAAGGCCGGCGACGAGTGCCGCCGCCGTGGCGGCACTGTCGGCGAGGTGCGAGCCCGCGAGCGGGCTGTGGGCCGAAGCCGTGTGCGGCAGCCACTTCAGCCAGGCGACCTCGGCCGACGACTGCGGCCCGGTGATCGCAGCCAGCACGACCTCGGCTGGCGAGTGCAGAGCCACCACCTGCGCGACCAGGCCGCGGACCACGTCCCACGCGATGTCGGGCGTGCCTGCGACGCCGAAGGAGCCCGCGAGCGCGAAGCTCTCTGCCACAGGCACGTCTTCGATCAGCCGGAACTCGTTGACGACGTCCTCGAGCTCCTCGACGTACTCCACCAATCCCTCGGCGCGGCCTTGTTCCGGAGCCACGGTGTTGCGCGCCTCTTCGGTCCCGAGCCCCAGACGCAGGTGCAGGAAGTTCCAGTGCTCCGGACGTCGAGTCCACAGCAGCTCACCCTGGTCGAGGACTGCTGCGCGGACTTCCTCGGTCGACGGCGCCTCTGCCAGACGCACTGCCCGCTCCTCGGGAACACCCGCCTCCAGCTGCCCTCGCAGCCGCGCGAGCTGCTCGCGGAAGCGCTTGACCTCGTTGGCGAGCCGACGCTTCTCCTGCATCCGGTGCATGAACCAGTTTCCGAGCATCATCAACGGCGACATCGCCATGAAGATCAGGCCCATGTTGGAGCCGCTCGTGCCACGCCGCGTGGCTGCGAACATCGCGCCGCCGATCAGCAGCGGCATCATCATCGGCAGCCAGGGGAAGGGCTGCTTCTCCGCACCCTTGGGGATCTCGGGCCGTGCGAACTCCTCGCCGGGGAACCGGGCCTCGACCCGAGGCGACCGATTGAACGCCACCGCACCGTGGTGGATGCCCTGGCCAGCCGCACTGGGGGCTGTCGTCAACCCAACCCTGCGGAACTCGAGCACGGAGTCACCCAGAGTGATCGGCTGACCGGCAGCGACCGTGACCCGCTGGACGGTGCCGCCGTCGACCACGATGCCATTGGCGGAGTTGAGATCGACGAGCTCGATCGTGTCGCCGACCTCGACCCGCGCATGCTTCTTGGAGACATAGCGGTCCTCCAGACCGACATCCGCATGGCCCTCGCGGCCGATGATGCTCGCACCGGCGCGCAGCGGGTACTCGCGCCCCTTGCCCGGACCGTCGACCACGCGCATCGTCGCGGCAGCCGCACCCGCACCATGCGCACTGACGGAGTGCTTCGACAGGGACACGGTGAAGCCCGACGCGATCCGGCTCTCCCCCACCGCGCGGTCCGGCGTCAGGATCGTCGGCTGGTCCTCACCGGCACCGGCGGCAGCCAGGGTCAGGGACTCACCGACGAGCTTCGTCGGCACGGGGTCTGCGGCAGCGATCGCCGCCGCGATGTCACCGATGGTCGCCGTGGCGTCGGTGGTGACGGCGACGTCGACCTCCTCACCCGACGGGCGGCGGTAGACCAGCTTGAGCTTCAACGACGACCTCCGGGGAGACGCAAGGTGGGCAAGGAGATGCGGGAGGTGACCGGGCGCGCAACGCGTACGACGGTCGCGAGCACACGGCGTACGAGGTGATCAGCGCGCTCGCCGAGGCGGGCGCCGATCTTGCGCCACGGCACAGATGCCGGGGAGAACCAAACGAGGGGGCGCCGCCACCAGCGGGCTTCCTTGCGCATCCGCTTCAGGGCCGAACGGACATCGGCCCAGTAGGCGTCGACCTCAGCCTCGTCGAGCTCGAACGGCCCGAAGACCTGACGGTCGGCGCGCGCCGCCAAGGCCGTAGCGCCGAGCGTCCGGTACCTGTCGTCGAGCAAGCCGCCGGCTTCGCTGCGCGTTGCGGCAGCCGGCACGGTGGTGCCGAGGTCACGGCCACGGTCGGCGAGTTCGCGCCAGCCGCCCGTCATGCGCCGCAGCGGATCGTGGTGGCGCGCGCGCCTGCGCCGACGGACGACCTTGAAGAGCGGCAGCAGCCAAAGCGGCGACGTCAGCAGCGCTGCCTTGCCCGCGACCACCGCAACACTGCCGGCGACCTCCAGGAGCTTGAGAAGGAAGCCCCACAGCGGCTTGTCGTCGTTGACTGCCGCGCCGTGCGGCGGGTTGTCGTCGAGGTCGTCGGGGCTCTGGGGAGCATCCTGCGGCTGGAGGATCTGCGGCTGCGGAAGCGGCTCCGGCTCCTTGCGCTGCTCCTGCAGCGTCTGGTCCTGGTCAGGAGTCGGGTCGAACGGCACCCAGCCCAACCCGTTGAGCGACACCTCGACCCAGGCAGTCACGTCGGAGCCGTGGATCACCGGCCCGGTCACGTCGAAGCCGAGCACGACCCGCGCGGGGATGCCGAGCCGCTGCAGCGCAAGCGCGTACGCCGACGCGTACTGCTCGTCGTTGCCGACCATGTCGCGGGCCGTGATGAAGTCGCTGATCCGACGCGCCCCGTGACCCGAGCGGACCGGGAAGTCGTCCGGCTTCACACCGTTGCTGTACTTGCCCTCTTCTGCGAACTTGTCCGCCAGTGCCTTGGCGGTGGCTCCCGCAGTAGCGGGACCGGCATCCGGGAACCAGTCGGTGACCTTCTTCATCAGCGCTGAGGGGACGTCCCGGGGCGCGGCCACGACCTGACCACCTGCCGCGGCACCCACCACCGCGGAGTCGTCGATCGTGTCGGGGGCGACCACCTCGATCTCGTAGCGCGTGCCAGACTGCACGCCCCCGACCTGCGCCAGCGTGCCGGTCACGTCGTTGCCCACGACCTCTCCCTCGGCACCCTGGGCGGCAACGCCGATGGGGCGACCGACGGCGGGAAGCCAGACACCGCTGTAGCCGTCGACGGTCACGGCGATCCGGGAGCTGCCCTCCAGACCGACAGGCGACCGCATCCGACGGAACGAGCCCGAGCCCTTCGGGGCGCGGGGGCCACCGGTGACATTCCAGACGACGCCGTCGAAGTAGTCCAGGGTCGCCAGCCGCAGCCGGTCACCGGTCGAGACACCCTCGACCGTGAACAGGGAGGTCTTCTCCATCGTCTTGAGGTACGCGCGATAGCGGCTCAGCGGCGAGGGGTAGTCCTGCGGGTCGAAGGGCGGCTGGACCGCATCCCGCAGCACGGTGCGAGTCTGGGGTCCACCGGCGACCGCGTTCACCCCGACCGAGGCCCCGAGGGCCACCGCAAGAACCACGGCGGCCAGGACGCCACGGCGCACCCAGTTGGCGCGGACGGCGCGCAGCGCCCGGAAGCGGGTCCACACCAACAGGCCGACCACCAGCACCAGTCCGCGCGTCGCGGGCCACTCGGCGAACCGGTCGCCGAAGGCAGCGGCACCCAGGAACACCGCCACGATGACGAATGAGGCAGCGCCGGGCCGGGTCGAGCGCCACAGGATCACCCCGGCCAGCAGCGCGGCGAGCAGGCCGCCGAGGAACGGGACGATCAGGGCGTCACCTGCGGACCCGATCGGCGGGACGAGCGTCAACGAGTTCCGCCAGGCGGTGATGGCCCCTGTCAGCAGGGCCCTCAGCGACTCCGCGGTCGGCACAACTCCGGCCATGCCGAGGTCGGACAGCGCGGCACCTGTGCCGGCAAGGAGGTACCACAGCAAAGCGGTCAGCACGGTGAGCCATGCACCCCACCGCTGCCAGGCCGACACCGCAGCGATCGCGAACCCGCCGAGGCCACCAACCCCGAGGGCAACAGCCCACTGCCAACCGCCATAGGCATCGCGGAGCGGGCTCGCGGCGACGAGAAGCAACAGGCAGACGACGAGCGCATCGATGGCTGCGAGGCGTGGCGTGACCTTCATGCGGAGACCCTCCGGATCACGGCCCCGAGGTCGTCGAGGACCGCAAGCGAGATGACGTCGAGGTCCCCGAGCGCGCCCACCGAGGTGTCGCGGCCGTGATCGACCTTGATGGCGATGCAGCGGACGTCCAGCGGAAGGTGAGCCCGGGCGCGTCGCATGTCGGCGGCCGACACAAGAGACCCGAAGACGAGGATCGCGACACTCGCGTCCGTGACGTCCCGGGAGATCGATCGGGTCGCCGCCGCCAGGCGCGGGCCACGCTCGAAGTCGATGCCCGAAAGCCGGTCGAGCAGCTGCCGGGGCGAAGGGGCCTGTAGACGTGTCTGTGAGCTGCTCACGGTCAGCTGCTGACGATCACCGAGGACCGGAACGCCCAGCGAACCGGTGACGGAGACCGCCGTCTCGAACTCCTCGGTGGAGGCGTACTCGTCCGCGCGCGTCGAGAGCACGACAAGCAGGTGGGAACGCCGGGTCTGCTCGAACTGACGGACCATCAGCTGTCCGGTGCGGGCACTGGTCTTCCAGTGGATGTAGCGCCGATCGTCACCAGGCACGTAGCTGCGCAGGGCGTGGAAGGCGACGTCGCTGTCGGTCAGCACCCGGACGGTCTCCCCCTCGAGGTCCCGGACCAGTCCTGCGGCGGATCCCTGGATGCGTGTCGTTCGCGGATGGACGTAGAGCGTCTGCTCCTCGGTGAGGTCCTGGTCGCGGCGCAGCAGCTGAAGCGGGTCGGCACGCACCGCGCGGACGGGGCCCACCGGGAGGACGGCGCGGCGCGTGGTCGGTACGGCGAAGAGGTCTTCCAGCTCGTCGCCCGCCTTGAGCGACGGAATGTCGAAGTCGGCCCGACCACCTCCGACGGGAAGCTCGATCATTCCCGGGAGACTGCGGCGCGAAGCCGCGTTGCGCACGACGACGCGACCATGGGCGCGCTCTCCCACGACCACCCGGTCCCGGGTCAGGTCCAGCGTCGCCTCGAGCTGGTAGCCGCCCAGAACGAAGACGACGGCCACGAGCATCAGGACGACGAGGAACACACCGGCGAGAACCAGCTCGATCCAGCCCCATGCCAACCCGGCCACGAGGGACGCCGGCGCCGCGAGCACCAGGAGCCACGCGGTCGCCGACACGACGTCCGTGACCGGTGCCGTCCGGGCGCGCGGAGACGCCGTGATCTCACGGACCCAACCCGAGACATCAAGCCAGCGGGCGACGAGGAAACGCCGGCCGCCGGTGAGGCCGGCGCCGGGAAGCCGGAGGACGGAGCTCATGCCGGAACGCGGTCCTGGGGCGACGGCACCTGGGACAGGATCCGGTCGAGCACCTCGATGGTCGTCGTTCCGCGGAACTCCTCCTCCGGATCGAGCACCATACGGTGCGCGAGGACCGGCAGGGCCAGCTGCTTGATGTCGTCCGGCAGGACGTAGGAACGTCCGCGCGCCAGAGCCCAGGTCCGCGCCGCGCGCACGAGCGCGATGCCTGCGCGGACGCTGCATCCGAGGCGGACCTCGGCAGCGTTGCGGGTGGCCTCGGTCAGCGTGCTGACGTACTCCAGGACCGCCGTCTCGACGTGCACCTGCGCGGCGAGGTCGATCATGTTGGCGACTGCGTCAGTGGTGATGATCGGGTCCAGGACGATGCCGCCACGCTTCTGCGGCGGGAGGCCGAGGATCTGCACCGTGCTGGCGTGGTCCGGGTATCCGAGCGACGCCTTCATCAGGAAGCGGTCCAGCTGCGCCTCGGGAAGCCGGTAGGTGCCCGCCTGCTCGATCGGGTTCTGGGTGGCGATCACCATGAACGGACGACCGACCTTGTGCGTGATGCCGTCGACGGTCACCTGGCTCTCCTCCATGACCTCGAGGAGCGCGGACTGGGTCTTGGGCGACGCACGGTTGATCTCGTCGGCGAGCACGACGTTCGCGAAGATCGGTCCCTGGTGGAACTCGAAGCGCTCCGAGTGCTGGTCGTAGATCGTCACGCCCGTGACGTCCGAGGGCAGCAGGTCAGGAGTGAACTGGATGCGGGTCGACTTGCCATGCACGGTCTGTGCCAGCGCCCGCGCCAGCGAGGTCTTGCCAGTCCCCGGGAAGTCCTCCAGCAGGATGTGCCCCTCCGACAGCAGGCAGGTCATCACGAGCTGAATGACCTCCTTCTTGCCGACGATGGCGCGCTCGACGTTGCCGACGAGCTGCTCGAAGGTGTTGGCGAACCAGGTGGTCTGCTCGGCGTTGAGGGTCATCGGATCTCCTTGCTCAGGGGGTCGTGGGGGTTGTGGCGCGGGTGTCAGAAGCCAGCGGCAGGTGAGCGGACGCCGTCGACATCGGCGTACGCGTCGGTCAGGTAGCCGTCCTGCTTGTAGAAGTAGCCGTCAACGAGGCCGGCACCCGTGGCATCCGCGATCAGCTCGACCGTGCAGTCACTCGGGTCGCACCATGGGGCCGGGTGCATCGTGAGCGTGTGCTTGCCCGGCGCAAAACCGGAGACGGTGACTTTGAGGTACCGGCAGGTGGGCGCGCACGCCGCGGCGTGATCGGTCGTGACTTCGCCCTTCTCGAGCGACACGGTCGGCTTCGTCGGCGGCGCGCTGGCGGTGTCGGACGACGAGCCGGACGGCGTGCTGACGACTTCCATCGTCGCGTCGCTACCGCACGCAGACAATGCGGCCACAAGAGTCGCTCCTGCGAGGACGGGCGCGCTGGACCGGAAGAAGCGCATCGCGTGGTTCCTTTCGATTGAGGGGCGTGGTGTCATCAGAAGCCCGCCTGCGGAGAAGCCAGGCCGTCGACATCGGCGTAGGCGGACTTCAGATAGCCGTCCTGCTTGAACCAGAACCCGCCCTTGGAGCCGTTGCCGTTTCCGTCCGCGACGATCGTCTGCGGACAGTTGCTGGATCCACACCAGGGCGTCGGATGCATCGTGGCGGTGTGGTTTCCAGGCGCAAACCCAGAGATGTTGACGACTAGGTAGCGACACGTGTCATTGCAACCCGACGGGTGCGGGGAGATGACGCTGCCCGCGGTGATCCACACCCTCTTGTCGTTCGACGAGTTGCAGTGGTGCACCGTGGAACTCGACTGTCCCACCTCGTCCTTCACGTAGACGTCGATGCAACGCTGCTGGCCGCCCTCGGTCGTGCCGACGTCGAAGGAGCCCTCAGCGTGTGGCGAGCCGTTGACGAAGAGCTGCGTCACAGCACGTCCGTTCGGCGCCGGCTTCTGCACGTTGAAGGTCACCTTGAGGTCGCCTCGCGAGGACGTGACGCTGGGCGCGAATGGCTGTCCATACGGCCGGACGTTCGTCACGGTCGCCCAGTCGCCATACGTCACAGTGCCCTTGAGCGGCGCCTTCGTGACCGCGCGGATCTGGACGGTGTACGGCCCGTTGTTCGCCGAGAACGCGAAGTCCTTCGTGGTCGAGGTCGTGGTCTGGGTTCCCGGGTTGCCGGCGCTCGACTGCAGCTCGTAGTGATCGAACACACCACCGCGCAGGTCCGGCTGGGTCCACGACAGCCGCGCCGTGTGGTCACCCTCGGACACCTTCGTCGGCGCGCCCGGTGCCGTCGCCTTGCCGTACGGCGCGACGGGGGTCGACTGCGGGCTCGCCGGGCCTTCACCGGCCGCGTTGATGCCCGCGATCGTGAACGCGTAGTTCTTGCCGTTCTCGACCTCGAACTGCCGACTGCGTGCCGAGCCCGGCTCGGTGACATCCTGTGCCAGCCCGCCGTCCTTGTAGACCCGGACCCGGAAGCCGGTGACGGCGTTGCCGTTGTCCTGCTGCTGGTCCCAGTCCCACGACACGGTGACCGCGCCACCGAGCTGACCGTCACCGACGGTGGCACCCGTCGGCGCCGTGTCCACCAGGGGCTTGCCGTACGGGTTGACCGCGTCGGACAGGGCCGAGTACTCCTGCTTCCCCTCCGCGTCGTTGATCGCCACGATCTGGAACTGGGACTGCTCGTAGTTGGACAGGCCGGTCCAGGTGTGTGAGTGCTCGGAACCGTTGACGGTGTGCAGCGCACCCGATCCGTTCATGCGGATCTCGTACTTGGTGATGTCCGAACCCTCGTTGACGGGCGCGCTCCAGGTCAGCTCTAGCTCGCCGTCCTGCTTCGTCGGGACGACGCCCGGTGCGCTCATCACCTGCGGAAGCTCGTCCGGCGCTGCCGAGGCGGAGGGCGGGCTCAGCTCTCCCGGCCCCTCACCGTTCACAGCGCGGACCTGGAAGGTGTAGTGGTCACCGTTGGTCAGGTCACTCAGGGTGCAGGTCGTCGACGCACCGCACTCGTGCTTGTAGCCGTTCGAACCCTCCACGATGTACGACGTGATCGACGACCCGTTGTCGTCGGGCTCGCCCCAGCTGAGGATTGCCGTCTTCGAGGCAACTCCAGAGACGTTCGGGCGTCCGGGGGCGTCAGGCACGTCGGCCACCGTGACGTTGACGCGGCCGGTGACCGCCCGCTCGATGTCACCGAGGTAGTCGTTGACCGTGTACTTGACGGTCATCACACCGGCGGCCGCCTTGGTCGGGGTGATCTTCAGGGTCTCGCCTGCCACCTCGACGCGGGCCATGCCCGCGCCACCCTCGACCTGCGGGTCGGTGAGGACCAGCTTCTTGCCGTCGAACGGGTTGAACGCGCGCCCACCGATGTCCGCAATGGTCGTCTGGTCGGGCTTCCCCTCGACCTCGATGAGCGGAACGGAGACCAGGGGCTTCGTGCTGCCGACGACGCGGACGTCGACGCGGGCCTTGGCCTTCTTGCCGCCGCTGTCGGTGACTTCGGTCGTCAACACCACGGTGTCGCCCACGGCGGCGCCGTCGGCCTTGACCACGAGTTCCGAGCCGTCCTCGATCGACGCCTTCAGCTTGCCGACGCCGCCCGACACCGCGAACGACAGGTCGTCGATGTCCTCCGCGTTGACGTCGCTGGCGAGCTCAGCCAGATCGACGCGGGCGTCACCCTCATCGACCGGGACCTCGAGTGACGTGCCACGGAGCGTGGGGGCGATGTTGTGCGCCGGCAACACGTCGATCGGGATGGTCAGCATGGAGTCGAGACGTGTGGGGTCGTCGAGATCCTTGCCGTCCGTGACCTCGAAGCTGATCGAGGCCTTGCCGGCGTAGTCCGGTTCTGCACGGAACTGCAACGTGTGGATGTCCTTGAACGGCGTCCCGCCGTCGCTGACCGGGACGGTGATCCGGTCAACCGAGGTGAGCCTCGGCGTCCGGCCCTTGCGCACCTTGACGTAGTCCCCCAGTGCCAGCGGCGTGACCAGACCCGCCTTCACCTTGACGGGCAACTTCACCTCGGGGTCGAGGACGGGCGGCACCGTCTCGGTCCCGCTGACGAACACGAAGCCGTAGCTCACGCGATCGTCGCCGTCGGTCACCCGGTAGGCGACCACCTGGTCGCCACGCTTTAGCACGATCCTGAGCTTGCTGCCGACGACGCTGCTGACGTCGCCGTCGACAGCATGCACGCGCAGGGCACCCCGTGGCCCGTCGAGGTCGCCGTCGTTCTTGAGGACGTCGACGGTGACGGAGTCGCCGGGGCTCTTGCCGGCGATCTCGGCAAGCTCGGCGGCATCGTCGCGCGTGATGGGGGCATAGAGCGGCGCCTTCGGGTCGCCGGTCAGCGTGAACGTCGCACGCGCGGTGCCGCCCTTGCCATCGGTGATCTCGTAGGTCGCCTGGGCCCGCTTCGGCGCTCCACCGTCGGCGTCGGGCGCCGTCATCCGGAGGAAGTCACCGACCACCTTGGCGCCGTCGGAACCTTCGAGCTGGTCCCCGAGCTTGAGCGCGTCGCCATCGGCGTCGACATCGTTGCGCAAGACGTCGTAGTCGAGGGTGCGTCCGGGACGGATCACGAGGGAGTCGTCCATCGCGACGGGAGGCTGGTTGCCTTCGATCGGCGGGACGACGCCCAGCCGCACGTCGACGACGCCTGTTGCGCCGTACCTGTCCTGCACCACGAGCTGGAACGTGTCGGTGCCCACCCTGCCGGGGAAGGACTCGTAGGCGATCCAGTCCAGGCCCGTCGCCACGATCCGGCCGAGGCTCGGCGCCTTGCGGACGCCCTTGAAGGAGACGAGGTCGCCGTCGGGGTCAGCCCCGACCATCCGCAGCGGGACCCGGACCCGCTGCTCCGCGATCGCCCGCCCCGTCACAGGGGCCGGGTCCGGCGCGTTGTTGTCCTCGGCGGTGTCGGGCAGCACCCGGATCCGGGCCACTTCAGTCGCGCGCCGCCCTTCGGGGTCACGGACCGTGTAGGACACCGGATAGTCGCCGGGTTCATGCGGTGCACGCACGCGCAGCTGACGGCCAGCCAGGGAGACGATCATGTCCGGCTTGCTCTCCGGGGGCGAGGCGTCTTCGAGCTGAAGCTCGTCGCCATCAGGGTCGGAGTCGTTCGCCAGGACGGCAACGCTGCCGATCGCGTCGGCGCGGAGCCGCACGACGTCTCCCACCGCAACCGGGGGCCGGTTGACCGCGGTCGGTGGCATCTGGCCCACTGAGACGGAGCCTGTGCTGCTCGCCAGCCCGTCCGAGATGTCGTACGTGACCGTGGTGGTTCCCGTGAGCGGGCGCGTCGCCTCGACGCGCAGCATCCGCTTGCCCACCAGGGATGCCTTGATGCCCGGCGGTGCGGTCACGCCCCGCACCACCAGGACGTCGTCCTCGGCGTCGAAGTCGTTACCGACCAGGTCGACGAGCGCGGCACCGGAGGTAGGCAGTACTGCCTGGTCGCGGACAGCGACCGGCGCGGTGTTGCGGTTGGTCTGGGGCAGCACGTCGATCCGGACGAAGGACTCAGACACGCCGAAGTCGCTGTTGGCCTTGTAGCGGAGGTACGTCGTGCCGGCGGTGCGGGGCACCACGGTGAACGACTGCGGGCCGGTGCGCACCTCGAGGCCCGGCGCGGAGGCGACCGAACGGAGCAGCAGGGCACTGCCGTCTGTGCTGCGGTCGTTGTCGAGCGGCTCGACCACCAGCTCGGTGCCCACCTTGCCCACCACCCGGTCAGGGACCAGCACAGGCGGGGACGGCTGCCCGAGGACCTGCACGGGCTGGCCGGCGCGCAGCTCGCCGCCATGGCCGTCGCTCAGGGTCAGGTCGATCGACTTCGTCCCCACACCCTGGCCGGAGTCACGGAACGTCAACCTCCCTTGCGCGGTGAAGCTGACCTCGCCGGCTCCGGCGGGCGCGCTGGCACTGGTGATGGAGAGCTCGTCGCCGTCCGGATCGAACCAGGCCGGCAGTACATACGTGCTGGTCTGCTTGCCGGTCAGCACCGTGATCGGGTCGGGACCACCCGGCAGCCACGGCACCGGCTTGGGCGCCGCGTTGTCGTTGCCTTGCGTGATCGGGACGGTCGCCACGGCGGCCACCGGCTCGCCCGGGTGACCGTCGGTGACGTAGTAGCGGAACTGGATCGCACCCTTCGCGGCAGGAGGCACCTGCACCTGGACGGCGGTGTCCTGACCGACCTTCTGAAGCGCAGTCGCGTCGATCCCGCTGATCGGCTCGATCCGCGTGATCGTCAGGATGTCACCGTCGGCGTCGCCGTCGTTCGAGGTGACCGGGAGAACCGTTGCCTGGCCGGCGCGAGCACCCAGGACCGTGTCGTCCTTGGGCTTCGGCGGCTCGTTGTGCTCGTCCTTGTCCTGTTCGACGACCTGCTTCTTCTGGAGCTCCTGCTGCTTGATCCGTGGGTCGACCGCGTTCCACTGCTCGGACGGCACCTTGATCAGCTGGTCGCTCCGCTGCAGCCAGGTGTCGCCTGTGCCGGCGTCATTGAGCACGACCGCCTTTCGGTTGGTCCGGAACTCGAGCACCGACGCGGACGTAACCTTCGGAATGCCCATCTCGAGCGCGGAGTCGTCGCCACACCACTTCAGGTAGGCGCCGTCACCCGTGTCGGCCCAGGCTGCGTGAACACAGTCGCCGACCACGACCGGCCGTGCAGGAGGGCCGTCGACCTTCGAAGGCTTGATCTCGTCCAGGTCACCACCCGGTGCGCCCGCGAGCAGCCCGGTGGGAGTGGCCACATACAGCTCCGCGCCGGTGGTCGGCTGCACGAGCGCCGCTCCCTCACCGATCGTGGTTTCGGCGCCGTCGGTGAGCAGCTCACCGTCCTCCGTCAGCACGACGGCGCGTCCCGCGACCGAGGTGAGCTGGCCCTTCTTGTCGACACCGGTCTTGAGCTTCTCGGACTCCGTGGGCGCGAAGACCCCATCCGCCCCGATCACTCCGTGGCGGACTGCACCGTTCTTCCCGACGGCCGTCACGACCCCGTGAGGGTCGACGACCACGCGCACACCCTTGCCGAGGTCGAGGTCGGGCTCGTCCTCTTCGCTGAATGCGCCGAGCGTCTCGCCGCTGCGGCGCACCCACACCTTGCCGGTCGCGGTGTCCGCAATGGCGACCGTTCCCGATCCATAGGCGACCTCAGCCGTAGCGGGTACGCCGACCGGGTTACCGAGCTCACCGAGCGCGACGTTGACGGTGCGAAGCTCCTGCGTGGAGCCGTCATGCAACACCGCCTCGGGACTCCAGGGCAGGGCGTCGAGCACGACATCCTGTCCGGACTGCAACACATCGAACGATCCCGCGGACGAGACGACGCCGAGGTCGAGCTCTTCGATCTGCTTGTTGTAACGCGCCAACAGCGTCTGACCCGCGTTGGTAACCCACACGCCTCCGTCGTTCAGGTCGACATCCGTCACAGGGGTGCCCTCGGCACGGACAGCGAGCACCACGAGGGTCGACGCAACGAGGGTCAGGCTCGCGGTCGAGGCAGCGCGGCGGTGCCGGCGTACGGCAGAGCCAGCAGTTCGGAGGCGGAGGCGGGGATTCACAGCGCAGTCTCCTCGGGCTGGTCGAGCAGGGCGAGCTGGTCGACGTGGACGATGCGGGCGGCGACGACGTACTCGACGAGCCGAGCGCGACGGTTGACGGCGAGCTCACCCGGGCGACCGTGGAGGCCCTTGACCCCCGCGCGAGTGAACTTGTCGCAGAGGTTGTCGAGCTTGCGGTTGAACGTGGTCTTGCTCCATCCGAGCCGGGCTGCTGCCGCAGCGTTCGTCGGCAGCTGGCTGGAGCCGTCGCCGGCCCGACGCAGCGTGTCCTCGGCCAGCGCCAGCAGGAGGCGCAGCTGCGAGGAGGTGAGCGGGACAGCCCCGAGCGTGAGATCGCCCCGGAGCTCGCGACCCTGATCTCCCGCGGCCAGTGCATCGAACGCAGCGGTCGGGCAGCGAAGGTCGATCTCGTATGTGGTCTCCCCTGCCGAGAAGAGCACGGACACTTCCGGGAGGACGACCGGCACCCTCGAACCGGGTGCGACCCACGACTGCAGCGAGCCGGCACCTCCAGCGACGGTGAGTGAGATGCGTGTCCCGACGTTCACCACCCACCAGAAGCCGCCGTCCCACAGCAGTTCGACCAGCCGTCGGTGCAGGAAAGGGTTGTCGTCCACGACCAGATCGGCATCGCGGCCGATGGTCAGCGAGTCACCCGGGGCTAGATCGTGGATCTCGCCGCAGTAGTCGACGACCAGGCCACTCACAGCGTCACACACCGGATCGGCGAGGGGTCCGACAGAGTGCTGCCTCGGAGCACACGCACCACGACACACGCCGGGCCACCGCCCGGCGGCACCGGCAGCTCGACGCGCGTGTCTGCAACGCTTTCGAACGTCGGCTCCTGGTTGTTGCCGGTCCACGACCACTGGTAGACGTCACCGGGTTCGGCATCGGGTGCCTTCCAGGTGACCAGCACCTGCTGGTCGTGGCGCTCGACCAGGACGTCGGTGACGGGCGCGGGTGCAGCGGCGATCGCGACGTCGTCCGAGCCCTGGCGGGGCCCGTCAAGCTTCGTGGGGCCTTCCTCCTCGGCCGGCTTGCCCACGAAGACCGCGACGGCGACGAGACAGCCGACTAGCGACACACCAGCGGCGGCGGCCAGCAGCCCGGCGCGGCTGCGAGGTGTCGCGGCGGCCATCGCTGTGGGCGGCCGCAGCACCTGCCGGTCCGGTGCCGAGTCTGCGGCACCGGGGTCGACCGCGCTGCTCGTCGTGGGAGTGAAACCCGTCGACGCGTCGCCCGCCAGCGCAGCGCGGGAGACCGTGTCGGAGTCGAGTGCCGGGACCACTGCGGGTGGCGCGGAACGCAGCACCGTGTGGTCATCCCGCAAGGCCGTGTGATGCGCCTCGTCGGGGCTGACCACCGCGATCGGCCGGATCGCCGTGCCGCGCTCGGCGAACGCCTCCGGCACGATGACGGCGACCGGCCGCACCGACGTCCGCTCGTCCGAGACCTGCTCGACCTCATGCACGGGCCCCGCGTCGAGCACCTCGATCTGCGTCGGTGCGAGCGCCAGTTCGATCTGCACTTCCTGCAGGGAGCGCGCAAAAGCGAGCGCGCTGGCGGGGCGGTACTCGACGCGCTTCGACATCGCCCTCGTGAGCGCGCCCACGAGGGTTGCGGGAACGTCTGCGCGACTGATCGGAGTCGGGGCCTTGCCCTCGATGCGGGCCATGAGGGTGGCGTTGTCGTTCGCTCCGCCCGGCACCTCGAACGGGGTTCGCCCGGCGAGCAGCGTCCAGGTGGTCGCGGCAAGCGACCAGACATCCGTGCGTACGTCGAGCGCCGGCGCCTCTGCGAACGTCTCCGGAGCAGCCCACGGCACGGACATGCCGGCGACGGCCTCGTGCTCGCCGCTCGTCGCGTGCGCGATGCCGAAGTCGGTCAGTTTGGGGGCGCCGTAGGCGTTGGTGAGGATGTTGGCGGGCTTGATGTCGCGGTGCAGGATCCCGGCGCGGTGCGCGGTCTCGACCGCTCCGGCGACCTTGATCATGGTCTCGAGAACCTCAGGCACGGGGAGTGCCGCGGTGCGGTAGCGCACCGAGAGGTTCGGTGGCGGGCAGTACTCCATGACGAGGAATGGACGCCCATCTCCGGACACACCCGCCTGATAGATCGGCACGATCGAGGCATGGCCTGACAGCTGGGCCATGACGTTCGCCTCGGCGTCGAAAAGCTGCCGTTCACGCTCTCCCGCTGCATCGAGCAGCACCTTGACCGCGACCTGTCGGCGCGGCATCACCTGGTCGTAGAGGTGCACGTCGGCGAAGCCACCCCGACCGATTCGCTCACGGAAGGTGTAGCCGTCGATGACGGGTGGGTTCGCGACGGTCGCGCTCACTCGGAGACCACCGTGATCACGACGTCGTCGCCGAGCGTCAGTTCGCAGCCGTTGGTCAGCAGAACCTGCTGGCCACTCGGCAACCGCTGCGGCTCGGCCCCTGGTCGGGTCAGGAGGGTGCCGTTCGAGGAGACGTCCTTCACGACAACCCGGCCGTCCTCGAGGAGAAACTCGAGATGGGTGCTGGAGACGAACTTCTGTGGGCTGTCGACCACCACCAGACGCGGCACCGCTCCCGTGGAGTTGCGCGCCTGAGGGGCACGCCCCACGACCACGGGGCCAGCCATGTCGACGCTCTGCCCGGTGGAGAACTCCAGTCGTACGGCGGGGGCCGCGACGGGAGCGACGACCACGCCCTGCTCCTCCTCGAACGACGGCGGAGGGGCCATGCCGGGAACGGCGCTGATCAACGGTCGCGCCTCGTCGATCCTGACCGCTGCATCCTCGGCGGTCCTGATCACCGTCCGCCCGAAAAGTTCGTCGAAGCTGTCGTCGACGGCCTCGGTGATCGTCTCCGCGGCAGCCGGCTGGGACGTGCCCTGCGCCTCGGGCTCTGCGTCCGGGATCAGCTCCACCTCGGGCGCCGGGGCCAGCTCGGCCACCGGCTCGACGACCGCCTCCGCCTCCACGATCGGCTCCACGGACATCTGCGGCTCAGGTACCGCATGGCGCGGCGATGGAGCAGCCTCGGCCCCGCGGACTCGAGCGATCTCACCTGCGGTGCGGACGACCACCGAGCCGACCGCATCCCCATCGGCACGCGCCGACACCAGGTCGGCGTACACAACACCGCCAGCGACCGGCCAGCGGCGGGTTCCTTCGACTCCGATCCGACTCAGCAGGATCTCGTCGGCGGTGATCGGCAGGACCCGTTCGATCCACGTCGCGGCACCGACCGCATCCCAGGTTTCGCCACCGACGGTGGCGGAGAAATCACCACGCAGCAGCAGGCGCACGCGCTCGCCGTGCCGTTCCCAACACGCGAAGTGCGGCATGCCAGCAATCCCGCCCTGGAGGAGGTGGTCGAGCACCGCCGGAAGGCCACCACTGGCTGCCTCGAGAAGACTGTCGACCGCCGTGCTCTGACTCACGAGCAGGACCATGTCCGACGCGACACGAGCGATTCCTTCACCCGGCAGGTACACCGCGGTCATTCGACTTCCTTCCCGTTGTGTGCAACCGGGTTGCCAACTGTCTCCTCAACCACGCCGGCGTCAGGCGCTCCCATCACGTCAATGACCACGGCGGTGAGGTTGTCTCGACCGCCGGCGGAAACCGCGGCATCGACAAGCGCCGAGGCGGCCGCGCCCACCTCAGGGAACCGCGTCAGGTGATAGGAGAGTGCTTCGTCGGTCAGTGGTCCACAGACGCCATCCGAGCAGAGGAGCAACCTGCTGCCCGGCTCAACCGGAAGCAGCGAGTAGTCGACCGGAGCCTTCATCCGCGCTCCCAGCGCGCGCGTGATCACGTGCCGCTCGGGATGCACACGCGCTTCTGATTCGGTGATGCCGCCGCTGTCGAGCATCTCCTGCACGACGCTGTGGTCATGGCTGAGCTGACGAAGATCGCCTTCGCGCCAGACGTAGGCGCGTGAGTCGCCAATATTGGCGATGAGCCAGTAGGCGCGGTCCTCATCGACGATCCAGACTGCGGAGACAACCGTGGTCCCGGGGGCGGCCGTTCCGGAGCCCACGAGCCGGGAGATCTCGTCGCGACACTGATCGAGGCACGCGCTGACCCGCTCCGGAGTGACCACGCCGGACCCGGCGAGCTCCGCAAAGCGATCCGCGACCAACCGGCTCGCAACGTCACCGGCCTGGTGCCCACCCATGCCATCCGCGACAAGAAAGACCGGCGGCGCGACCAGAACCGAGTCCTCGTTCAGAGCACGAACCGGACCTTGGGTAGTCAGGGCCGCGCCGACCAGTTCAAGCCCGTCAGCCGCCTGCCACCGCACGCGTACGACGTCGGAGCTGCTCACACGTCACCTCGCCCGATGAGACCGTCCTCAACAGCGCGGCGCAACAGTTCCACCCGGTTGGCGGCGGGGCGTCCGGCATCGGCGTACTTGCGGCGAATGCGCTTGATGTACTCGCGCACGGTCGCCTGCCCGATCGAGAGCTGGACACCGATCTGCTTGTCAGCACGCCCGAGGGCGACCAAGTGCAGGACCGCGGCCTCCCGTGGGGTAAGGACCACCCGCTGAGACCGGCGCGCGGCAGAGCCTTCCACGCGGCCCTGCAGACTGCCCGCACTACTCACCGCAGAACGGAGTGCACCGATGAGCGAATCAGCGGGCGCCAGGACCGAGTAGACGATCACGGGGTCGAGGCCGGTTGCCGCGTGATCGCGATCATCGAGCATGACCACGGAGTGGCCGCTGGAGACGAGCGCTTGCAACTCAGCAACGGGCTGCGGGTGATCCGACTGCCCCAGCACAACCACGGATCGACCCGTCGGGAAGTCCAGCGCTGCGTGAAACAGATCGGAGCCCGAAGAAGCGAGGGTGCCCAGACGGAAAACGTCGGGATGCGCCTCAACCACGGCGCAGATCCCGCGCATCACAAGGGGGCGCCGTTCGATGACCGCAACGGCTGCAGCGTCAGCCATGAGTGGCCCCCGCCGCATGCGCATCACTCGCCGAATCCCTCACGATCACGCGCGCACAGTAGGGCGCGCAGAGGGCGCGCTTCGGCGATACGGCAGCGCTGTCATCGAAACAAGGGACGTACAGGTCTAGACCACCAGGGTCTACGCACCGGTCGACGCCTCGCACCCGGCTTGCTCGCAACCCTTCAGTGATCACGGCGGCAACATATTGGGCGTTTCATCCCTTTTGTATGGGGACTTGTCCCCCTTGCGGAGACAGGGGCACCTCCAACTCCCCCGTGCCCGATGCGTCGGCCGCCATCCGGCTCGGAAATCACTTGGCCATGGCAGAATCCGGCATGTGAGTTCGGGGGCAAAGCACGCAGGCAGCCGCAAGGCCCCTCGCTCCACACGTGCCCGTCGCCCGCAGGACAGGCGGCTCCCGGCCTACGCCGCCGGCCTGACGTTCTGCCTGGTCGCCTGGGGATACCTCGTCTGGTCGGCGATCGACTTCGGCGCCGCAGCACGCCAGGGCAGCTCCGCCGCCTGGATCTTCGTGCTGATGGCCTGCATCGGCGCAGCCTGCTGCCTCTTCGCGGGCCTGCTCCTCGGCGTACGCCTCCTGACGACCCTGGGCATCATCGCTCCCCCGCCGAACTCCCCGGAGCGCGAGACCGCTCCCGCGCCCGGCCGCCGCATCGCGCGCTGACCCGGCGCGTTGAGACGGCGCGCCGTCAGTCGGTCGACGCCCGCGTGAGCACCGCCCAGGTGAAGGCCTGCGGCGCTCCCCACGGCGTGACGTGCTCCTCCTGCTCGGAACGCACCAGGGCGAAGTCGGGCCCGAAGAGGCGGGCGAGCGAGTCCGCATCGTGCCGGGCGGTGGCCAGGCCCGAGCAAGCCTCGGGTCCCTCCGGCCCGAACGTCCCGATCACGACCGATCCGCCGAGCCGGACCGCGGCGGCCGCCTGCGCGACGTACGCCGCCTGGTCGGCCTGGTCGGTGAGGAAGTGGAAGACCGCACGGTCGTGCCAGACGTCGAAGCTCCGCCCGGGACGCCACGCGAGGACGTCGGACACGACGTACTCGATCCGGTCGCCGAGCCGCGCACGGACGACGCCAAGGGCCTCCGCAGAGAGGTCCAGGACGGTCACGCCGTAGCCCTCTCCCACGAGTACGTCGGCCAGCGTCGACGCGCCCGCCCCGACATCGACCACGTCACCGGATGCTGCCGCCGTCCGGACGAGTCGCGCCGACGTCCGCGGCTCGGCCTCGAACCAGCTCACCGCGTCGACGTCCTTCGTCGCATAGACGTCATCCCAGTGCCGCGCATCCATGCGTCCAGTATCTCGCGGCACCCTCCTGCCTCCCCGCGCCGGGACTTCGAACGGCGTGACTCACGCCTCGAAACTTTGTTCGGCAAAATCCTTGCTTCGTTCGAACATGTGATCTAACTTCGTACATGTGTTCGATCGAACGTCTGATCGATCAGGTTCCCGGAGGCGGCCGCCAGGTTGTGTCGGGGCCCCTGGTTAGACATTCGCTCGTCACCCCGACCGACTCTTCCCCGGAGGTCCCGATGAGCACCCTCACCCTGCAGCCCGCGTTCGACATCCGCCCAGTCCGCACCGTCCGTGTGGCGGCGCCCGCCGGTCAGCTCCGCCTGACCCGCCGCGGCCGGATCGTCGTGTTCCTCGGCGCGCTGATGGTCGCGCTGCTCCTCGCGCTCTTCCTCACCGGCGGCTCGAGCGCCTCCTCGGAGACGACCGGCACGCCGACCGCCACCGAGCGCATCGTCGTGGCTCCCGGCCAGACCCTCTGGGACATCGCCTCCGATCACACCGCCGACGGCGACGTGCGCGCCACCGTCGACCGCATCGAGCAGCTCAACGCGCTCGACAGCGCGATGCTCCGCGCCGGCCAGGAGCTCTTCGTCCCGGCCGGATGACACAGACCGGCGGCCGTTTGTAGCGGACGGTCGCCCCTTGATTCCCGCGCGTCGCCTCGACCCCGGCGCGCGGGATGGGGAAGACGCGGGGCGGGCACTGCAAGGGAAGGCAGCGCCCGCCCCGCCTCACATTTCCACCCTCATGCACCCGCGACACGTTCGAACAGGTGTTTGAACATCGCCTCCCGCACGGCTACGTTGAAGCAACACCTCTCCCGGTTCACCCACGACGCGAAGGCGCAGACGATGGCGACTCCTCCCCGCAAGGTCTCCGAGCTCCCCGACGGCCCCGCCGACGCGACCGGCCTCACGCCGCGCCAGCAGCGGATCCTCAACGTCATCCGCGACTCCCTCGAGTCGCGTGGCTACCCGCCGTCGATGCGCGAGATCGGCGACGCGGTGGGCCTCACCTCGTCGAGCTCGGTCTCCCACCAGCTCAAGGTCCTGGAGCAGAAGGGCTTCCTCAAGCGCGACCCCAACCGGCCGCGCGCGATCGAGGTCTTCCTGCCCGAGGTGCTCGCCGCCCGCCGTTCGATCGGCGCCGCGGAGGAGGTCTCCTACGACGAGACCGGCATCGGCGACTCGGTCCCCGCCGCGACGTACGTGCCGGTCGTGGGCCGCATCGCCGCCGGTGGCCCGATCCTCGCCGAGGAGCGCGTCGAGGACGTGTTCCCGCTGCCGAAGAGCCTCGTGGGTGACGGCACCCTCTTCCTGCTCGAGGTCTCCGGCGACTCGATGATCGACGCCGCGATCTGCTCGGGCGACTACGTCGTGATCCGCCAGCAGCCGACCGCCAACAACGGTGACATGGTCGCCGCACTTCTCGACGGCGAAGCCACGGTCAAGACCTTCAAGAAGAAGGACGGCCAGGTCTGGCTGATGCCGCACAACGACGCCTACGACCCGATCGACGGCACGCACGCCTCGATCCTCGGCATCGTGACCGCGGTGCTGCGTAGGGTCTGATCATGCGCATCGCAGCCGCCGGCCTCCTCGTCCTCACACTGGGAGCCGGCGGCTGCGGCGTTTCCACCTCGCCCGAGAGCTCCGACACCCCGACACCCGGCGTCACCGACCCGGTGCAGGCCACCGAGCCCGGCCCGTCAGCCGCGGACCTGGCCTCGTCTGCCGCCGCAGTCGCGAGCTCGCACGCCGCCGAGCCGCTACCCGGCACGGTGCCACCCTCCTGGCTCGGGCGGCGCCCCCTCCCGGAGACCCCCGACGGCTTCGGCCAGCGCCAACCCACACCGCCGGAGCTGCGCGAGCGTCGCTTCACCCTGCCCGACACCGTGGCGATGCTGCCCGGCGACGGCTTCGCGTCACGCGTGGTCTCCCCTGCCCCGGCCGACGTGATCGCCCGCTCGACCTGGCAGCCCGGCTGCCCGGTGAGCGCGACCGACCTGGCGTGGGTACGGCTCACCTTCCGCGGTTTCGAGGGCGCCCGCCACACCGGCGAGCTCCTGGTCAACAAGAGCGTCGCTCGCGACATGGTCACCGTCTTCCACGCGCTGTGGGACCAGAAGTTCCCGCTCGAGGAGATGCGGGTGACCCGCCGCGACGAGCTCGACGCTCCCCCGACCGGCGACGGCAACAACACCTCGGCGTTCGTCTGCCGCCCGACCGTGGGGTCGACCTCGTTCAGCCAGCACGCCTACGGCCTGGCCGTGGACGTCAACGAGTTCCAGAACCCCTACACCAAGGGCAACCTGCTGCTCCCCGAGCTCGCGGGCGCCTACCTCGACCGCAACTGGAAGCGGCCGGGCATGCTGACGCCGGCCGCCATCGCGGCGTTCGCCAAGGTCGGCTGGGAGTGGGGCGGCAACTGGCACTCGCTCAAGGACCGGCACCACTTCTCGCGCGACAACAAGTAGCGCCGACAGGGCACAGATGGCGTGACCGGACATTTCGGTTTTGTCCGGGTGCACCATCTGCGCCCTCTCGGCGCATGCAGAGGGCGGGATCAGCGGCCGGAGAGGCGCTTCAGCGCGCCGCGGACCATCTGCGGGTCGACCGTCGGCCACATCGGCGGCAACGACGCGCGCAGGAAGCCGCCGTACCGTGCGGTCGCCAGGCGCGCATCGAGCACCGCGACCACGCCGCGGTCGGAGGAGGTGCGGATCAGTCGCCCCGCGCCCTGCGCCATCAACAAGGCTGCGTGGGTCGCGGCGACGGTCATGAAGCCGTTGAGCCCCGCCTTGTCCGCAGCCTTCTGCCGCGCGGACATCAAGGGGTCGTCGGGCCGCGGGAACGGGATCCGGTCGATCAGCACCAGCGTGCAGGTGTCGCCGGGGACGTCGAGGCCCTGCCACAGCGAGAGCGTGCCGAACAGCACCGTGTGCGGGTCCTCGACGAACTGCTTGGCCAGCTCGGGAAGCTGCGCGTCGCCCTGCGCCAGGCAGGTCAGGTGCGGCAGCCGCTTGCGGACCTCCTCCGCCGCCGCATCAGCTGCGCGCCGCGAGGAGAAGAGCCCGAGCGTGCGCCCGTCGGCGGCGTCGACCAGCTCGACGATCTCGTCCAGGTGCGCCTGCGTCAGGCCGTCGCGCCCCGGCTGCGGGAGGTGCTTCGCGACGTAGAGGATGCCCTGCTTCGCATAGTCGAACGGCGAGCCGACGTCGATGCCGCGCCACGGCTGCGTGGTCTCGTCACGCCCGGGCGACGCAGCCCCCGGCGCGATCCGCTCGGTCGGCTTGAGGCCCAGCGACGAGGCGACGGCACCGAAGTCACCGCCGAGCATCAGCGTCGCGGAGGCAAAGACGACCGTCTTGTCGGCGAGCAGCTTGTCGCGGATCTGGCCCCACACCTGCAGCGGCGCCAGGCAGAGCTGGGGTCCGCCGTGCTGCGGCTGGCGGTCGTTGCGCCAGAGCACGTCGGACTCGAGGTCGGCGGCCATCCGCTCGGCCACCGCGAGGACGTCACCGACCATCGCCTTGGCCTGGGTCTTCGCCGCATCGGCCTCGTCGCCAGCCTTCTCCTTGGGGAACGCCGACACACAGGCGCGTGCCGCGTCGCGCACCAGCGCGAGGGCATCTGCGAGCTCTACCGGCATCCGGTCGATGCGGCCGGGCTCCAGCTCCGCCAGCGCGTCGCTGAGCACGTCGGCCGCGTCGAGCAGCTCGTCGGCCTCGCGACCGTCGACCTGCCGCGCGGCCCGTCGGGCGGCCCGCTCGATGTCGCCGGGCGCGATCTCGGACGAGGCCGCCTGCGTCACCCGCGCGACGAGCTCGTGGGCCTCGTCGATGACCACCGCGTCGTACTCCGGGATCATCGGGATGCCCTCGATCGCGTCGATCGCGAGCAGCGAGTGGTTGGTGATGACGAGTTGGGAGTCGGCGGCCTTCTCCTTGGCCCGCTCGGCGAAGCACTCCTCGCCGAAGGCGCACTTCGACTTCGACAGGCACTCGCGGGCGCTGACGCTGACCTGCCGCCAGACCCGATCGGTGTGCCGCGGCGCGTTGTCGCGCTCGCCACTCAGACCCCGCTTGGCCTCGTCCTCGGCCCACTCGCGCAGCTCGAGGACCTGCTCCCCCAGGGAGCCGACCGGTGCCTCGACGAGGACGCCCTGGTCGTCCGGCACGCCCTCACGGATCCGGTGCAGGCAGGCGTAGTTGGAGCGGCCCTTGAGGACGGCGTACGACGTGTCGATGTCGCGGTGGTGACCGATCGCGGACATCAGCCTCGGGAGGTCCCGCTCGACGAGCTGGTGCTGGAGCGCCAGCGTCGCGGTCGCAACGACGACCCGCCCCGAGTGCAGCAGCGACGGCACGAGGTAGCCCAGCGACTTGCCGGTGCCCGTGCCCGCCTGGACCAGCAGGTGCTCCTGCCGGCCGAACGCGAGCCCGACGGCCTCGGCCATCTCGATCTGCCCCGCGCGCTCGCTGCCGCCGAGCGCGGTCACGGCCTCGGCGAGCACCTCCGCGACTCTGGAGCGCGCGGCGGGAGCGGTCGAGTCGGGCACCGGAGAAGCCTAGACGCCCGGGCCGACACGACGCGCCCCGCGCTCACAGGGGCGACCGGGTCAGCCGCGCTCGACGCACTCCTTCAGGTTCGCCAGGACGGTCCCCCAGGTCGACTCCGCCCGACTGCGCTCGTCCTCGGAGGCGTTGTTGTCCTGCTCCAGGCGGACATGGGTGTGGTCACCCTCGTCACGCAGCTGCCAGGTCACGGTGTGCTGATGCTCGGGCAGGTCATCGCCGCTCACGTGCGTCACCTGCAGCTCCTCCTCCGGGCGTACGACGAGCACCTCGCCATGGTCGTCGTACTGCTTGCCGCCGAACTCGCCCGACCACCGGATCGGGCTGCCCGGCTCCCAGGTGGTCTCGAGCTTCGTGCCGAAGAGGTACTTGGCGACGATGCCGGGATCCGTCAGCGCCTCCCAGACCTGGGCACGCGATGCGGAGATGTCGACCTCGGAGGTGGCGGTGAAAAGGCTCATGGCCTGCGGGTACCCCGCAGGCCATGAGCGAAACCCGTGCGCCACCTGCGCCCTCTCGGCGCGCCACCTGCGCCCTCTCGCGTCAGAACTCGACGGTCGGAGCAGCCTGCTGGCCCTCGGGAGCCACGTAGAAGTCACGCTTGCCGACGCCGGTGATGCCGGAGAAGAAGGTCCACGGGATCGTCGCGATCGAGGTGTTCAGCGAAGCGGCGGCGTCGTTGTAGTACTGCCGGGCGAAGGCCAGCTTGTTCTCGGTGTCGGCGAGCTCGGCCTGGAGCTGCTGGAAGCTCGCCGACGCCTTGAGGTCCGGGTAGGCCTCCGCGACGACCATCAGGCGACCGAGCGCCTGGCCGAGGAACGCGTCAGCGGCCGACTTCTCCGCCACGGTGCCCGACTGCGCTGCCTGCTGGACACCCGCGCGGGCCTTGGTGACCTCCTCGAGGACGCCCTTCTCGTGCGCGGCGTAACCCTTCACCGTGTTGACCAGGTTCGGGATCAGGTCGGCCCGCCGGGTGAGCTGGACGTCGATGCCACCGAGCGCCTCGTCGACCGAGACGTTCTGGCTCCGGAGCTTGTTGAAGCCCGTCACGAAGAACGCGAGCAGCGCCACCACGATGACGCCGACGATGATCAGTGCGATGAGCATGGGTCCCCCTGGGATCGATGTGGGTTCAGTTCTATCAGGTCAGTGCGAACGTGC
>UEXP01000211.1_pt1 | contig 33145 bp, 31 predicted proteins | sample 4301171 | NCBI WGS metagenome assembly UEXP01 (sample SAMEA4773182, study PRJEB27434) | metagenome | biome: 2259; feature: agricultural soil; material: soil | place: USA | collected 2014-09 | depth 0.25 m
TCGTCGGTCTTCTTCGCGACCTCCTTGACGAGCTCGGCACCGATCTTCTCGTACGGGTCCTCGAGCTCGATCTCCTTGGCGATGGAGACACCGTCGTTGGTGATCGTGGGGGCGCCCCACTTCTTCTCGAGGACGACGTTGCGGCCCTTGGGACCGAGGGTGACCTTGACCGCGTCGGCGAGGGTGTTCATACCCCGCTCGAGGCCGCGGCGGGCCTCCTCGTTGAAAGCAATCAGCTTCGCCATGACTCTGCGATTCCTTCGCGAAAGTTGGTGTGTGGAGACCTCGGCGGGCTGCCCGCGACGGACGGCTCCCGGCTCCGGCGGACCCTTCCCGCCGGACCCCGGAACCTCAGCTGACGCGAGGTCTGGGTTGTCACTCTCCTGACGAGAGTGCCAGCCTCATGTTTAGCACTCGACCCAAGCGAGTGCAAACGCCTCTCGCACCGGGAGATGCGCGGTCAGTGCACCAGCGGGACGTGGTGGCCCGCGTGGACACCCATGTCCCCGCCGAGCGCCGCCACCACGCTCGGCAGCATCGCCTTAGCCGTCCGTCGGTAGCCCAGCGACGAGGGGTGGAACTGGTCGATGCTGAACATCCCGTCGGGGTCGGATACGAAGAACGGGCCCGCCACGCGGGCCATGTCGACGACCCGCGCGCCGAGGGCGAGCGCGGCCTCCCGCTGGGCTGTCGCGAGCTGGCGCGATGCCAGCGAGCCGAGGGTGCGCAGCGGCTGCTTCACCGCCCGGAGCATGCCCAGGTCCGGGCAGGTGCCGACGACCACCTCGGCCCCCATCCCATGCAGGGTCCGGATCGCCTCCTCGAGGTGCGCGATGCTCTCGGGGACCGGGTGGCGGTGCGTCACGTCGTTGCCACCCACGATGATCACGGCGACGTCGGGGCGGTAGCCCTCCGGCAGCCGGCTGATCTGCTTCATCAGCTCGCTCGAGTGGTTGCCCACCTTCGCCACGGTCCGCAGCCGCACCGACCGGCGGATCCGCTTCGCTGTGCCCTTCGAGAGCCGCGCCCCAAGGGTCTCGCCGGGAAGATCGGCGCCCAGCCCCGCGGCCAGCGAGTCACCGAGCATCACGAGGTCGACCGGATCGCCGAAGCGTTTGCGGTAGACCTTGTCTGCCTTGGGCGCCTTCTCCCCCAGCGGCTTGCCGATGACTGCCCGCGCGTGGTCGGCCTGGCGGTGCAGCAGCTCGCGTCCGCCGTACGTCAGACCGCAGGCGGCGGCACCCAGTGCACCCACCGCGACACCCAGCCCGATCCAGTTCTCACGCCTCATGGATCGAGTTCTGCCACACGGGCATGAACCTACGGCCAACGGAAGTCAGCGCCGAGGCGATCCGCAGTCGAGCGACACAGCAGGCCCGACGGTGCGAGCGCGTCAGTGCTTCGTCCAGCGCTCCGTCTGCGTCAGGTGGAGCAGGTAGCCGAGAGCTGGAAGCACGATGACAGCCGCGAGGCCCACGGCGATCGTGAGCGCCTTCAGGGTCGCCGGCGCACCCGCCGCGTCCGCGAAGGTCAGCTCGTCGACGAGGAGCCACGGGTACTGCGCGACACCCCAGCCGAGGACCACGGTCGTGACAGCCGTGACGGCGGAGAGCCGGGCGACGGCGTAGCGACGACGCGCGATCAGGACGAGCGTCGCGAGCCCCGAAAGCGCCGAGAGCACCACCAGAGGCAGGCCCCGGTGGGTGAGCCCGTGGAAGAGCGTCTCGGCGTCGTGCATGAGCGGGACCAGACCAGCGAAGACGACGAGTCCGGTCACCGCGCCCACACCCAGGGTCCGGACCCGCAGGATCTCGGCCAGGTCGTCGAGGCCGGCACGCGCCGCGTCAGCGACGAGGAACGAACCCGCGAGGAACGCGCACGTGCCGCCGGCGACGAGTCCGCCGACGACTCCGGTCGGGTTGAGCCACGACGTGATCAGGTCGCCGTGCCCCTCGGCCGGCACCCGGCCGGAGGCGATCGCACCGGCCGCTGCGCCGAGGAAGAACGGCGTCACCAGGGAGGACAGCGCGAAGACGATGCCGAAGAGCCGGGCCTGACCGAGGGTGGCGGAGTACTTGCGGAACGCGAAGCTCGCACCCCGGAGAACGATGCCCAGCAGACCGAGCATGAGCGGCACCCAGAGCGTGGTCATCGCTGCGGCGAACGCCGTCGGGAACGCGGTCCACCAGGTGACCAGCACGAAGATCAGCCACACGTGGTTGGCCTCCCACACCGGGCCGATGCTGTGGTCGACCAGCGTGCGCAGCGGGGCGCCGCGACGACTGCCCCCGGCGGTGAGGTCGAAGAACCCGGAGCCGAAGTCGGCGCCGCCGAAGACGGCGTACGCGATGACGCCGACGAAGAGGGTCGCGGCGACGAAGATCTCGAGGCTCATGCGTGCGCTGCCTCGTCGTCGAGGTGCGAGGGACCGTAGGGCGACGGCAGGTCGGTGTCGCCGAAGCGCCAGCGCCGCGCCATGCCGCGCAGCACGATCACCGCACCGGCGGTGAGGCAGAGATAGAGCAGCGTCACTCCGCCGAGGGAGAACCAGAGCCACGGGTTGTCGGTGGCCGCTTCCTCGGTGCGCATCACGCCGTAGACGATCCAGGGCTGGCGGCCGACCTCGGTGGCGATCCAGCCGAGCTCCATGGCGAGGACGGCGGCCGGCCCGGAGAGCGCCATGAACCGGAGGAACCACCTGTTCTCCAGCAGGTTGCGGCGCCCGAGCAGACGCGTACGCGCGAGCCAGAACAGCGCGACCGCGCCGGCGAGCATCGTGCCGAGGGCCACCATCAGCTGGAACGCCCAGCGGGTCATGTTGACCGGCGGACGATCAGCTGCGGGGACGCTGTCCAGGCCGGGGACGGGCTTGTCGAAGGAGTTGCGGGCGATCAACGACCCGAGCGCCGGGATCTCGATCGCCCCGTGGACTTCGCCGTCGGCGCCGAGCCAACCGCCGAGCTTGAGCGGCGCAGGCGCCTCCTCGGTCTCCGTCGCGAGCTCGAACGCCGCCAGCTTGGCGGGCTGCGACTCCGCGAGGCGCAGCCCGAGCACGTGGCCGACGAGCGGCTGTGCGAGGGCGAAGATCGTGGCGAAGACGAACGGGACCATGAAGCCGAGCTTGTGGTGCCGGTCGCGCCGACCGCGCAGCATGCCGACGGCGTACACCCCTGAGACGCTGAAGCCCACGACGACGAACGCCGCGACCCACATGTGCGCGAACATCAGGAAGACCCCGTCGTTGAACATCGCCCCCCAGGGGTCGACATCGACGACGTTCCCGGTCGCATCGATCCGGAACCCGGCGGGATTGTTCATCCAGGAGTTGACCGCGAGCACGCAGAAGGTGCCGACGATGCCCGCGAGCGCCATGGGCACCAGGGTGAGCAGGTGCGCGACCGCCGGCATGCGCCCCCAGCCGTAGAGATAGATGCCCATGAAGATCGCCTCGACGAAGAAGGCGAGCCCCTCGAAGGCGAACGGCAGGCCCAGCACGTCACCGAAGCGGCCCATCAGGCCCGGCCACAACAGGCCCATCTCGAAGCTCAGCACCGTGCCCGAGACAGCACCGATGGCGAACAGCACGGCGGAGACCTTCGACCAGCGCTTCGCCAGCTCGAGCGCGGTCGCGTTGCCGCGCAGACCGAGGAGGTGCATCACGAAGATCATCGACGGGAAGGCGACGCCGAAGCAGGCGAGCACGATGTGCCAGCCGAGCGAGATCGCCATCTGATTGCGCGCCGGGAGCAGCCCGGGCGGGACGTCGGCGGCCCCACTCACGAGGCTGGTCAGGAGCTCTGCCGGGAGGAGTGTGGCCACGCTGCGAGGCTACGCAGCGGCACCACGAAACACACTGTGACGGTTGCCACGGCGTGAGTACCCGAACCGATGCGCGACCGTGTCCGTTGGGTGGAGATTTGTCCCATGGACACCCCCTTCACGACCGGTCCCCGACCGGTCTCCCCCGGCCAGCTCGCCTGGCTCACCCGCGAGGTGCGTCAGTGGGCTGCCGACGGCGTCGTGTCGGAGAGCCAGGCGACCGCGATCCTGGGCTCCTACCGCGCCGTACGCCGCTGGTCGCTCTCTGCGCTGGGACTGTGGCTCGGCGCCGTGTTCGTCGGCATCGGTGTGATCTGGCTGATCGCCGCGAACCTCGACCGGATCCCGCCGCTGGGACGGTTCGTCACCGTGGCCCTGCTCTGGCTGGCCACGGTCATCGCAGCGGAGGTGTTGTCGCGTCGTACGACCACGAAGGCGTCACCGGTGGTCGGCGCGGCGCGTGGCCTCGCTGCCCTGGTCTACGGCGGCGTCGTCATGCAGGCGGCGCAGAGCCTGCAGGTGCCTGCCTGGGACGCATCGCTGGTCGGCGTGTGGGCGCTCGGTGCGCTCGCCTATGCGTACGCCGTCCGCGGCCACGCACCGCTGGTCCTCGGGATCGCGCTGGGCACCACGTGGCTGGTGTGGCTCGTCGGCGAGCGAGCCGACAGCCCGATGGCGGCGATCCTCGCCTTCGGCGCGCTCGGAGCCGGCGGCTTCGGACTGGCACGGCTGCACGCGGGCGCCGCCGACCACTTCGCGAGCATCTGGCGTCTCGCCGGTGTCCTCGGCGCACTCATCTCCCTGTTCGCTGCTGCTCTCCCCTGGGCGGACGAGGTGGCCAGCGGCGGGGCCCTCGGCTGGACCGCCGTCGCTGTCGGTGTCGCGCTGGCCGGTATGGCCGCGGCGCGCAGCCGGGGAGCCGACCTTGTCGAGGCGCTCGCAGGTGCGGCAGCGCTGGCTCCTGCGATCGGGCTGGGCTACTGGACCAGCCAGGCGAGTGACGGCGTGCAGGCGAGCGACTGGGGCCGCGCGCTGGTGGCCGTCACCGTCTTCGTGGTAGTGGCTGCGGCCGTCGCAGCAGTCGGCGTGCTCCGTGACGAGCCGCATCTGACCTGGATCGCCGTGATCGGCCTGACCGTCTTCACGACCGTGCAGAGCTTCGCGGTCTTCGCCGAGATCATCACGGGAGCCTGGCTCTTCGTGGCACTCGGCCTCGTCTTCGCCGCCACCGGCTGGGGCGCTGACCGCGGCCGCCGGGAGATGGCGGAAGCCCTGGAAGGAGCAGAGCGATGAGCACCACCACCCGTCGTACGCCGTGGGTCGTCGCAGCCGTCGCCGTCCAGCTGGTCCTCGTCCCGGTCGCCGTCTTCGGCCAGCTCTCGGCCCGCCTGACCGGCGACGAGGTCCTGCTCCGCGTGGGGCCGGTCGACCCGATCGACCCGTTCCGCGGCGCCTATGTCGCGCTGAGCTACCCCGACCTGCAGCCCGACGAGACCCAGAGCGATGCGCTCTACGGACGTAAGCGCGACCACGACGAGGACCGCGGGCGCCTCTACGTCGTGCTCGAGGAGCGCGACGGCGTGCAGGTCGCGGCCGAGTACACCCGCCACCGTCCGGATGGGCGCACCTACCTGGCCTGCGACGACGACAGCTGGATGCTCCGCTGCGGGATCGAGTCTCTGTTCCTGCCGCAGCGCAAGGCAGCCGAGGTGCAGCGCGACATCAACCAGTCAGGCCTGGAGCCGCAGCCGACGGAGGAATACTTCGACGAGGACGGCAATCCCATCGACGAGTCAGGGAACCCGGTTGAACCCCCGGACTCGGGCTACGTCGCCCGCGTGAAGGTCGACCGGTGGGGCAACGCCGCCGTGGTCGACCTCGTCAAGCAGTAGTTCGCCGAGAGGGCGCAGGTGGCGCGTCGAGTGGGCAGAGGTGGCACCAGGTGCGCCCTGTCAGCGCACCACCTGCGCCTCTCGGCGGGGTCAGCAGCCGCCGGCGACGGCCGGGATGACCGAGATCTGGGTGCCGGCCGGCGTCGCGGTGGCGAGGGAGTCGAGGAAGCGGACGTCCTCGTTGCCGACGTACACGTTGACGAAGCGACGGAGCTCACCGTTGCTGTCGAGGATCCGGTCCTTGATGCCGGTGTGGTTCGCCTCGAGGTTGTCGAGCACCTCGAGCAGGGTCGCGCCCTCAGCGGTGACCTCGGACGCGCCGCCCGTGTAGGTGCGCAGGATGGTGGGGATGCGGACGGAAACGCTCATGGTGCTTGGGGCTCCTGATCAGATGTGGCGTTCGGACGAGGCCGGTCAGACGAGTCCGGCGGCCTTGAAGGCGTCGTACGACGGGTCGATGGTCGCCGCGGCGCCCACCTTCTCCGCGATGGCGTCGAGCGTCTTCAGGCCGTGGCCCGTGTTGATGAAGACGGTCTCGAGGGAGGTGTCGAGCTGGCCGGTCTCGACGAGCTTCTTGAGCACCGCGGTGGTCGTGCCACCGGCGGTCTCGGTGAAGATGCCCTCGGTGCGGGCGAGCAGCACGATGCCGTCGCGGATCTCGTCGTCGGTGACCTCCTCGACCGCACCGCCGGTCTCGCGGCAGATGTCGAGGACGTAGATGCCGTCGGCGGGGTTGCCGATGGCGAGCGACTTGGCGATCGTGTCCGGCTTCACCGGGCGGATCGCGTCGACGCCGGCCTTGAACGCCGTGGCGACGGGGCCGCAGCCGGTGGCCTGGGCGCCGTAGATCTTGTAGGGCTTCGCCTCGACGAGGCCGAGCTTGATCAGCTCCTGGAAGGACTTGTGCACCTTGGTGAGCTGCGAGCCCGAGGCGACCGGGATGACCACCTGGTCGGGCAGGCGCCAGCCCAGCTGCTCGGCGATCTCGTAGCCGAGGGTCTTGGAGCCCTCGGCGTAGTACGGGCGGACGTTGACGTTGACGAACGCCCAGCCGTCCTCCTCGCCCGCGATCTCGGAGGCGAGCTTGTTGACGTCGTCGTAGTTGCCGTTCACGGCGACCAGCGAGTCGGTGAAGATCGCGGAGTTGACCTGCTTCGGCTTCTCCAGGTTCGACGGGATGAAGACCACCGTCTTGATGCCCGCGCGGGCGCCGGCGGCAGCCACGGCGTTGGCCAGGTTGCCGGTCGACGGGCAGGCGAAGACCTTCGAGTGCAGCTCGGTCGCGGCCGAGAGGGCACAGGCGACGACGCGGTCCTTGAAGGAGTTGGTCGGGTTGGTGGAGTCGTCCTTCACCCACAGGTTGTCGATGCCGAGCTCACGACCGAGGTTGTGCGCCTTCAGCAGACGGGTGAAGCCGGGCTCCATGTTGGGGCTCTGCTCGATGTCCGACGGGACCGGCAGGAGCGCCTTGTAGCGCCAGATGTTGGCCGGGCCGGCCTCGATCTCCTCGCGCGTGATCGCCGGGAAGTCATAGGAGATCTCCAGCGGACCGAAGCACTCCGGACAGGCATAGAACGGGCCGAGGGCGACCTGGTGGCCGCACTCGCGACAGGACAGGGCCGTGGCGTGACCGAACGCGCCGTCCCGCAGGACCTGACCGGCCGTCTCTACAACGCTCATGAGGAACCTCCCTCTCATCTTCCCCACGCCGGATTTCGCCGCGGGCCGGAATTAGCACCTTTTCCACGACTGCCGAAGCAGGGGGTTCGTGGCGGTTGCCGGGACTTCCTCGGGCCGTTCCCTCAGTCCCTCTCGATGAGCAGGGCCAAGACTACGGGTACGACGAAGCGGACCGCCAACCCGTTTCACGATCTGGCGTCGGCCCATGCACGCCCCGCCGGGTCACCCGGGCATCAACGGGCGACGTCGGCACCGAACTTCTCGAGGAAGTCGAGCACTCCCGCGGGTCCGGCCACGATCACGTCGCTCAGGGGGACGAGGGCACTCTCCTCGTCCGAGGCCGAGCAGACCAGCAGGGTCGGGAGGCCCGCCTCGCGGAGCTCGGCAACCGCCCGGAAGGCGTCGACGTCGCCCAGGTCGTCGCCGACGAAGCAGAAGCCCGAGGCATCGCGCTCGCGCACCAGCCGGCGTACGACGTCGCCCTTGTCGGCGCCCGGCGCACGGACCTCGATCACCTGGCGCCCGGGCTCGACCTTCATGCCGTGCTGCGTGGCGGCCAACGACAGCGCAGGGAGCAGGCGGTCGAACGCCGCATCCGCGTCAGCCAGGCGGCGCGTGTGGATGGCGACCGCGAGGCCCTTGTCCTCGATGAAGGCATCAGCGGCATCGCAACGCCGCAGGACCCGTGGCAGCTCGCCGAGGAACGACGCCAGCCCCTGCGGCGGGCGCGGCCCGCGGATCCGCCGGTCACGGGAGCTCCAGTACTCGTTGCCGTACTGCCCGAAGACCTCGAGCTCCCGCCCCACACTGGCGAGCTCCGCCCCGAGCACGTCGAGGTCTCCGAGGTCGACGACCTGCCGCGCGGGACGCCCGGTCACCACGGCGATGCCCCGCACGAGGGGCGCCACCCGGGCGAGGACCTCGGCAGCACGCGGGTGTATCAGCGCGCGTTCCGGGTCGTCCACGATCGGCGCGAGGGTGCCGTCGAAGTCGAGGCCGATCACCGTCCCTGACGCAGCCGCGACCAACGCGGCGTACCGCTGGTGGGCGTCCGGCGAGGTGAGGCGCATTGCCCTACCTAATCAGCCTCGGGCCGAGGAACCCAAGGTCCAACGCCTGCACGCGGTGCGCGCGAGGGCGACCAGAGGCGTCAGCCGAGGGTGAAGGTGCGGTCCAGGATGACCGTCACGCGGTCCGGCTTCATCGGGTCGACCGACGGCCGGATCCGGCGGATCCCGAGGTCCTTGGCCAGCAGCTTCGCGGCCTCCTCGAGGCGAGGACCGTAGTAGACGGTCGGCGCCGGGACGCTACCGGGCCAGTTGTCGGTGCCGAGGACCTGCCAGCCCAGCATGGTGAGCTTGGAGGCCGTGCGCGCCGCGAGCTTCTTGATGCTGGAGGTGTTGTAGACCTCGACGCTGACCTCCGCTCGCACGACGGGCTTGAGCGTCACCGAGACGCTCGGCGCGACGGACGGGGAGCTACTGACGCTCGAGGTGGGCTCGGAGACCGGCTGGAGGTCACCGGAGCCGTCGCGCTTCACGATCAGGGCGATGCCTGCCATCGCGACCGCGACGATGCTGAGGATGACGACGAACGACGGGGCCGCAGCGCCCGCCTGGTTGCGCTTCCGGCCGGGCTGGTTGCTCGCGTGGCTGCTCACTGTCGGCTACTCAGAGCTCGAAGCCGAGGCGGCGGGCGGAGCGCTGGCGCTGGCGGGCCGCACGCAGGCGGCGCAGACGACGCACCAGCAGCGGGTCGGCCTCGAGCGCCTCCGGCTTGTCGATCAGTGCGTTGAGCACCTGGTAGTAGCGCGTCGACGACATGTCGAACTTCTCGCGGACGGCCTGCTCCTTGGCACCGGCGAACTTCCACCACTGGCGCTCGAACTCGAGGATGGCGCGATCACGCTCGGTGAGCGAGGCACCCGCGGCGCCCTCGTCGTGGTTGACCGTCTCGGCGGCATCCATGCGTCTCGACCCTTCAGCAGATCACGCCCGGACGCCCGGGGGGCGTCGTACAGGCTCTTGCGGACCCATCCTAAGCACGTAATCACACGCATGTCATTCGCTCGTTCGGCGTGCCTGAAGGTGGCCGGAGACGGTTGTAAACAGGTGTGGCGAATGAGGCGAGATCGCTGGACACGCCGCCCGAACACGTGGAAGATCCGGGTGGGAGGTACGTCACACTCGAGAGGACCCTGCCCGTGACCGACAAGACCGCGGTTGCTGCCCTGCGCGCAATCGACCGCTTCTCCGCGCTTTCCGACGCCGAGCTCAAGATGCTCGCTGACGCCGGCACGGCCGTCCACATCCCCGCCCACTGGGGCCTGATCTGGGAGAAGACGCCTGCTGACAAGGCGTACATCATCCTGTCGGGTGAGGTCTCTGTCCGTAAGGGTCGCGAGGAGATCGCGCGGCTGGGCCCGGGTGACACCGTCGGCGAGACCGCCATCGTCGGCCACAAGCTCCGCACGGCCAGCGTCGTGTCGGTGACCGACCTCGAGGTCCTCCACTTCACCAGCGAGGCTGTCGTCGAGCTCATGGAGAAGAGCCCGACGTTCAAGGCGGCCCTGGAGGCGACCACCTCCGACCGCCTCGGCCAGTGAGCTGACCGTTGACTTCGCCTGAGGCCGGGGACACGTCTGTGTCTCCGGCCTCAGCCGTCTCCGACGACGTCGCATCCTCCGGAGCGAGCCAGGTGTACGACGACGTCGCGACCGCCATCCTCGGCGCCCCGGCGCGCTACGACCGCAACCAGGTCTCCGCCCTCACCGGCATCCCGGTGGAGCGGCTCTCCCTGCACTGGCGCGCCCTCGGGTTCCCCTCGCCGGACGACGAGCCGATCTTCACCGATGCCGACATCGCTGCACTCCAGCGTCTCCACACGCTGATCGCTCCGCAGGGCCTGGCCGAGGGCGAGGACCTGGCGATCATCCGGACCATGGGACGGACCTTCGCCCGCCTGGCTGACTGGGAGGTCTCGCTCCTCACGTCGGGCCTGGCCGAGGTCCCGATGGACGACCTGGCAGGCGCCGTCCGCGAGCTCCTTCCGGAGATGCAGGCCCTCCAGGACTACGTCTGGCGCCGCCACCTCGCCGGATCTGCATCCCGCGCGCTGCTCGGAACCCCGACTGATGGTGCAGACCTCGGTGTCGGCTTCGTCGACATGGTCAACTTCACCAAGACCAGCCGCAAGCTCACCACGACCGAGCTCGGGGTCCTCGTCGAGCGGTTCGAGGCGACTGCCAGCGCGTTGGTCGCCGCCCGCGGCGGCCGCGTGATCAAGACGATCGGCGACGAAGTCCTCTTCGTCACCGACTCCCCCGCCGACGCGGCCGACGTGGCTCTCGCCCTGGCAGCGCTGCACGAGAGCGACCCCGACTTCCCCCAGGTCCGGGGTGGCATCGCCTGGGGCCCGGTGCTCCAGCGCCTCGGCGACGTCTTCGGGGAGACCGTCAACATCGCAGCGCGGCTCACCTCCCTGGCCCGCCCCGGCACCGTGCTGGCCAACCATGACCTCGCCGAGCTGGTGGCGGACACCCGTGACGTCCGGCGGATCCCCTCGGAGCGGGTCCGGGGCTACAACCGGCTGGAGGCGTGGGTCGTGCGGGCCGCAGAGCCCGTCGTCCGTCCCGACGGCATGGCCTAGGGTCATGGGTGTGACCACCCACGGAGCCGCCGACCTGGTCATCGTGGCCAACCGCCTGCCAGTCGACCGGGTCACCGATCCCGACGGCACCGCGCGGTGGCGGCGTTCGCCCGGCGGCCTGGTGTCGGCACTCGAGCCGGTGATGCGGGTGCACCAGGGCGCCTGGATCGGCTGGCCGGGCAACGTCGATGACGACGCGATGGAGCCCTTCGTCGAGGACGGCATGCAGCTGGTCCCCGTCGGACTCAGCGGTCGTGAGTTCGAGGAGTTCTACGAGGGGTTCTGTAACGCAACCCTGTGGCCGCTCTACCACGACGTCATTGCCAAGCCGGCGTTCCGTCGTGAGTGGTGGGACGCCTACGTCCACGTCAACCAGCGCTTCGCGCAGCGGGCCGCGGAGGTCGCGGCACCGGGCGCGATGGTCTGGGTGCACGACTACCAGATGCAGCTCGTGCCGCAGATGCTCCGGGAGCTCCGGCCGGACCTCCGGATCGGCTTCTTCCTGCACATCCCGTTCCCGCCGGCCGAGCTCTTCAACCAGCTCCCCTGGCGTCGACAGGTGCTCGAGGGGCTGCTCGGCGCGGACATCGTGGGCTTCCACCTCACGGGTGGCGCGCAGAACTTCGTGCGCCTGGTGCGCACCCGCGTCGGGCACAAGACCCACCGCGACCTGGTCACTCTTCCCGACGGGCGCCACGTGCACGCTGCGGCGTACCCGATCTCGATCGACGCGGCCGACTTCGAAGACCTGGCCCGCTCCCCCGAGGTCGCCGCGCGTGCGGAGGCGATCCGTTCGGCGCTCGGCAACCCCAAGCGCGTGCTGCTCGGTGTCGACCGCCTCGACTACACCAAGGGCATCTACCCGCGCCTTCGCGCTTATGCCGAGCTGGTCGCCGACGGCACCTTCGACGTCGACGACACCGTCTTCGTGCAGGTGGCGACTCCCTCCCGCGAGCGCGTCGACGAGTACCGCAAGATGCGCAACGAGATCGACATGCTGGTCGGCCGGGTCAACGGCGACCTCGGCCGCATCGGCCGCCCCGCCATCTCCTACCTGCACTCCTCGTACCCCCGCGAGGAGATGGCGGCGCTCTACCGGGCGGCCGACATCATGGTCGTCACGCCCTATCGCGACGGCATGAACCTGGTCTGCAAGGAGTACGTCGCGTGCCGCTACGACAACGACGGCGCACTGGTGCTGTCGGAGTTCGCGGGTGCAGCCCACGAGCTAAGCCAGGCGTGGCTGGTCAACCCGTATGACATCAACGGCATGAAGGCCGCGATCGTCGACGCCGCCAATGCAGACCCGAAGGAGATCGCGCGTCGCATGAAGGCGATGCGCAAGACGGTCTCCGAGCACGACGTGGACCGCTGGGCGACGGGCTTCCTCGACGAGCTGAACGCCGTCCGCCCGGGTGGACGCCGGCGGGTCCGCAGGCCCGCCGGCGCCTGAGCCTCAGGCCTTCACGTCGTGCGGGAGGCGGGGCCGCATGATCTCGTTGATCTCCTTGCGGATCTGCTCCCCCGGGACACCCCAGCCCGGCTTGTAGTCATAGACCGCATCCAGCGTCCGCTTCGTGTGGACACCGTCGACGATGTCGATGTCGCCGACGGTGAGCAGGCCGGGGTGCGCGACACCGCACGCCTCCGAGACCTTCAGCAGGTCCCGACGGAGCGTCTTGAGGTAGTTGGCGACACGCACCGACTTGTCCGTCGGGTCGAGGCCGTGGGTGAGCCACGGGTTCTGCGTCGCGACACCCGTCGGGCAGTGGTCGGTGTGGCACTTCTGGGCCTGGATGCAGCCGAGCGCCAGCATCGCGCCGCGGGCGGTGTTGACCATGTCCGCGCCGAGGGCGAACGCCACGATCGCGTTCTCCGGGATGCCCAGCTTGGCGGAGCCGATCCACGTGACCTCGTCGGTGCGGCCGGCCTCGGCGTACAGCTTGTAGACGTCGGTGAAGCCGAGGCGGAAGGGCAGCGACACGGAGTCGGTGAAGACCAGCGGTGCCGCGCCTGTGCCGCCCTCGCCACCGTCGATCGTGATGAAGTCGACGTTGCGGTCCGGACCCGACTGCTCGAGCAGCTGCTCCCAGAAGTCCATGTGACCGACGGCGGACTTGATGCCGACCGGGAGCCCGGTCTCGGACGCGACGAGCTCCACGAAGTCGAGCAGCGAGTCGACGTCGGTGAACGCCGTGTGGCGTGACGGGCTCGAGCAGTCCTTGCCCATCGGGATGCCGCGGATCGCCGAGATCTCCTCGCTGATCTTGGCCGCGGGCAGCATGCCACCGAGGCCTGGCTTGGCACCCTGGCTGAGCTTGATCTCGATGGACTTCACGGGGGCCGTCTGGACGACCTCCTTGAGGCGCTCGATGTCGAACCGGCCCTGCTCGTCGCGACAGCCGAAGTACGACGTGCCGATCTGGAACGTGACGTCGCCACCCTGGCGGTGATGGTCGGACAGCGCGCCCTCACCGGTGTTGTGCAGCACCCCGGCGATCTTCGCGCCCTTGTTGAGCGCCTCGATGGCAGCACCGGAGAGCGAGCCGAAGCTCATCGCGGAGATGTTGACGATGCTGTTGGGTCGGAAGGCGTGCTTGCGGTCGCGCGGGCCGCCGAGCACCTTCGCGGAGGGGACCATCACCTCCTCACCGGCGTGGATCGCCGTCGCCGGCGCCACGTCGGAGAACGTGCGGTGCTTGATGCTGGTGTAGCCGACGGTGTTCTCGACGTCGTTGCCGGTGCCGAAGCCGAAGTAGTTGTTCTGCAGCTTGGCGCTGGAGTAGACCCAGCGACGCTGGTCACGGCTGAACGGACGCTCCTCATCGTCGGTGGCGATGATGTACTGCCGCAGCTCCGGACCGATCGACTCGATCCAGTAGCGCGCGTGGGCGAGCACGGGGAAGTTGCGCTGGAGCGCGTGCGACTTCTGCGTGAGGTCCTTGGCGGCGATGGCGCCGACACCTGCGGCTCCGGCTGCTGCGACCAGTGCTTTCCAGTTCATGCCCTGTGTCTAGCGTCACACCCCCCAGATGTCCATGAAGTTCGGCTAGGTTTCACGCATGGATCTGATCCCCAAGCCCGATCAGGTCGCGTCTGCTGCCAGCAACGTCGCCAGCAAGCTCTTCAGTGGCGGCCTGGCCGACCTGCGTCCGATGCCCCGCACCCTGATCGACGAGGGACCGCTGCGCATGGTCTGGCGCTACGACCCCGCCGAAGGAGTCCCCCCTTCCGGCGACCCGGTGCTCCTGGTCATGCCGCTCGCCGCGCCGTCCAGCTGCTACGACCTGCGTCGCGGTTGCTCGCTGGTCGAGCACCTGGTCGGGGCCGGCCGCCCGACGTACCTCGTCGAGTACGGGACGATCACCTTCAAGGAGCGCACCTTCGGCTTCGAGCACTGGGTCGACGAGGTGCTGCCGGCGGCGATCGACGCCGTGCACCGCGACACCGGTCGACGCCCGGTCCACCTGGTCGCGTGGAGCCTGGGCGGCATCTTCTCCGTGCTCACGCTCGCAGCCCACCAGGACCTCCCCGTCGCGTCGCTCACGACCCTCGGGTCGCCGTGGGACATCTCGAAGGTCCCGCTGCTCGCCCCGCTGCGCCCGCTTCTCAACGCGAACCTGCCCGAGCCGCTCCGGGTGATCACCAAGGGCTACCAGGTCCTCGGCGGCGCCCCCAGCGCCCTGGTCAAGTGGGGCTTCCAGCTCTCCGCGGTCGACAAGCTGGTCACCAAGCCGCTGGTCACCGTCCAGCACCTCGACGACACCGACTTCCTGGCGCAGCTCGAGGCTGTCGACGCCTTCGGTCGCGACATGATGGCCTACCCCGGCCGCACGTTCGGACAGCTCTACCACCGGGTCATCCGCAACAACGAGCTCCGCACCGGTCGCCTGGAGCTGGGCGAGCGCACCATCGACGTGCGCGACGTGAAGGTGCCTGTCCTGGTCATGGGCGGCGAGACGGACGGCATCGCGCCGCTCGGCGCGGTCCGGCCGATCGTCGCGATGCTGAAGTCCGCCCCCGCCGTGCGCTGGGAGGCGGTCCCGGGTGGCCACCTCGGCATGCTCACGGGCCGCGCCTCACGCCGTACGACCTGGCCGCTGATCGACGCCTGGATCGACCAGTGGGCGTCTGCGGGCACGTCCCGGATGGGCATCGGCGCCAACCCGAAGCGTCGCCACTCCTCGTCGGGCTCGCGAGCCCTCTCGTCGAAGCCGAAGCCGTGAAGCCGCCGGTCGCCGTGCTGATGCTCGGTCTCGGAGCACTGCTCGCGACGGCCTTCGGGCTGTACGACGGCGACCTGGCGTCCGTGCGGGTCCTCGCCGTGGCGGGCTTCGCGCTCGTGGTCGTCGGCGCCTCGGGGCTTGCGTCAGCCTTCGCGGACCAGAGGTCTGCGACCGGGGCCTCAGTCGCAGATGGCTTCCGCTTCGCACGCACCGGCGCGGTGGTCGGCGTCGCACTGGCGGGCCTGGCACTGGCGGGAGTCGACCGGCCGGCGCTCTCCCTGGTCGGCATCGGTGCCCTGGCAGCGATCCTCTGGGGCGGCACGCGCGGCCTGCTGTCTGCCCTGCCCGAGGGATGGCGCGCGGCCGCAGCCGGACGACTCGGCCGGGTCGCGATCCTGGTCCTGGCTCCCCTGGCCCTGCTGACGGTGCTGGACATGGCCGGCACGGGCCCGGAGTGGACGAGCGCTGCTGCGACCGGGTTCCGGATCGCCGCCATCGTGCTGGCCGCATGGTTCGCGGCGTTCTGCGCGGCGCAGCGTGACGCCGTCGCGACTCAGCCTGCTGCGTAGCGCTGGAGGTAGGCCGCCAGCAGGGCCCTCCCCTCGGCGATCACGAACGCATCCCCGTCGGGATCGCTCTCGAACGCGATCTGGAACATCCGGTCGCCCATCTCGACGGCGAACTCGCCGACCCCGGGCGGCGTGCCTTCGGCGATGACGCCGATCGCCGTCGCAAATGGAAAGAGCTCCGCAGCGATCCTTCGGTTGTGCTGGCGGCAGTGCTCATGGACCGCGGCATTGGTCCGGCCGCGCAGCCAGATCCGCATGAAGGCGGGTCGTCGCTGGTAGACGGCGAGGAAGGCACCCATCACGGTGTCGACCAGCTCCGCCACCGTCGCCGGCAGCGCCGCCGCGAGGTCGAGCCGGATCTGGTCATCCATCTCCGCCGTGTCGCGCTCGACGATCGCGAGCAGGATCGCGTCGCGGTCGGGGAAGTACTGGTAGATCGAGGCCACCGGGATGCCGGCGGCGCGTGCGATGCCCGTGGTCGTCAGCTCATCGACGCCCGCGCGCACCACGAGGTCGGACGCCACGTCGAGGATCCGCTCGACGCGAGCGCGCGACCTGGCCTGGGTGGGGACCCTCCGCACCGGGGCGGTCTCCACTGCGACCTCGTCCGAGGGGGTGACATGGGGCACACCGGCACCTTACCCTCAAACCTGAATTCGATTCACTTTCACCCAGGAGTCGCCGTGCCCATGGATCTCGACCGCCGCCACCTTCTCGGCGCCGCCGTCGCCTCGTCGTTCGGCCCGCTGGCGCTCGACGCGCTCGGCAGCCGCGCCACCGCAGCGTCGCTCCAGGGCTCCCTGCCGACCAAGGTCGATGTCGTGGTCGTCGGCGGCGGCCTCTCCGGGCTGGTCGCAGCACGCGAGGTCGCGCGGTCGGGCCGCTCAGTCCTCGTGCTCGAGGCCCGGGACCGCGTCGGCGGGCGCCTGCTCAACCACGAGCTCGCCACTGGCGGCACCATCGAGGCCGGCGGCGCCTTCATCGGTCCCACCCAGGACCACGTCGCGGCACTCGCGACCGAGCTCGGCGTCGAGACCTTTCCGGAGCACGTCGACGGTCTCAACGTCTATGTCTCGAAGCTCCTGGGCCGGCTCGTCTACACGGGCACGGTGCCGCCGGACCCGACGATCCTGCCCGACGCGCTCCTGCTGCTGCAGCAGCTCGACAGCTGGGCCGCAGAGATCGACGTCGCCGCGCCGTGGGCCCACCCGAAGGCTGCGCAGTGGGACGCGATGACGCTCGCGTCGTACATCCGGGGGCACGCGCTGAACGCCTCCGGCATCATCAACCTGCTCAACTCCTGGACCCAGCCCGGGTTCGGCGCCGACCCGGACCAGCTCTCGCTGCTCTTCGTCCTGCACTACATCGCGTGCTCCGGCAACGAGACCACCAAGGGGACCTTCAGCAAGAACGCCGACACGGCCGGAGGCGCACAGGAGCGGCGCTTCGTCGGTGGGTCCCAGCGCCTCCCGCTGACGCTGGCCGACCAGCTCGGGGAGATCGTCGCGCTGGATGCTGCCGTCACCCAGGTCGACCAGGTCGGCGACCACGCCATCGTCCGTACCGCACGAGGCGCGGTGAGCTGTGCGCGGGTCATCGTCGCGGCACCGCCGTCGCTCGTGCTCGACATCGTCTGGAATCCCGGCCTCCCGACGGCACGTCGCACCCTGCTCGAGCAGATGAGGATGGGCCGGCTGATGAAGTGCGACGCCGTGTACTCGACGCCGTTCTGGCGCAAGGCGGGGCTCTCCGGCATGGGCGTGGCCGACACCGGCGCCGTGCGGGTGGCCTTCGACAACGGCGTCCCCTCCACCGACCACGGCATCCTGCTGGCCTTCGTCGGCGGATCGACGTGGTCGCAGTTCGGCACGCTGTCGGTGGACGCCCGTCGCGAGGCCGTGCTACAGGGCTTCGCGCGGATGTTCGGCAAGGCGGCCCTCTCCCCGATCGACTACACCGAGCACGACTGGACCCACGAGCAGTGGACCCGCGGCGGACCGGTCGCGATCATGGGGCCCGGCACGATGTCCACAGTCGGCTCGTCGATCCGCACGCCGCACGGCCGGGTCCACTGGGCCGGCACCGAGACCTCGACGTACTGGACCGGCTACATGGACGGTGCCGTGCGCGCTGGCAAGCGCGCCGCAGCGGAGGCAGTGGCATCGCTCTGAGGCCTGGGCGGCGACGCTAGGTTGGGCTCGTGACGCTGCAGGGACTCGTGGAGAAGGGCCTGGTCGCCCCGGACTGGGCGGAGGCACTTGAGCCCGTCGCCCCGCAGATCAGCGCTATGGGCGACTTCCTGCGCGCCGAGCTGGCGGCCGGTCGCCACTACCAGCCGTCCGGCGACCGGGTGCTGCGCGCCTTCCAGCGACCACTCGCCGACGTGCGGGTGCTGATCGTCGGCCAGGACCCCTACCCGAACCCCGACCATCCCGTGGGTCTCTCGTTCTCGGTGCCGCGCGAGGTCCGGCCGCTTCCACCGAGCCTTGCCAACATGTACGCCGAGCTCGCCACCGACCTGGGCATCTCCCCCGCTCCCCACGGCGACCTGTCGGCCTGGGCCGACCGCGGCGTGATGCTGCTCAACAGGGTCCTGACCGTCGAGCCGGGTCGCTCCAACAGCCACAAGGGGAAGGGCTGGGAGGCGGTCACCGAGCACGCGATCCGGGTCCTGGCCGAGCGCGGCGGGCCGCTGGTCGCGATCCTGTGGGGCAACGACGCACGCCGGCTGCGGCCCTGGCTCGGCGATGTCCCGGCCCTCGAGTCGGCGCACCCGTCGCCACTCTCGGTATACCGCGGGTTCTTCGGGTCGAGGCCGTTCAGCCAGGCGAATGCCCTCCTGGTCTCCCAGGGCGGCGAGACCATCGACTGGGCACTGCCTGACTGAGCCGGGTTGACGCTCAGGAATAAAGTTGAAGTGTCAACCATTGGAGGTGGCATGACGACCGAGCGGATGCCCGCCCTCTACATCGGCCATGGGTCCCCGATGCTCTTCGAGGACCCGGTGTGGTTCGCGCAGCTGCAGTCGTGGTCGGCCGACCTGCCGCGACCGAAGGCGATCCTGATCATCTCGGCGCACTGGGAGAAGGCGCCCCTGTCGCTGACCGCCCCGAGCGCACCGCTGGTCTATGACTTCGGAGGGTTCGCCCAGAAGTACTACGAGATGACCTACGCGACGCCCGACTCCTCCTGGCTGGCGCAGCGGATCACCAAGGCGATGCCCGACGGCATGGAGGTGCACCAGCACCGCAGCCGCGGGCTGGACCACGGTGCCTGGGTGCCACTCAAGATCATGTATCCCGAGGCGGACATCCCGGTGCTGCAGATGTCGATGCCGACGCGCGACCCCTACCAGCTGCTCGGACTCGGACAGCGCCTGCGCGAGCTGCGCGACGAGGGCGTCATGATCATCGGCTCCGGTTTCATGACCCACGGCCTGCCCTTCCTGCGCGACTGGTCGATCGACGCAGCCGCTCCGGGCTGGTCCTCCGACTTCGACCAGTGGGCGAAGGAGGCGCTGGAGCGCGGCGACGTCGACGAGCTCGCGGCGTACCAGTCGAAGGCGCCGGGCATGCCCTACGCACACCCGACCGTCGAGCACTTCACGCCGCTCTTCCTGACGCTCGGCACGGCGCTCGACCCGACCGCCGCACCCGACCAGCGGATCGACGGCTTCCACGTGGGCCTGTCGAAGCGGAGCTTCCAGGTCGCCTGAGCCAGCTGTTCGCGCTCGGTGCGCTGGCGTCGCATCGACTGCGTCACCAGCGCACCAAAGCCATGGGGAGCCGGTGACAGGATTTGAACCCGCGACCCTCTTATTACAAGTAAGACGCTCTACCAACTGAGCTACACCGGCGGGCGCTGCCCGGAGGCAGCGCCCGCCATCGTAGCCATGCCGTCCGTCGCTCGCTCAGTCGGCGTGCCCGACTCCGTCGGGCCTTCTCCTTCGCTCGGACAGGATCGAGCAAGCTCGACCTGTCGCTCGCTCAGTCGGCGTACAACCCCTCGATCACGTCGGCGTACTTGGCGTCGATCGGCTTGCGCTTCAGCTTCATGGTCGGCGTGAGCTCGTCACCGCCGGGCAGCCAGTCGACGTCGAGGATCTTGTACTTCTTGATCTGCTCGACGCGCGAGAGCCGGGCGTTGGCCTGCTCGACAGCTCCCGCGACGGCGGCGAGCACACCCGGGTCCGAGGAGAGGGCCGCAGCGGAGGCGTCCGGCAACCCGGCCTTCTCGGCGTACGCCGCAGCCGCGTCGGGGTCCAGGACCAGCAGGGCGACGTTGTAGGGACGCCTATCGCCGATCACGACGGCCTGGCCGATCAGCGGGTGCGAGGCCTTCACGACCTGCTCGATGTTGGCCGGCGACATGTTCTTGCCGGCCGCGTTGATGATCAGCTCCTTCTTGCGGTCGACGATCGTGACGTACCCGTCCTCGTCGATCGTCGCAACGTCGCCGGTGTGCAGCCAGCCGTCGGCGTCGATCGCCTCGGCGGTCTTGTCCGGCAGACCGCGGTAGCCGTGCATCAGCGTCGGCCCGCGGAAGAGCAGCTCGCCGTCGTCGGCGAGCTTCACCTCGCAGCCCGGCAGCACCTGACCGACCGTGCCGATCCGGATGTCGTCACGGCGGTTGACGGTGCCGACGCAGGAGATCTCCGACATGCCCCAGAGCTCACAGATCGGCAGCCCCAGGTCGAGGAAGAACTGCAGGACCTCCGGTGCGATCGGCGCGGCGCCCGAGACCGACCACTTCACCTCGTCCAGGCCGAGCACCTGCAGGACCCCCGCGCGCATCTCGGGCGGAAGGGCCTTCGGGTCGCTGATGCCCTTCGCCTCGAGCGCCGCCTTGATCTTCTCCCAGACCCGCGGGACGCCGCCCCACAGCGTCGGCTTGGCGTCGCCCAGCGCCGCCACGATCGCCTTCGGATCGTCGACGTAGGTCACCTGGATGCCGAAGACCAGGTGGTTGTAGTGCGAGGCCCACCGGTCGGCGACGTGCGCGAACGGGAGGTACGACGCGGCGCGGTCGTCCGCCGTCGCCGGCAGGATCTGCTGCACGCCGCGGAGCTGGGCCAGCATGCTGCTGTGGGTCAGCTCGACGCCCTTGGGCGGCCCCGTGGTGCCAGAGGTGTAGATCAGGGTGAGCACGTCGTCCGGCTGGACCGCCCGCCACGAGGCCTCGAAGTCGAAGTCGACCGTGCCCTTCTCCTCGAGGTCGGCCAGCGAGATCGTGCCGTCACCACCGTCGACGCTCACGACGGTCGACAGGTCGGTACCCGAGCCCTTGACCGCCGAGAGGAACCCCTGCTGGGTCACGACGACCTTGCAGCCGGCGTCGCCGAAGAGGTAGTTGAGCTGCTCTGGCGAGGAGGTGTTGTAGACGGAGAAGGGAACCGCGCCGAGGTGGAGTGCCGCGGTGTCGACCATCGCCGCCTCCGGGCGGTTGACCATCATGATCCCGACGGTGTCGCCACGCCCCACACCACAGGCAGCCAGTCCGGCGGCCATCCGCCGGACCCGCTCGCCGTACTCGAACCAGGTGATCTCGACGGCTCCGCCGGGAATCCTCAGGGCGACCGCATCGGGGCGCTGCTGGATCGTGATCTGGAAGGCTTCACAGAGGGTTGCGGCGTCGAGCGCCGCGGGCGACTGACTCATGGTCGGCATCGTTCGCCGCGGGTGGGCTGCTGGCAAGGGTGCGGCGGGCTTTTTCTCACTCCTCAGCGGCAGACGACGATGCCGCGGACCGCCCGACGTCGGGTGGGGTGACGTCGGGTCGCGCGTAGTCGAGCGGCGTCCATGCGCCGACACGGAACTCGCCCGTCGTCTCCAGGGTCACCACCTGGACGCCGACCGGACGCTCCTCGGCGTAGGTCACCAGACTGACCGAGGCGGCCCGGCGCAGCTTGCTGCCCACGGCAATGGCGTACGCCGCGCCGCCGGCCGTCCCGACTGTGTGCGTCCAGCCGACGGCTCCCTCCTCGCCGTCGACCCGGGTGGGGCCTGACGGCACGTGCACGTGACCGGCGAGGACCAGGTCCACGCATCCCCGGCGGAGTGCCTCACCGCCGAGGTTCTCGTCGTGCACGAGCAGGGTCGCCACCGGGCGTTCACTCGCGCAGGCGACGTCGGCCACGTCCTTCGCCCGCTCCGCGATCGTGCCGTCGGCTGGGATGCGCCACCGCCCGAGGCCACTGGCGCGGGGGTCGTCGAAGGCCAGCAACGCGCCGCCTCCCGGGCCGTCGACGACCTGCCCGCTTGCCACGGTCCACCCGTGGAGCCGCAGGTAGCCGCTGACGAATCCTCCGTGGTCATGGTTGCCGGAGACGGCCCAGCGCTCGCGGCCCTCCCAAGTGGCGGCCAGCGAGTCGAGGCTGAACGCCTCCCAGGGCTGCCCTGTCGAGGTGTCGTCGCCGGCGTCCAGCACTGCGGTGGCGCCGGCCGCATCCGCGATCTCGCGGGTGACCCGGTCCATGCCCACGTTGTCGTGGCGGTCGCTGACCACGATCGCCACGGTCTCGTCGTCCTCAGGCTGGCGCAGCTCGAGGTCGCCGGCCTCGCGAGCAGCGCGCGCATAGAACTCATGAGCGAAGCGATAACTGTCGAGCGCGCTCAGCAGCAGCCTGCGAGTCGCGTCGGTGACAGAGCCGGTCGTCATCTCGGCATCGGAGAGCTCCGTGGGGACGGTGACGTCGGATCCGAGGTACGTCGCGATCCCCGTCCAGTCATCAGCCTCGGTGAAACGGGCATCATCACGAGTCCACGGCTGCCACGCGAGCAGACCCACCACCAGAGCGATGCCGACGCCGCCCACCAGCCCGGCGCGGTGGCCGGGCTCGGGATGAGCGAGCTCGCGGCGGCGGGTCCGGCCGAGCAGGAACCAGAACCCGACAGCGGCCGTCGCCGCCGCGGCACCTCGCAGGGCCGCATCGATCGCGAGGTCCCGGACCACCCCGCGTACGCGCTCCTGCTGGGCCGCCGGGTCCGCGGCGAGCATCGCGTAGCGGTCGAGCAGCTCCTCGACCGATCCGACGCGGGTCTTGCCCAATGCCAGCTCGACACCGACGCGGCCATGTGCCGGCAAGCGCGCGTCCGGCAGCACCGCTCCCGTGCGCACCGTCACCCAGCCGTCGAGCGTGGGTCGCACCTCGGCGTCGTGGCCGATCACCGTGGTGCGCGCCGAACTGGTCAGGAAGATCACGAGCCCCAGCGCGGTGGCCAGCGCCAACCAGACGAGCGGGTGGACCACCATCCGGACGACGAGCTTGCTGACCATCACCCCAGCCTAGGCAGGCCACGAGAGCGCGTCAGCCTCCGACGTACGCCGCAGCCGCCTCGCCCCAGAGCGGCTTCTCGCCACCTTCGACCGGAGCGACCCCCGTCATCACGTCGACCACGGTGCGGGAGTAGCGCGGCGAGATGCCCCCGTCCATCGGGCCGTGCTCGAGCGTGACCCAGACCGAAGACCCACGGGGCAGGTCGCGCAGCAGGTCGAGCTGGGCCGCCACGACCGGCCATCGCGGGTCCTGGAGCGGGTCGGCCGCGAACGCCTTCGGGCCGCGACTGCCGGGCAGACGCAGCGACATGTAGATCTGGATCGCCCCGGGGAACTCCGCGGTGTGGGGCGGGATCTGGTTGGTGGGTGCTCCGACGAAGCTCACGTGAGCCTCCCCTTCGCGCATGAGCCGCTCGTTGGCGACCGCGGCGAGATAGGTCGCCAGGTGGGCCTCGGTGAGCGTCTCCGAGCTCGCGAGGGAGGCGGGCTCCAGCCGGGCGTCCTCGTCCCAGCCCAGGTCCGGCCCGAGACTGACGCCTCGTTCCTTCGACAGCACCGGGTCGGCGATGATGCGCCGCGCCGTCGCTGCCGGATCGGGCGTCGTGACTGACCACTCCCAGCTGCGGATCGTCACCGGCGCCCGCAGCACCCGGCGTGCCCGGAGCAGCAGGTCGACGTTGGCCGCGTTGCGCGCATGCGAGCGCGCGGTCGCGATGACCGCGTCGGCGCCGGGGTGGTGGGCGTCGGCGTCCCAGCCCTCGTCCTCGCGCTCCAGCGTGCCGGCACCGACCGTCAGGCGCACGGCGTCGTCGCCGCCGTTGCCCGGGCCACGCTTCCACCGACGCAGGGCGTCGAGCGCGCCGACGATCTCCTTCCGGGTGGCATCGGCGCGCATGTCGACCACGGCCGTGTGGCCCCAGTAGTCGGTGTCGAGTGCGTAGCGGTGCACCATCGCGTCGCGCACCCCTGGAAGCGCGCGGAACGACGAGGCGCCATCGCTCCCGGCGGCCCCGAGCGTCACCAGCGCCCCGAGCAGCGCGCCGGCCGTGGCGAGTGATGTCCCGAGTCTCACCGTGTCCCCCTTCGGCAGGTCCGTGCACTTTACGACGCCTCCGCGCAGGCAGCGTTTCGCCGGGGCCGCGGGGTTTCCCTAGACTTCGCAGGTGGCACTCCGGATCTATGACACTGCGCAGCGCGACGTCGTCGACTTCGCCCCCCTCGTCGAGGGTCAGGTCGGCATCTACGTCTGCGGTCTCACCGTGCAGTCCGAGCCCCACGTCGGCCACATCCGCTCAGGCGTCAACTTCGACGTCCTGCGCCGCTGGCTCGAGGCCCAGGGCAACGACGTCACCTTCATCCGCAACACCACGGACATCGACGACAAGATCCTCGCCAAGGCCGCCGAGCAGGGCCGCCCGTGGTTCAACCTCGCCTACGACATGCACCGCGAGCTGACCAAGGCGTACGCCGCGCTCAACGTCGCCCCGCCGACGTACGAGCCGGCGGCGACCGGTCACGTCCCGGAGATGGTCGAGCTGATCGAGCTGCTCATCGAGCGCGGCCACGCCTATGCGGCCCCCGACGGCAGCGGCGACGTCTACTTCGATGTCCAGTCCTTCGCCGACTACGGCGCGCTGACGCACCAGAAGACCGCCGACATGGAGCCCGCCGCCGACGCAGACCCGCGCGGCAAGCGCGACCCCCGCGACTTCGCCCTGTGGAAGGGCCGCAAGGACTCCGAGCCGGCAACCGCGTCGTGGCCGAGCCCGTGGGGCCGCGGCCGCCCGGGCTGGCACATCGAGTGCTCGGCGATGGCCGGGAAGTACCTCGGCGAGGCCTTCGACATCCACGGTGGCGGCGTCGACCTGCGCTTCCCCCATCACGAGAACGAGCAGGCCCAGTCCCGTGCGGCGGGCCACGGCTTCGCGACGTACTGGATGCACAACGCCTGGATCACCACCGCCGGCGAGAAGATGAGCAAGTCGCTCGGCAACTCGCTCGTGGTGCCGGAGGTGCTCAAGCGGGTCCGCCCGATCGAGCTGCGCTTCTACATGGTCGCCGCGCACTACCGCTCCAACGTGGAGTTCAGCTTCGAGGCGCTCGACGAGGCAGCCGTCGGCTTCCAGCGGATCGAGGGCTTCCTCGACCGTGCCGGCATGCCGGAGGCGAGCGACGAGCTGCGCGCGGCGTTCGTCGACGCGATGGACGACGACCTGGGCACCCCGGCCGCGGTGGCCGCGGTCTACGACGCGGTCCGCGACGGCAACAAGCTGCTGGCTGACGGCGACACCACCGGGGCTGCCGGAGTCGCCGCCGACGTCCGGGCGATGCTCGACGTGCTCGGCCTCGACCCGCTCGACCCCAACTGGCACGTCTGGGGCGGCGATTCTGTCCCAGGCAAGGACACCAAGCTGACCTCCGCCGTCGACGCCCTCGTCGCCGGCCTCCTCGAGCAGCGCAACGTTGCCCGCGCGGCGAAGGACTTCGCCGCTGCCGACGCCATCCGCGACCAGATCAAGGCCGCCGGCATCGTTCTCGAGGACACCCCCAACGGAACGAAGTGGAGCCTCTGATGGCCGGCAACTCCCAGCGCAAGGGCGCGATCAAGAAGAGCGGCAAGGGCAACCCGACCGCCGGCTCCGGTGGCCGGGTCCGTCGCGGCCTCGAGGCCAAGGGCCCGACTCCGAAGGCCGAGGACCGCGAGTACCACAAGCAGTACAAGATGAAGCAGGCCAAGGAGCGCGCCGAGGCGCGTCGTCCGCAGCAGCGCAAGCGCGGTGCCGGTGACGCCGAGTGGATCATCGGCCGCAACCCGGTCGTCGAGGCGCTCCGCGAGGGCGTCCCGGTCAACGCGCTGTACGTCGCCGAGGGCGCCGAGCGCGACGGCCGGCTGCGCGAGGCCTTCCAGCTGGCCGCCGAGCTCGGCGTGCCACTGCTCGAGGTGACCAAGCCCGAGCTCGACCGCATGTGCGGCTTCGGCGGCAACCAGGGTCTCGCGGCCCGCGTCCCGGCGTACCAGTACGCCCACGCCGACGACCTGCTCGACGTCGCGGCCGAGGCGCGCGAGGACGCCCTGATCGTGGTGGCCGACCACATCACCGACCCGCGCAACCTGGGCGCGATCGTGCGCTCCGCTGCGGCGTTCGGCGCCCACGGCGTCGTCATCCCGGAGCGCCGCTCGGCGTCCATGACCGCCGCTGCCTGGAAGACCTCCGCCGGTGCTGCCGCGCGCGTCAAGGTGGCCCAGACGGTCAACCTGACCCGTCAGCTCAAGGCCTACCAGGAGGCCGGCTGCACCGTCATCGGCCTCGACATGGACGGCGACCTCACCACCGCCGAGATCCACGAGGTCGCCGACGGCCCGCTGGTGGTCGTGGTCGGCTCCGAGGGCGACGGCCTGTCGCGCCTGGTCGCCGAGACCTGCGACCGGATCATCTCGATCCCGATGGTCAACTCGGTCGAGTCGCTCAACGCGTCGGTTGCCGCGTCGGTCGTGCTCTACTCCGTGGCGCAGTTCCGCGCCTGACCACTCAGCTGAGGCCGTAGCCCGTCGGGAAGGCGTGGTCACCGTCGCGGACCACGTAGGCCGCGCCGTGTGACTTCTGCTGCCACACGGCCTCGAACTCTGACCGCTTGTAGGTGCGCGCCACCGAGCCGTTGTCGGGCGCCGCGGGGTCGTTGACGAGGACGTCGCCCGTGGCGGTGAAGCCACGCACCACCAGCAGGTGGCCGGCCGTGCTGCGGATCGGCGCGCCGCTCAGCTGACCGGGCGAGAACGCCACGGAGACGATCACCGGCACCCCGTTCGCGATGAAGCGCTCGATGTCACGCAGCGAGTCGAGCCGGAGCACCGCGGCCTGCGCGAGCCGGCCGGCGGCATAGGCGGTGTTGAACGGCCAGTTGCCCGCGCCGTCGTACTCGTGGTCGAAGACGCGGCGCGCGACCTCGTCGACCCACGGGTCGGCGTACGACTTGTTGACCCAGGAGTACTCCCGCGGAGTCGGGCGGGCACCGAAGTACGCGAGCACCATCGAGAGCGAGGTCGGCGAGCACCACGCCTGGCCGCCGCCGCCGTACTGCGGATACTGCCCGCGGTGCGTCATCTGGGAGTACGCCGGGACGGCGAGCTCCTGCGCCCCGAGCAGGGGAGTCGAGGTGGGAAGGGCACCCGAAGCGAACTGCGAGGCGACCGCTCCAAGGGTGTCGACGGCCGGCGTCGCGGACGTGCCCGCGCGCCGGAAGACCCGCACCTTGAGCGTGTAGCCGGTGAAGCTGACGCCCGGGTCAGCGCGCACCGTGTCGGCCTGGACCGTCGAGAGCCCGTCCGCCTGGGTGCCGAGGCTGCGACGGAAGGCCGCGTTGTTCGCGACCGTCCAGCGACCGAAGTTGCGCCACGCCGTCATCCGGCCTGTGGAGGTCCTCGCGCGGGCCTGCACGGAGATGAACGTGCCCGCGGGCGTTGCGGCCTTCCACGACGGGATCAGCTCGGTGAACTCGTGTCCGGGCGTCACCCACGGCGACTGCCATGCGGCCCACTCGAAGGTCTTGCCGGCCACCCGGGCGGTGCCCGCCCGGCTGGCCAGCCGGAGCCAACCGTCCGCGGCCTTGGCGCCACGGAAGGTGCCGGCTGCCCATGCGGCCTGCGCCGCGGTCTCCGCGTAGGAGTTTCGGGGCGGCGTTGAGGCGGCGAGCTCGATGCGGGGGCGACCGGACTCGGGCGAGGGTGGAGCAGCCGAGGTGACGCGGTCGGCGTCCCGGGCCGCCTGCTCCGCGGCGGACCGCTTGCTCGCGACGTTGTCGAGCAGGACGACGTAGGCGACCAGCGCAGCTACGACCGTGATCGCGACGGCGAAGCGAAGTCGCATCGCGTCGAACCGGGGATCGAGGATCAACCGTCGCAGGCTCACCCTCCGACGATAACGACGAAAGGGCGGTCAGCCCGCGCTGAATCGCCGCGTGTGCCAACCGGTTGCACCGGACGGGAGCACGTCGCGCTCCACCCCGCTCTGCACGGTGCCGTCCTCGCCGATCGCACGGACCCGGACCTCGTGGTCACCCTCCTCGAGGTCGACCGTGGCCGACCACTGCACCCAGGTGTCGCGGTTGGGCGTGCCGTCTGGGTGCTGCGCCACGCCGCCGACGTCCGCCCGTCGCCATGGGCCGCCGTCGACGGCGTACTCGACCTGCCTGATGCCCGTGTGCTGGGCCCACGCGACGCCGCCGATCCGCACCTCACCGGCGGGCACGTCGTCCCCTTCGGCAGGCACGTCGACGCGCGAGCTGATCCGGAGCGGCGCCTGCTCGTCCCATCCGCGCTGGGTCCAGAACGCCTCGAACCGGTCGAAACGCGTGACTTCCAGGCTGACCACCCACTTGGTCGCCGACACGAACCCGTAGAGGCCGGGCACGATGACGCGCGCGGGGAACCCGTGCTCGATCGGTAGCGGCTCGCCGTTCATCCCGAACGCGATCATCGCCTGCCGGTCGTCCGTGAGCGCGGCGAGCGGCGTGCCGCAGGTCCAGCCGTCCTCGGAGGTCTGGAGCACCGCGTCGGCGCCGGGGAGCACGCCCGCCTCGGCGAGCAGCGGGGCGATGCGTACGCCGCTCCACCACGCGTTGCCGATCAGGTCGCCGCCGATCGGGTTGGAGACGCAGTTGAGGGTGATCCAGTCCTCGGTGACCTCCTTGTCGAGGAGGTCCTGGTAGGAGAGCACGACCTCGCGCTCGACCATGCCGTGGATCCGCAGCGACCAGCGCGCGGGGTCGATGGCGGGTTTCTGGAACGACGAGTCGATGACGTAGAAGTCGCGGTTCTGCGTCATCCACGGTGCGATCCTGTCGCCCGGAAGGCGTACGCCGGCGGGCAGACGCGGGCGCGTGGCCGGGAGGTTCAGGAGCCGACGGGCCTGTTCGACCCGGCGGCGCCCCTTGCCCACGATCGGGCCGAGGACCGCAGTGCCGACTCCGACCGAGACGACCAGGGCAGTCCGGAGGAGGACCGTGCGTCGCGTCGGGTCGTCGAGGTCGGCGAAGGCCGGGCCCTCGGGGGGCCGGGCACCGCCCGCTGTGCCCTCGGCGACCGCACGGTCGACCGGGTCCGTGAGCAGGGAAAGCCCCACGATCCAGGCGACCGTGCCGACCACGGACGGCAAGGCATCCGATGTGGTCGCACCCTCGCGCGTGAGCGCGGCCAGGGCCCCGAACCCGCCCAGCGCCACGAACAGCGGGAGCGGCGCCCACCAGCCGTTGGCCGCCAGTCGTCCGGCGCCCCAGAAGAACGCCAGGGCGATCAGGAAGACCATCAGTCCGAGGAACGCCTTGTCGGCCGAACCGAAGCGCTCGATGATGAAGTGGGTGACCGAGCCGGGGGTCAGGTCGATGACAAGCTCGGCGATCGCGTCGAACGGCGTCAGCCGGCGACCGAGGTAGTGCGAGGTGCCGTGCGCGACGCCGAGGCCGACGAGACCGGCCACCAGGCCGGCCGCGCCCCAGGAGAGTCGGACGGTCCGCATCCCCCCATCGTTGCATCCGTCATGATCTTCTCGTGAACACCCCTTCCGCTGGCCCGCCTCGCATCGGCATCGGCACCGACGTCCACCGCTTCGCCGACGGCGTCCCGATGCACCTCGCCGGCCTGTCGTGGCCGGACGAGCCAGCGGGCCTCGAGGGCCACTCCGACGCCGACGTCGCTGCCCACGCTGCCTGCGACGCGTTGCTCTCGGCTGCGGGCCTGGGCGACCTCGGGTCGAACTTCGGCACCAGCGAGCCGGAGTGGGCGGGTGCGGCCGGCGCCACCCTGCTGGCCGAGACCGTACGCCGCGTCGAGGCGGCCGGGTTCGCAATCGGCAACGTCGCGATCCAGGTGATCGGCAACCGCCCGCGGATGGCTGCACGCAAGGCAGAGGCCGAGCAGGTGCTCAGCGCGGTGGTCGGCGCTCCGGTGTCCGTGAGTGCCACAACCACCGACGGGCTCGGCCTGACCGGCCGGGGCGAGGGCCTCGCGGCGATCGCCACCGCCCTCGTCGTCCCCCGCTGACCGCCGAGATCGGAGTCAGGCGGCGAGGAGCAGCGTGGCGAGTGCCTCGCTGTAGCGCGAGCCGACGAGGCCCGCGATCAGGTCGTGGTCGCCCAGGACCTCTGCCACGATCGTGACGCCGGCCTCCTGCGCGGCGGTCGCGACCTTGCGGGCGAAGAAGCCCGGCGAGAGCAGGTACGTCGACACCGCGACCTCGCCGTAGAGCGATGCCTCCGCGACCGCGTCGGCGACGGACCGGCCGGAGCCGCTCACCGTGGCGGTGAGCACCGGGCCACCCCACGCCCGGGCAAGGTGGCGTGCGGCCTCGTCGAGGTCCGCAGCGGCCGCGGGGTCGTTGGAGCCAGCAGCGACCAGGACGACCGGGTTGCCCGCCTTCGCGCCGGCCTCGAGCAGACGAAGGCGTTGCACCATCGCCAGGACCGGGTCGGGGCCGAGGGGACGCGTGAGCATGGCCGGACCGCCTGCACCCTCCACCGCGGCAGGGATGTCCACCTTCACGTGGAAGCCCGTCGACAGCAGCAGGGGCACGACGACCGTCGGTGCGTCCGACTGCGCGAGCACCTCCCCCGCCAGCGGCGGGCACAGCTCGACGTACGACGTGGTCGCGGAGACGGCGAGCAGCGACGCGGCCTTCTGCGTGAGCGAGGCTGCGATCAGGTTGCCCGACGCGAGGCGCGTGCCGTGCGCGACGGTGACCAGCCGCGAGGCGGCGTTCACGAGTCCACCACCAGGCGGTAGCCGCGCTTGACGACCGTCTGCACGAGACGCGTGCCGATCGCGGCACGAAGGCGGGCGACGGCCATCTCGACGGCGTGCTCGGAGGAGGCCTGACCGGTCGGCAGGCAGGCCAGCAGGTCACGGCGGGAGACGACGTGGCCCGGGTTGACCACGAGGGCGTGGAGCACCGCGAGCGGTGCCGGCGAGAGCCGCACGTCGATGCCGTCGACGAGGATCACGTCGCCGTGCAGCAGCAGCGTGTGGCCCGCGACCTCGAGTGCGGTGCCCTCGCGGCGCGACGGCAGCTCGGTCTCGAGCAGCTTGACCATGGCGGCCAGACGGTTGCGCTCGGGCTGCACCGTGGGCACGCCCCACATCTCGAAGGCCGCAGCGGTGACCGGTCCGACACAGGTCGCGACGACGTCGGCCTGGAAGGCAGCCACCACCTCCTCGCGACGGCCGACGACACCCGCCATGGCCATGAAGGCAGCGACAGCCGGGGCCGAGGTGAACGTGACCGCGTCGACCTTGCGGTCCGCGACGTGCTCGACCATCCGGAACACCGGCTCCGGGTCGCCCGCGCCCTCGATGCGGTAGATCGTCACGACGTGGACGTCCGCGCCCTGGCGACGCAGCGCGTGCGCGACGTTGTTGAGCGACTGGCCGTGCTCCTGCACGACGATCCTGCGTCCGGTGAGGTCCCGTCCCCGCAGGTGTGCCAGGACGTCCTCGAAGGTCTCCGACTCCGGCGACCACAGCTCACGCAGGCCTGCCGAGCGGAGCGCTCCGACCGACTTCGGGCCACGGGCCAGGATCTCGGCGCGACCGAGGACCTCGACGAGACGGTCCAGCAGCCCCCACGACTCGGCGGCCGTGAACCAGGAGCGCAGGCCGATGCCGGTGGTGGCGACGAACAGGTCCACGGGTCCCTCAAGCACCTCGAGGGTTGCCTGACGGAGCGCAACCTCGTCGATCTGGTAGGGCTCGATCGAGAGGACGGATGCCGTTTCGACGCGGGCGCCGCGTCGCTCGAGCAGGGCCACCTGCTCCTCGACCTTGCGGGCCGCGGTGACGCCGATGCGGTAGCCCTGGAGCGGTGACCCGACGACCAGTCCGTCGACCGCCGTGTTCATGACTTCCTCGGGCCCACCAGCACGACGCCGTCCTCGACCTTGACCTCGTACGACGGAACGCTGACGCTCGCGTCGTCCAGGCACTGGCCGGACCGCAGGTCGTAGGCCTGCTTGTAGACGGGCGACGCCACGAACGGAATGTCCCCGCGGGTGCCCACGATGCCGCGCGCGAGCACGCTCGACTTCGAGAACGGGTCATAGTTGCCGATCGCGAAGACCTCGTCGTCGTACGTCCGGAAGACGGCGACGGCGTGGCCCGCGACGAGCGCGGTGGCGCCCCGCTCACGCTCGAGCTGCTCCAGGCGGCAGACAACGGTGAAGTCGGCGGTCTTGGTCACTGGGGCGCTCCAACCGGGATGGACGAGCCCAGGGAGACCGGCTCGTCGAAGTTGACGGGGCGGATCTGACCACGGTCCTCGGTGAAGGAGATGTTCGGGTCGGGGACGCCCGGGGCGTTGATGAAGGAGACGAAGCGCGCGACCTTCTCGGGGTCCTCGATCGTGGCCTTCCACTCGTCGAAGTAGGAGCCCACGTGGCGCTCCATCTCCGCCTCGAGCTCGGCACCGAGGCCCAGCGCGTCGTCGAGCACGACTTCCTTGATCCGGTCGAGCCCACCATCGAGCTGGTCCATCCAGGTGGACGTGCGCTGGAGCCGGTCGGCGGTCCGCACGTAGTACATGAGGAATCGGTCGAGGTACTTGATCAGGTCTTCCTTGGAGAGGTCGCCGGCGAGCAGCTGCGCGTGGGCCGGGACGGCGCCGCCGTTGCCGCACACGTAGAGGTTCCAGCCCTTCTCGGTGGCGATGACGCCGAAGTCCTTGCTGCGGGCCTCCGCGCACTCACGGGCGCAGCCGGAGACGCCACCCTTGAGCTTGTGCGGCGAGCGCAGGCCGCGGTAGCGCAGCTCCAGCTCGATCGCCATGGCCACGGACTCCTGGACGCCGTAGCGGCACCACTCGGAGCCGACGCAGGACTTCACGGTGCGCAGCGACTTGCCGTAGGCGTGGCCGGACTCGAAGCCAGCATCGACGAGGCGCTTCCAGATCATCGGGAGCTGCTCCATGCGGGCGCCGAACATGTCGATGCGCTGGCCGCCGGTGATCTTCGTGTAGAGGTTGAAGTCGCGGGCGACCTCACCGATGACGATCAG
>UEXP01000239.1_pt1 | contig 32935 bp, 25 predicted proteins | sample 4301171 | NCBI WGS metagenome assembly UEXP01 (sample SAMEA4773182, study PRJEB27434) | metagenome | biome: 2259; feature: agricultural soil; material: soil | place: USA | collected 2014-09 | depth 0.25 m
GTCGACCGTGGCGGTCTCGACCTTGGTGCCGGCGTTGAAGGTCTTGTCGACGTTCTTGCCCGACTCGACGTTCTTCAGCTTGGTCCGGACGAACGCGGGGCCCTTGCCCGGCTTGACGTGCTGGAACTCGACAACCTGCCAGAGCTGGCCTTCGAGGTTGAGAACCATGCCGTTCTTGAGGTCGTTCGTGGTTGCCATGCGCGCAAAGCCTCTTCATCTGTCAGGGAACGTGGTGTCGCCGCGCGCACACCCGTGAGCGGGCGCAGCAGCCGCCGAGTCTAGTGCCAACCCGCCGCGGGACAGAATCAGTCGCGGGCCGCGAGCTCCGCGAGCGCTGCGAGGGCCTGGCGGTAGCCGTCGATGCCCTGGCCCGTGATCACGGCCGCGGCGTACGGCGTGACGACAGAGGTGTGCCGGAACTCCTCCGGTCGCTGCTTCGGATCTGAGATGTGCACCTCGACGAGCGGGGCGACCAGCTGCGCGCACGCGTCGAAGATCGCCCAGGAGTAGTGCGTCCACGCCGCAGCGTTGAGGACGACCGCGACCGCATCGTCGGCAGCCTCGTTGAGCCAGTCGAGCATGACGCCCTCGTGGTTGGTCTGACGGGTCTCGACGAGCAGGCCCAGCTCGCTCCCCCACTGCGTGCACAGCTCAGCGAGCTGGTCGTGCGTGGTGTGGCCGTAGATCTCCGGCTGGCGACGGCCGAGCCGTCCCAGGTTGGGCCCGTTGAGGACGAGGACGCGCTGCATGTCAGGCATTCTCGCGGCTCGTGCCGGCCATCGCGTCGTACGCCGCGCGGAGGTGCTCCTCCGAAGGACCGGACAGCACCACGGGCTGACCCAGACCGTCCAGGACGACGAAGCGCAGGGTGTTGCCGCGGGACTTCTTGTCGACGCGCATGGCCGCCAGCAGGTCCTCGAACGACGCGCGGTCGTACTGCACCGGGAGCCCGACCGCGCCGAACGTCGAGGCGTGACGCGCAGCCAGTGCGTCGTCGATGTGCCCGGTCAGGCGGGCGAGCTCGGCGATGAAGACGCACCCGATGGCGACCGCTTCGCCGTGGCGCATCGTGTAGTGCTCGGCCCGCTCGATGGCGTGGGCCATCGTGTGGCCGTAGTTGAGCGCTTCGCGCCCCGGGTGCCCGTCGCGACCACCCGTCTCCTTGAGGTCGTCGACGACGACGTCGATCTTCACCTGGATCGCACGCTGCACGAGCTCGGGCAGCACGTCGCCGGCAGGATCGGTGGCCTTGTCCGGGTCAGCCTCCACCAGCGCGAGGATCTCGGCGTCGGCGATGAAGCCGCATTTGATCACCTCGCCGAAACCAGCGATGAGCTCGGCGCGCGGAAGCGTGAGGAGCGTGTCGAGGTCGACCAGGACTCCCGAGGGCTCGTGGAAGGCGCCCACGAGGTTCTTGCCAGCGGCGGTGTTGATGCCGGTCTTGCCGCCGACGGCCGCATCCACCATCGCGAGGAGTGTGGTCGGCACATGCACGACCTTGACGCCACGCAGCCAGCTCGCGGCGACGAAGCCTCCGGAGTCGGTCGTCGCGCCGCCACCGAAGGTGACCACGGCGTCCGAGCGGGTGAAGCCGGCCTCGCCCAGCGCTTCCCAGCACTGGAAGATCACGTCGGCGTCCTTGGTCTGCTCACCGCTCGGGAGGCCGAGCGCGAGGACGTCGTAGAGCGGCCGGAGCACCTCGAGGACCGGCTGGGCCAGCTCCTCGAGCTCGGCGGCGTAGAGGAAGGCGACGCGCTGCACGCCCTCGCCCAGCAGGCCCGGGAGCCGGTCGGCCAGGCCGCGGCCGATGATGACGTCGTACGGCGACGCGCCGCCGACGTGCAGGACGGTGTCGGTGGTGCTCATGCGGTCTCCTCCACGCGGCGGACGATCTCCGCGGCGACGTCGTCAGGGCTGCGGCCATTGGTGTCCACGGTGAGCGTGGCGACCGCGGCGTAGATCGGGGCACGCTCCTCGAGCAGCTTCGCGACGCGAGCGCGGACGTTGCCGAGCAGCAGCGGGCGGCCGTGGCCGAGCCCGACGCGCTTCACCGCGTCGGCCAGCCCGACCTCGAGGTAGACCACGGTGTGGCCTGCCAGGGCTTCCCGGGTCACCGGGGACAGCACTGCTCCCCCGCCGAGCGCCAGGACGCCGTCGTGCCCGGCGAGCGCAGCCGCGACCGCCTCGACCTCGAGGGCGCGGAAGTGCTCCTCGCCGTCATCGACGAAGATCTCGCTCACCGGCTTGCCGGCCAGGGCCTCGATGTCCTGGTCGGTGTCACGGACCGTGAGTCCCCATCGCTCGCCGAGCTTGCGGGCGATGGTCGACTTCCCGGCACCCATGGGGCCGACGAGCACGACCCGGGGGCGGACGGTCACCGGGTCAGCTCACTTGAAGTTGATCGCGTCGAGGTACGCCTGCGCGTTGCGGCGCGTCTCCTGCACCGAGTCGCCGCCGAACTTCTCGATGACGGCGTCGGCAAGCACGAGGGCGACCATCGCCTCCGCGACGATGCCGGCTGCGGGGACCGCACAGACGTCCGAACGCTGGTGGTGCGCCACGGCCTCCTCGCCGGTGGCGACATCGATGGTCTTGAGCGCGCGGGGCACGGTCGCGATCGGCTTCATCGCTGCACGGACGCGCAGCACCTCACCGGTGGACATGCCGCCCTCGGTGCCACCTGCGCGGCCCGACGTACGACGGATGCGGCCGTCCTCGTCCTTGACGATCTCGTCGTGGGCCAGCGAACCGGGGGTCGCGGCGAGCTCGAAGCCGTCGCCGATCTCGACGCCCTTGATCGCCTGGATGCCCATCATCGCTGCAGCGAGGCGCGCGTCGAGGCGGCGGTCCCAGTGCACGTGCGAGCCGAGGCCCTGCGGCAGGCCGTAGACGACCACCTCGACGACACCACCCAGGGTGTCACCGTCCTTGTGGGCCACGTCGATGCGGTCGACCATCGCCTGAGCGCTGTCGGCGTCGAGGCAGCGGACCGGGTTCTCGTCGAGGACGGCGGTGTCGGCGAACGTCGGCAGCGCCGTGCCGAGGGTGCGCACGCCACCGATCTCGATCACGTGGCTGACGATCTCGGCACCGATGGCCTGCTTGAGGAAGTTGCTGGCCACCCGGCCGAGCGCGACACGGGCCGCGGTCTCGCGCGCGGAAGCGCGCTCGAGGATCGGCCGGGCCTCGTCGAAGTCGTACTTCTGCATGCCCACCAGGTCGGCGTGGCCCGGGCGCGGGCGCGTCAGCTTGGCGTTGCGGCCGGTCTCCTTGAGCAGCGAAGGGTCCACCGGGTCGGCCGCCATGACCGTCTCCCACTTGGGCCACTCCGAGTTGCCAACGCTCAGCGCGATCGGGCCACCCTGGGTCTTGCCGTGGCGGACGCCACCGGTGATCGTGACGACGTCCTGCTCGAAGGCCATGCGCGCACCGCGGCCATAGCCGAGCCGGCGGCGAGCCAGCGAGTCGGCGATGTCGTCCGAGGTCACCTCGACGTGAGCCGGGAGACCTTCAAGGATTGCGGTGAGCGACGGTCCGTGGGACTCGCCCGCAGTGAGCCAGCGAAGCATGGCGTGATTCTTTCACGAGTACGCCGCTCCCCCCGCGCCGCACCCTGCAGGCGGACGGCGGCCATCTGATGCACCGACGGGCCCCGGCGCGCCGAGGAGGTCGGCGTGTCGGGGCCCGCGAACGCATCAGCTGGCCGGTGACCGGTCAGTTCTCCGGCACGCCCTCGTTGCCGGTCGGGTTGAAGCCGCACTGCTTCTGCTCCTGGTCGACCTTCAGGGTCAGCCGGTCCATGCCCGCGGCGTGGGCGTCCGCGACGGTGCCAGCCTGGATGGTGCCGGCCTCGCGGGCCTGGTTGAGGTCGGAGACCTTGTCGCAGATGTGGAAGACCTCGCTGGAGGGACCCCAGTAGACGAGGTCGTCGCCGACGTGCTCGATGACAGAGTCACGCTCGGCGGTGTACTGCTCGACCGACGGCGGGTTGAAGTCGATGCCGAGCGTCGTGGCGAGCAGCGCGAGCACGACGCCGATGCCGCCGGCGACCGCCTTCTGGCCCTTGCCCAGGTCCTTGTCCAGGAAGATCAGGACGACGAGCGGCACGAAGGCGATGAGCGTCATGAAGGCGCCGAGCTGGTTCTGGATGAAGAAGCGGACGGTGTCGCTCTTGTGGGCCGGGTCGAGGCGGTTCGCCTTCTTCCACAGCAGGTTGCCCGCAATCGCCAGGATCGCGATGACGACGAGACCGCCGATCAGGATCGCCATGCGCCCGTTGGTGAACGGCTGGCCGTTCTTGGCGAGCAGCTCACCGAAGATCAGCCCGAGCTCGGCACCGATCGCGGCGAGCCACAGGATGAACGAGATGATCCGCAGCTGCGTGGCACTCTGGTTCGCCTTCGCGCTGGGCTGCCATTCGCCTGCGGATGCGGGGGTGGTCTTGCTGGACATTCACTGACCTCCGAGTGGGGTGACGTCGCGCCCTGTCGGGCATGCTGCGCCGCACAATGCCACACCTCGGCGACCGCCGGTATCCACTCAGGCGCGGGTCACCGGTTTCACGCGCCGACCTGGCTCCAGAGGATGCCGACGAGGATGCCGAGCAGCATGAAGGGGCCGAAGGGAAGCGTGCGGTCCGTCGTCAGCCTCAGGGCGCGCATCGGCACCCACAGCAGGACGCCGAGGAGGAACCCGGCGTAGCCGCCGACCACCAGCGCCGTGGTGCCGAAGTAGCCGAGGACCATGCCGACCAGGCCCGACAACCGGACGTCGCCGTAGCCCATGCCCGGGGTGAAGCGCCACAGGAGCCAGTAGATCGCGCCCAGCGCGAACCAGCCGACCGCGACCGCGAGCAGGCGCTTCGGCTCACCGTCGAGCAGCGCCGCCACAAGGACCAGTGCCGCCACGACGAGGTACGACGGGCCGATCAGCGCCGTGGGCAGCAAGCGGACCCGCCAGTCGACGTACGCGAGCGCGACGGCGACCGGACAGAGGTAGAGCAGGAAGAGCAGGGACCAGTCGGCGCCGAGCACGCCGCCCAGGAGCCCGCCCGCAGCAGCGGACGCGAGCGCCGACTTCCAGGCCAGGCCGGGAGTCGTGGCGATTGTGGCGTAGGGCACCTTGTCGACCGCGGACCGGGAGTCGCCGGGCGGCTCCGGCAGGACGCGGACGAGGCGGGGCACGAAGCAGCCGAGGACGCCGGCGACCGCGGCGCACCACGTGGCCACGACGAGGTGCATCAGACGGACCGCGCCGCGAGCTCGGCCTCGCCCGCTTCGCGCATCTCTGCGAGCGGTGCCTCGTGGCCCGTGAAGAGCGAGAACTGGATCGCGGCCTGGTGCACGAGGAGGTCGAGCCCGCCGACGAGCACGCCGCGCGTGGCGGCAGCGCGCGCCAGCGGGGTGGGCCACGGGTGGTAGATGACCTCGAAGGTCACGTCGGCGTCGTCGCAGCGCGACACCAGGTCGGGCGTCTGCGCCTCGCCGGGGATCGTGGAGACCAGGACCTCACCCTCGGCGTAGTCCGTGGCCAGTGAACCGACACTGATGGTCGGAGCCGAGGGGTGACGCTGCACCGCAGCGACCGACTCGGCTGCGCGGTCGGCATCACGCACCAGGAAACGGATCTCGGTCGCACCCAGGTCACACAGCGCGAGTGCCGTCGAGGCGGCGGTCGCTCCCCCGCCGAGGATCGTCGCGGCGCTGATCCTGCCGTCGTACCGCTCGCGGATGGCGGCGACTGCTCCGGGCACATCGGTGTTGTCGGCGTGGATCGTGCCGTTGTCGAGCACGAGCGTGTTGGCTGCCCCTGCGAGCCGGGCACGATCGGTGACGGTGTCGGCGAGATCCATCGCCTCCCGCTTCAGCGGCATCGTCAGGGAGAGGCCACGCCATTCGGGACCCCGCTCGGCCACCCACGCAGCCAGCTCCCCGGCGGGGACGCGGCGGGCCTTGTACGTCCAGTCCAGTCCCAGGGCGGCGTAGCCGGCACGGTGCAGGACGGGCGAGAGCGAGTGACCGATCGGGTCACCGAGGACGGCGCACTTCATCAGCAGCGCTCCGACTCGGTCGCGCAGTAGTGCTCGTACTCCGCCTTGTAGCGCAGGAACTCGTCGTGGGTCTCGGCGAACTTGGTCTCGCCGGTCCTGAGGTTGACGGTCACGTAGAAGTACCAGTCACCCTCGGCCGGGTGCGTCGCCGCCTGGATCGCCGCGTCGCCGGGCGCCGAGATAGGCGTCGGCGGCAGGCCGGCACGGCGCCGCGTGTCGTACGGCGTGTCGCGGGCGAGCTCGGACGCGGTCAGGGCGGTCGTGCCCGTCTTGCCCACGCCGTACGCGTTGGAGGCGTCGATGCCGAGCATGCCGAAGGTGCCCGCCTTGGTGCCGGGACCGTCGAGACGGTTGTAGATCACCCGCGCGATCTTCGGCATGTCGTCGCCGCGCCCCTCGACCTGCACCAGGGAAGCAATGATCATGATCTCGGCCGGCGTCTTGCCCAGGGCAGCCGCCTTGGCCTCGAGGTCGTTGTCGACCGCGGCCTGCTTCCAGCGGTCGACCATGGCACGAAGCATGTCGACGGGCGTCGCGTTGGGCGGGAAGGCGTAGGTCGCGGGGAAGAGATAACCCTCGGCATTGCCGTCGGCGTACGCCGGAAGACCGAGCGCCGCAGCATCCTTGAGGGCGGCCCGGAACGCCGGCACGTCGTACGGGTGGTCGGTACCCTGCGTCGCCTTGGCGAGCAGCGGGAGGATGTCGGCGACACGAAGGCCCTCGGGAATGGTCACCTGGCTCTCGAGCTTGTTGTCGGGGTCCGCGAGGACGGCGAAGGCATCGGCCGCCGCCATCTCCTTCTTCACCTCGTAGAACCCGATCTGGATCGCCGCCGACGCATCTGCGTGCGCGCGGGCGTAGTCGATGTAGGCCTGCGCGGACTTGACCACGCCGGCATCGCGCAGGGTGACACCGATCTGGTCCGCGGTGTCGCCCGCCGCCACCTCGACCAGCACGGTGCCGGAGCCGGGGCCGGGGTAGTCCTCGGGTGCGGCGAACTGGTCGCGCGCCCAGTCGACACCCTTGGTGAGCCCGACGTAGGCGACACCACCCATGAGGGTGATCAGCACGAGGAGGAGCAGGCAGCCCGAGCCAGCGCGCTTCTTGGTGCCGCGGTGGCCGCCGGTCTGCTCCGTGGAGAGTCCGAGCGCGTCGCCCAGGTCGGCATCTTCCGGCCCCTGTGACCCGGGGTCGGCCGGTCCGTGCTGCTCGCTCACTCGTGCTCTCCCTCGTCCACGTTCACGATCTCCCCCGGCGCCATGCCGCGGGCACGCTCGGCCTCGAGCGCGTTCTGCAGGATGACCACGGCCGCCACCTGGTCGACGACAGCGCGTCGCTTCTGGCCCTTCCGCCCCTGGGAACGGAGCTGTGCCTCTGCCGTGACCGTGCTCAGGCGCTCATCACACAGCCTGACCGGAATGGGCGCAATGCGCCGCGCCAGTACACCGGCGAACTCACGCACCTTCACCGCTGCCGGGCCCTCGGTGCCGTTGAGCGAGCGTGGCAGGCCCATGACGACCTCGAAGGCGTTCTCATCCTCCAGGATCGCGACCAACCGCTCGACGTCGCCCTCGCCGCGCTGCACCGTCTCGACCGGGGTGGCGATGATGCCCATCGGGTCGCAGCGCGCCACACCGATCCGGGCATCCCCCGGATCTACGCCGAGCCGTACGCCGATGCGCATGCGGTCGCCCCTCAGCCTCAGGCCTGGACCGTCTGCTGCACCTGGGCGATGGCCGCTGCGACTGCCGCGTCCACCTGGCTCGCGTCAGTGCCGCCGCCCTGGGCCATGTCAGCCTTGCCGCCGCCCTTGCCGCCGATGAGCGGGCTCACGGCGCGGAGCGAGTCGTTGGCGGACAGGCCCTTCTCCCGAGCCAGCTCGTTGGTCGCGGCAACGACCGAGACCTTGCCGTCGGCCACGCCGAGGACGACGACGACGACGGCCTCGCTGGGAGCGAACCGCGCACGCACATCGGTGGCCAGCGTGCGGACGTCGCCGCCGCTCGCGCCATCGATGCGCTTGGCCACGACCTTGACGCCGTTGACGTCCTGCGCGGCAGCGGCGATGTCGCCGGCGGCTGCGAGGAGCTGGGCGACGCGGACCTTCTCGATCTCCTTCTCGGCGCCCTTGAGCCGCTCGACAAGCTCGCCGACGCGGCCGACGATGTCGCTGGTCTGCGTCACCTTGAGGAGGTCGGTCAGCTGGCCCACGATGTCGCGCTCACGGGCGAGGTACCTGAAGCCTTCGAGGCCCGTGAAGGCCTCGATGCGTCGGTTGCCCGAGCCGACCGAGGACTCGCCGGTCACGACGAGCGTGCCGATCTGCGAGGAGTGCGACACGTGCGTGCCACCACAGAGCTCACGGCTCCACGGGCCGCCGATCTCGACCACGCGGACCTTGCTGTCGTCGTAGGTCTCGCCGAAGAGCGCGATCGCGCCCCAGTCACGGGCCTCCGGCAGCGTCATGTAGTCCCACGAGACCGGGAGGTCGGCGCGCAGCGCGTTGTTGCAGACCTCCTCGACGTCGTTGAGCTGGGCCGGGGTCAGCGACTGGGTCCAGCCGAAGTCGAGACGCAGGTAGCCGGGCCGGTTGTAGGAGCCGGACTGGAGGGCGGTGGGGCCGAGCACCTCGCGCAGCGCCGCGTGGATGACGTGCGTGCCGGAGTGGGCCTGACGCGCACCGGTGCGCCACTCCTTGTCGACCTGGGCGTGCAGCGTGCCCGCCGACGCCGAGCCGGCGGCGTACTCGCCGTCGACCACGCGCACCTGGTGCACGACGAGGCCCTTGACCGGGCGCTGGACGTCGAGGACCTCGAAGCGGCCGCCGTCGAACTCGATGATGCCTGCGTCGGCAGCCTGGCCGCCGGACTCGGCGTAGAACGGCGTGCGGTCCAGCACGAGCTCACCGATCTCGCCGTGGCGGAGCACGGGGACGTCCTGGCCGTCCTGGAGGAGCGCGAGCGGACGGGACTCGGTCTCGAGGGTCTCGTAGGCGAGCCACTCGGTCGGCCCGTGGGCGTCCATGATGCCGCGGTAGACCGTGAGGTCGGCGTGGCCGCCCTTCTTGGCCTTGGCATCAGCCTTGGCACGGTCGCGCTGCTCGGCCATCAGGCTCCGGAATCCCTGCTCGTCGACGGTGAGGCCTGCCTCGGAGGCCATCTCGAGCGTCAGGTCGATCGGGAAGCCATAGGTGTCGTGCAGCTGGAACGCCTTGTCGCCACCGAACGTCGTGGCTCCGCTCTTCTTCACCTCTGCTGCGGCGAGGTCGAAGATCTGGGTGCCGGACGTCAGCGTCTTGCGGAACGCCTCCTCCTCGGCGTTCGCGACGCTGAGGATGCGCTCGTAGTTGTCGAACAGGTCGGTGTAGGTCTGGCCCATCCGGTCGCGGCTCACTGGCAGCAGCTCGCGCAGCGCCGGGTCCTCGTAACCGAGCAGCCGCATGTTGCGGATGACGCGACGTGCGAGGCGGCGGAGCACGTAGCCGCGGCCCTCGTTGCCCGGGGTGACGCCGTCGTTGATCAGCATCAGCGAGGAACGGATGTGGTCGGCCACCACGCGGAAGCGGACGTCGTCCTCCGGGTTGGCGCCGTAGCGCTTGCCGGTGAGCTCCATCGCCTTCTCGATGACCGGGAAGACCACGTCGGTCTCGTACATGTTCGCCTTGCCCTGCAGCAGGTAGGCGACGCGCTCGAGGCCCATGCCGGTGTCGATGCCGGTCTGCGCCAGCGGACCGGCGATGTCGACGTCGTACTTCGACCGGGCGGCGGAGATGTCGTCCTGCATGAAGACGAGGTTCCAGAACTCCAGGTAGCGGTCGCCCGCGTCCCAGTCGCGGTCGGCGCCGAACGCCGGACCGCGGTCGATGAGGATCTCCGAGCAGGGACCACCGGGTCCGGGGACGCCCATCGACCAGTAGTTCTCGCTCGGGGGCAGCCGCACGATGCGGTCGTCCGGGAGACCGGTGATCCGCTTCCAGAGTGCCACTGCCTCGTCGTCGCCGTTGAGGACCGACGGGTAGAGCAGCGACTCGTCGAGGCCGAAGCCACCGTCAGCCTGGCTCTTGGTGACCAGGTCCCACGCGAGCTCGATGGCCCCTTCCTTGAAGTAGTCGCCGAAGGAGAAGTTGCCGCACATCTCGAAGAACGTGCCATGGCGGGTGGTCTTGCCGACCTCCTCGATGTCCGGGGTGCGGATGCACTTCTGGACGCTCGCGGCACGCTTGTAGGGCGGTGTCTCCTGGCCGAGGAAGTACGGCTTGAACGGCACCATGCCGGCGTTGACGAAGAGCAGGTTCGGGTCGTCGAGGAGGAGCGACGCGGACGGGACCACGGTGTGGCCCGCCTTCGCGAAGTGGTCGGTGAACCGTCGGCGGATCTCGGCGGTTTCCATCAGTGCTGTCCTCGGCTTTCGATCTGCTTCATCTGGTTGCTGGGGGTGACGGGCGGAAGCCCGAGGCGGTCGCGGAGCTCGGACTCCTTGTCGGTGCGCGCCTGCGCGACCTCGTCGCGGAGCATCCGTGCGCCGAGTGCCAGGGAGCGACCCCTGTCTCGGAGGCCGTCGGGGGTCAGGGCCTGCTGGACCCGACGCGCCTTGACCATGCCGTAGACGCCGACGCCGACACCGGCGACGAACACGGCGCCGCGGCTGGTGAGTCCGGTCATGCGTCTGCCTTCACCGTGGCGCGTTCACGGGCGCGGATCTCGTCGCGCACCCGCTTGTACTCGTCCTTGCGCGCCTTGCGCGAGCGCTTGACCTCGCGCTTCATCTCGAAGCGGATCCGGTTGCGGACCTCGGGTGCCAGCGCACGGCGTACGCCGTGGGTGAGGGCGGCGGCCTTGACCACCGTCTCGCGCATCACGATGTCCGCGAAGAGCTTGCCGTCGATCCGCTGCGGCGCGGCAGGCTCGGGCGTCTCCACTGGCTCCTCGCCCAGGCTGGTGATCACGACCGCCTCCGGCTCGGCGACCGGGCGCGCTGCCGCCTGCCGGGCCAGCGCCTCGACCCTGGCCTTGAGCTCCGCGGCTTCGGCGCGCGTGTGCTCGAGCTCGGCCCGGGTCCGGGCACGCTCGCGGCGCACCGAGAGCACGGCGGCTGCGGCAACGGCCGCGAGCACCGCCGCGAGCGCGAGGACGACGAGGATCACAGTGCCCGACCTTATCGCGGGCGCGGTCAGCGTCGTACGCCGGTTCAGCGCCCGCGGATGATCGCGCGGATCCGCTCCCAGCGCGACTTGACCGCGGCTTCCGCCCCGAGCTCCGTGGGCCGGTAGTAGGCCGCGTCCGCCACCACATCCGGGAGGTACTGCTGTGCGGCGATGCCGAACGGCTCGTCGTGGGAGTAGATGTAGGGCGTGGCGGCTCCACCAGCGTGGCCGAGCTTCTTCGCGCCGGCATAGTGGCCGTCTCGCAGGTGGGGCGGGACGGAGCCGACCTTGCCGGCGCGGACGTCCGCCTGGGCTTCGTTGATCGCGACGTAGGCGGCGTTGGACTTCGGGGCGACCGCGAGTGCGATCGTGGCCTGGCTCAGGTTGATCCGGGCCTCGGGCATGCCGATCAGCTGCACGGCCTGGGCAGCGGCGACGGCCGTCGTCAGCGCAGTGGGGTCGGCCAGGCCGACGTCCTCGGAAGCCGAGATCACCAGGCGCCGGGCTATGAAGCGCGGGTCCTCCCCTGCCTCGATCATCCGGGCGAGGTAGTGCAGCGCAGCGTCGGCGTCAGAGCCCCGGATCGACTTGATGAACGCCGAGATGACGTCGTAGTGCTGGTCGCCCTGCCGGTCGTAGCGGACCGCAGCCACGTCGACAGCGGTCTCCGCGGTGGCCAGGTCGATGACCGGCGTAGCGGTCTTCTCGCCTGCAGGGGCCGCTTTCGAGCGCGCGCCTGCTGCGGCGGCCTCGAGGTAGGTCAGCGACCGGCGCGCATCTCCTCCAGCGAGCCGGACCAGGTGAGCGGCTGCATCCTCCTCGAGCACGACCTCTCCGGCGAGTCCGCGCTCGTCGGAGACCGCCTGGTCGATGACGCGGCGCACGTCGTCGTCGGTCAGCGACTCCAGGCGGAGCAGCAGCGAGCGTGACAACAGCGGCGAGATCACGGAGAAGAACGGGTTCTCGGTCGTGGCGGCGACGAGGGTCACCCAGCGGTTCTCCACGCCGGGCAGCAGGGCGTCCTGCTGCGCCTTTGAGAAGCGGTGCACCTCGTCGACGAAGAGGACGGTCTCTCCCCCACCGCTCGCGAGGCGGTGCCGCGCCTGGTCGATCGCCGCGCGCACCTCCTTGACGCCGGCGGAGACGGCCGAGACCTCCACGAAGTGCCGGTCGGTCTGCTGCGAGACGATCGAAGCGATCGTGGTCTTGCCCGTGCCCGGCGGTCCCCACAGGAGCAGCGAGAGCGACTGGTCTCCCTCGACCAGCTGCCGCAGCGGAGAGCCGGGGGCCCGCAGCTGCTCCTGGCCGACGAGCTCGTCCAGGGTGCGCGGACGCATCCGCACCGCGAGGGGCGCACTTGCGTGGGTGTTGACGCCCAGCGACCCTGCGCCCGGCGTCACGCCGGGGGCAGGGGTCACTGCGAAGAGTCCGTCGTCCACGTCGCGCAGCCTACGGGCACCGGCACATCAACGGCTCCGGATCGTGTAGCTGCCGGATGCGCCGTTCTGGCACGTCACGCGGACCGTGTAACCGGCTGGGAGCGTCGCCGCCTCCTGCGTGTTGTTGCCCAGGACGAAGTCGCGATAGACCGACGTGCAGCTGCTCGAAGCCTGGAAGTTGTGCCCGGTGACGTACACCGGATAACTGGGTCCGAGGGCCTCGCAGACCTGGATGTTGCTGCAGCTGCCCTGCGAGCTCTGGCTGAACGTGAGGTACGGCGGCGGAGGCGGCGGAGGCGGCTGCGCGCCGGTCCGGGCGGTGTCGGACGCGCTCTTCCCCGCCCGGCCGTTGCCACTCGCGTCGGTGACCACGAGCGTGTAGGTCACCGTCTGGCTGTAGCCGAGCGTCTCCCCACCCGAGTCGGTGATCCTGGCGTTGCGGCTCGTGCCCTGACGCAGCACGGTGCTGCCGCGGCGCACCTCCCAGTGCACGGGGGCACCGTTGGGGTCGACCGAGATCGACCAGCTCGTCGTGCGGTCACCGACGGCGGGGCTGTCGGGTGTCGCGTTGATCGAGATGGCGCCGATCGGACCGTAGGTGACCACGGAGGCCGTGTTGGAGGTGGCGCAGATGTTGGCCTGGCCCCCATTGCACGCGCGCAGGGTGACGTTGGTCGTGTTGCCGTTGGGGAAGCCGGACAGGGTCCGGACCACGCCGCGCTCCCCGCCCTTCGGGAAGGTCCAGGTGCCGCACCCGCCCGCGCTCGACTGGCAGGTGACGGTGTTGGACGCACCGTGGGAGGCACCGACGTTGAAGACGATCCTGGCCTGGCCGTTGCTGCCGGTCGGCGTCAGGCTGGTGATCTGCGGGGCATCCGGCGGGGCTGAGGCCTCGATGCTGCGGCCGGCGCCGTACGCCGAGATGTGCAGCGCCCTGCCGGCCGACGTGGTCTCCCGGGGCGAGTCGGCCTCGGCGTTCTTCGCCTGGACCTGGTAGCTGTAGACGGTGCCGTCGTTGGCGACCTCGTCGTTGCAGGTCGTGGCGGTGGTCCACGTGCAGACGACGCGGGTGCCCGAGCCACCCGACCGCTGCACCTGGTAGGAGACCGGCCCTGGACCGTTGGGCCCCACGGCCGACCAGGAGATCCGGATCGCCTTCGCGTCGTTTCCCGGCCGGTTGGTGGGCGCGAGGCTCGGCGCGGCGGGAGCGGGTGGCTTGCCGGCGCCTGTGCCGCTCACGCTGGTCGACGGCCCGTCGTTGGTCTGCATGCCCTTCTTGTTGAGGGCCTTGATGGTGACGGTGATGTTGTCGCCGTTGGGCGCGTCGACGGTCGTCTCCCGGACGTCGGCCATCACATCGCGCACCTGGCCGGGCCAGGAGATCCGGTACTTCTGGACCGCGGAGCAGTCGCACGGCGCGGGCGGCTGCCACCTCACCGTGAGCGCGTGGTCGCGCTGGAGCACGACCTGCGGGTTCAGGGGCGGACCGGTCAGGGCGTCCGGAGTCGCCTGGGCCGGGTTGCTCCACTCGGACCACCCGCCGTTGTACTCCGTCGCGTTGTGGGCCCGGACCTTGAACGTGTACGGGTCACCGTTGCGCAGGCCCGTGACCCGGCAGGGCGTGCCCGGGCACCGGAAGGTGCCGCTGGTGGCGCCCGCGTAGTCCACCTCGTAGCCGTCGATCCGCTTGCCGTTGTTGTCCGGGGTCGTCCAGGTGAGAGCAACGGTGTTCGCGAGCATCTCCTGGCCCGCGGCGAGACCGGACGGTGCGTCGGGCCGGGCCACCACCGCGAGCGTCACGTCGCCGATAGCACGCGGCCGGCCACTCGTCGTACTGCCGCCGACGTCGGACACCTCGATGCGGTAGCGCATGACGCCATCCGTGTCCTGCTTCGGGCTCAAGGTCAGCGTCGAACCCGACTTCTCCGCTGCGGCGGACGCGCCCTGCTGCCCCGCCACCTCCATCACGACCGTCTTGCGGGAGGCCGTGGGCAGCGGCGAGCTCAGGTAGTCGTCCACGTCGACCGTGACCGGCTTGCCCGCCTCCGTGTCGAGCGAGATCGGTGCGAGCGTGGGCGCCGGCAGCGCCACCACCTGGACCAGGAGCTCACCCGTGGCATCGGAGCCCTTGGCACCGAGCGAGATCGTGCCGGTCTCACCTCGCTTCGCGCCGGGGCCCGCGACGACCTGGACACTCTCTCCGTCCGCGTCCAGGTCGACGTCGACGGGCTTCTTCGTCCAGCGCGCATCGAAGGTCAGGTCCCGCGCCTGCACAGGGTCGCTGGTCCACACGTGGCAGATCGAGGCGATGTCGATGCGCTGGCTGACACCGCCCTCGGGCACCTCGATCGGCATGCCGGGACAGTTGATGACCGGCTTCGCGTCGCCGACCTGGACCGGCACCGAGATGTACGCCGTGTGGGCCTCCGGGTCGGTCAGCCTGGCCCGGTCCGAGACCTCGAAGACAAGCGTCCCCGGTCCGTCGCTCGTGCCGGCCTCCAACGAGATGGTGTCGAGGTCCTTGCCGCGGGCCGTGAGGCGCTCGACCGGAGAGGCGCTGATGCCATCGACCGTCGTCAGGACGACATCGTCGCCCTCCGGGTCCTCCACGAGGTCGCTGAGGTCGACCTCCTCGGTCGCACCCGGGGAGATCTCGATCTTCGCCCCCGGCTTGAGGTACGGCGCGCCCGAGGGACGCGCGGGGACGTAGATGGCCGCGGATCCAGCAGCGCCGTCGCCGTCCTCGACGCGGTACGCGATCACCCGGGCGACATCGAGCACGGGGATCACTGCCTTCCCGCCCTTGACCCTGGCAGACCGCTCAGTGCCCGTAGCGACGCCTGAGAGCGCCGTCAGCTGGAGCTCGTCCTCGGGTCCGTCGGGGTCGAAGACCGCCGCGAGGACATCGACGGTGACGGTGCCGGAGCCGGGCTTCGGCGAGGCGAACAGATCCTGGGTGACGGGCGGGTTGTTGAACCCGGCCTTGCCCTTGATCGTGATGACGCCGCGCGACTCGGCCAGTCCGTTGCTGATCGTGTAGGGCACGTTGAGGCTCTGCAGGTCGGCGGGTGCATGGACGCTGACCGGGCCCTGGTCCGTCTGCAGGCGGACGCCCTTGGGCGCGTCCGACATCGGCAGGATCTCGACCCGTGTGCCCGGAGTCCGCAGGTCGTTGCCGAGCGCATTGACATCGACCGTGCGCGAGGGGTCGGCGAACCAGACGTCGTTGACCGCGAGCGGAGCCTGTGGCTCCCCGGCCTTCACCACGCCGACACGGACACTGCCGATGGCCCTCTCGCCGAACTGGTCGGTGACCTCGTAGGCGAACTCGTCGGTGCCCTCGGCGTCCGGGTAGGCCTGGTAGACGAGCGAGTTCGCGCCGTACGAGAGGATCCGGCCGAGCTTCGGTGCGGTGGCCACACCGGAGACCGCGACCGAGTCACCGTCCGGGTCGGAGCCGACGGCGGGCAGGTTGAGGGTGACCAGGTCACCCTGGGTGACGCGGCCCTCGAGGGCACGCGGCGTCGGCGTGAGGTTCGGGTTCTTCGGGGAGGGCAGGGGCGTGATGTGCACCTTCAAGGTGCCGGTCGCGGTCGCCGCCGCGGGATCGCCGGTGTTCTCCACGACGTACTGGACGTCGACGTCCGTCGGTCCGCTGACCTCGGCAGGCGCGACGAACCGGACGCGCCGGCCCGCGACGTAGGCGGTGCCCACCTGAGGAAGGACCCGCAGCTCGCCGGGCGTCGTCACCCACTCGTCCTGGATCAGGCCGACCGGATCACCTGAGGGAGTGGCGTCGTTGTCCAGGACCGGCGCCGCGACCGTGTCACCGGCCCTCACGGTGACCCGGTCCGTCTGGGTGACCGGCGCGTTGGCAGCACCGGTGATCGCTTCGCGCTGTGTGACGTTGACCGAGCCGGTCGCCGTCGCCGCGCCGTTGCTCACGGTGTAGCGGATCGACTGGCTCTTGGGCTTCATGTCGCCGTCGGTCGCGCTGACACGCAGCCACCGGCCGTCGATCACCGCCACGGCAAGATCGCTGTCCGCCGTGGAGGGCTCGGCGTGCTGCACCACCAGCATCCGGCCGCGCGGGTCGTAGTCATTGGCCAGCACGTCGACAGTGATCGGCGAGACCCCGTGAACCGCAGCGTTGTCCGGCGTCGCCACGGGGACCTCGCCGGCCTTGGTCCGTGGCGTGATGTCCACGCGGATCTGCCCGGGGGCACGAGGCGCCGCGCCGAATCCCGCGCGGTACTCCAGGAGGTACGTGCCCGGCTGCGCGCCGGTCACCGTGACCCGGCCGCTCTCCAGGTCAGTCTGGACCTCAAGCCCTCCCGTGGGCGCGACGCGCCCTGCGAGCTCCAGGCGCGCCGCGATGTCCGAGCCATCGGCCCCGGGGATGTCGTTGTCGAGCGGCTTGACGGTGATCGGACCGCCGACCTCACCCGACGCGACGTCCGGCTCCGCCCGGGGTGCGACGGTGGTCGTCCCGGCCTGGATCACGTTGACGATCGCCTTGCCCTGCACCTCGCCGATCCCGGTCGTCACGGTGTAGCTGACGGTCCGGCTGGCGCTGCGTGCACCGGGCCTGGCCTCGTAGCGGATCAGGCCGAGGGCGGTGGTCGTGACGAGGTCGCCGCCAGGGCTCTGGACCGATCGCACCACGACCGGGTCGCCGTAGTCGCGGTCCCGCCAGTCCCCCGTGACCGGGAACTCGACCACGTCACCCGCCGCGACGGCGTACGTCGGGACCGAGGCGTTGTCGCGAAGGACCGGCGTGCCACTCCCTCCGTCGGTCTTCACGGTGAGCGCCACAGTGCCGTCGTCCTGCGACGTCTTCTTCTGCGTGCCGTCGTCGATGGTGTACGTGAAGGAGACTGCGCCTGCGGCGCCCGGCTCAGCCGTGGCGAGCAGGGTCTGGCGATCCGGGGCGATCTCGATGGTGACGTCGTCCCGGCTGACACCCTTGACGTCGACGATCGAGAGGATGCCGTCACTGGCGATCAGGTCGTTGTCGAGGACGTTGAGGACCGTCGTACGGCCATCACGGATGCCGAGCTGGTCGTCTGTGGCCTGCGGCGGCCGGGATGTCGTCGCCTCGGTCTTGTGGGCGTTGTCGTCCTTCTTGCTCGTGGTCTGCTCGCGGAAGGCTTCCCAGTTGGAGATCAGCAAGGGCGTGTCGGAGGTGACCGACCACGCCATGCCGGACCGCTCGTCGTTGAGGACGACCTGGTTGCGGTTGACCCGGAAGACGAGCTCTGCGCCGTCCTTCACGGGGAACGTGTGCACAGCGGACTCACTGCCAGGGCAGGCGGACGCAAGCGTGCCTTGCTCCCCTGCCGCCCAGGCACCGAACGTGCACCCGTTGTCCATGACGACAGGCGCCGCCACGACCTGCTGCGCCCCCACCTTGGCGATCACCCGGCGCGAGCCACCGTCCAGGGTGACCGCCAGCAGGGACTCCTCCGTGGCCACGACGACCTCCGGACGTGTCGGCCCCACCTGCTGCAGCTGCGCACCGTCGCCGGCGTTGGTGAGGACCCCGTCCTGCGTCGCTACGTTGCCCTTGTCGTCGAGGACCAGCGGCACGTCGCCGATCGCTGTCATGGCGCGCGGATCGCCTTCGAGCTCTGCCGCGAACGGCGCCATCGCGCCGGGGGTACTGAAGCCGGTCCCGTCGTCCGCGCGTCGCAAGGTGAGGAGCTCACCGGACTCCCCCGAGACCACGTGGATCGTCCCGTCGCGCCCCGCCACACCGACCGCGTCAGGCCCGACGCGCGCGGTCGGCTTCGCCTCACCCGTCAGTGACGCGAGGGACATCACCCCGGTGGTGCGGTCGACGGTGGTGGCCCACAGCTTGCCGCTGTGCGGGTCGAGCGCCGCGAGCGAACCCCCGCCGAGGAACGCCGCCGACCCTCCGGCGTTGATCCGCGCGGCGTCGTCGCCGGCAGCCATCGCGACGTCGATCGGCATCAGGCTGCCGGTGGCGCGGTTGACCGACACCACGGCTGCTCCGTCCTGGAGCACGTCGAGCTCGGGACTCGAGGTGAACGCCGGTCCGTCGAACACGCGGCCGTCGATCTGGGCCACCGGGACGTTCTGCCGTCCCACGGCGCCCATCGACTGGTTCGTGATCCACACGCCACCGTCGTTGAGCTCCGCACGGTGGACCGGGAAGCCGTCGGAGCTGACCGCGAACGCGACGAGCGCGCCTGCCGCTACGGTCAACGCCGTCCAGGACGCCACCACGGTCCGCCGACGGCGCACTGCACCACGGACCCGCCCCCGAGATCGCACGTCCAGCCCCCTTGTTGAATGCAAGTGCCCGCCACCCTAGTGGGTGGCGGGCACCTGGTCGACGGGGAGGACTACCCCGTCACGGCTTGACGATGGTGCGACTTCCCACGTCGAACCACGTGTCCGCGTAGGACGGGCCGGTCAAAAGTTCGACAGGAGAGGCGCCCGGGTCCGGGTCGCCCTGCTTGTCGACACCGAGCAGGCCCGAGGTCACCGGGTCGATCGGGTGGCGGCCCACCTCGCCCGCGAAGTGGCACGCGACCTTGTGGCGCGGACCGACCTGGAGCAGCGGGGGTTCCTGCTTGCTGCAGATCTCCTGCGCGATCGGGCACCGGGTGCGGAAGCGGCAGCCCGACGGCGGGTTGATCGGCGACGGGACGTCTCCCTGGAGCCTGATCCGCTCACGCCGGCCGCCGATCGCGGCCTGCTTCACGTCGGGAACCGCCGACAGGAGCGCCTGCGTGTACGGGTGGTGTGGCCGCTCGTAGAGGGTCTCGCGGTCGCCGATCTCCACGATCTTGCCGAGGTACATCACAGCGATCTCGGGGCAGAAGTGACGCACCACGGCCAGGTCGTGCGCAATGAAGAGGAAGGCGATACCGAACTCGCGCTGGACGTCCTGGAGCAGGTTGATGACCTGCGCCTGGATCGACACATCGAGGGCAGAGACCGGCTCGTCGGCGACGAGCAGCTTGGGCTGCAACGTCAGTGCGCGGGCGATGCCGATGCGCTGCCGCTGACCTCCCGAGAACTCGTGCGGGTAGCGGTTGTAGTGCTCGGGGTTGAGGCCCACGACCTCGAGCAGCTCCTGCACGCGCGGCAGGATCTTGTTCTTGGGCAGGATCTTGTGAATTGCCAACGGGGCGCCCACCAGCGAGCCCACCGTGTGGCGCGGGTTCAGCGACGTGTACGGGTCCTGGAAGATCATCTGGATGTCGCGGCGGAGCGGCTTGAGCTCGCGCGCACCCGCCTGGGCGATGTCCTTGCCGTCGAAGATGATCGAGCCCGACGTCGGCTTGTAGAGCCGCGTGATCAGCCGACCGGTGGTCGACTTGCCGCAGCCCGACTCGCCGACGAGGCCGAGCGAACCGCCCGCCGGCACCTCGAACGACACACCGTCGACGGCCTGGACGTGCCCGACCGTGCGACGGAGCACGCCGGAGGACCGGATCGGGAAGTGCATCGTCAGGTCCTCGACCGAGAGGATCGGGGCTGCACCGACGGGCGCGGTGACGGCTCCGTGCGGCCGGAGTTCTTCGGTGGTCACTGGCCCTCCTGCGGGGCGTTCTCCTGCGACGCGACTGCGTCGACCAGGTCGGGGGCGATCTCGGGCAGCACCTCGACGGCGTACACCTGGTCAGAGTCCACCAGGTGGCACCTCTTCAGGTGGTCTGCGCTCCCCCGCTTGCCCGGCACGAGGTCGGGAAGGGTGGTCCGGCACAGGTCGCCGGCGACCTTGTCCTTGAAGGTGCACCGCGGATGGAAAGCACAGCCGGTCGGGGGGTTGAGCAGGCTCGGCGGGTTGCCCGGGATCGGGATCAGCTTGGCGTTGATGTCGGCTGAGACGTCAGGCACGCTCGACAGGAGGCCCCACGTGTAGGGCATCTCCGGGCGCACCAGGATCTCCTTGGTGGGGCCGTACTCCACGGCCCGACCGGCGTACATCACCAGGACCTGGTCGGCCATCTCGGCGACCACGCCCAGGTCGTGCGTGATGATGATGATCGCCGAGTTGAACTCGCGCTGGAGGTCCTGCAGCAGGTCGAGGATCTGCGCCTGGACGGTGACATCGAGTGCTGTCGTCGGCTCGTCGGCGATGATCAGGCCGGGGTCGTTGATCAGGCCCATGGCGATCATCGCGCGCTGTCGCATGCCACCGGAGAACTGGTGGGGGTAGTCGTCCACGCGGCGGTCGGGCTGCGGGATGCCGACCCGGTCGAGCATCTCGATGGCGCGGGCGCGGGCGACCTTCTTGGGCACGTCGTTGTGCACGCGGTAGGCCTCGATCAGCTGGTTGCCCACCGTGTAGTACGGGTGCATCGCCGACAGCGGGTCCTGGAAGATCATCGCGACGTCGCGACCGCGGCGCTTGCGCATCTGCTCGTCATCGAGAGTGAGCAGGTCCGTGCCGTCGAGCACGATCTCGCCGCTGACCTGCGCGCTGGTGCCGCGGTGCAGGCCCAGGATCGCCGAGCTCGAGACGGACTTGCCCGAGCCCGACTCGCCGACGATGCCGAGCGTCGTGCCCTTCTCGAGGGTGAACGACAGGCCGTCGGTCGCCTTGACCAGGCCATCGAGTGTCGGGAAGTGGACCTTCAGGTCCCGGACCGAGAGGAAGGGAGTGGTGTTCACGGTCGGCTCCTAGGCCACGCGCACGCGCGGGTCGATGAAGGCGTAGAGGATGTCCACGACCATGTTGGCGAGGATCACGAAGGTGCCTGCGATCAGCACGATGCCGATCAGCACGGGCAGGTCGTAGTTGATGTTCGCGGACACGGCGAGCTTGCCCAGGCCGTTGAAGTTGAAGATCGACTCGGTGATGATCGCGCCGCCGAGGACGCTCGCGAAGTCGAGGCCGGCCATCGTGACGAGCGGCGTGAGGGCTGCTCGCAATGCGTGCTTGAAGACGACCTTGCGACCCTTGAGGCCCTTCGCCTTCGCCGTACGGACGTAGTCCTCACTCAGGGACTCGAGCACGAAGGCACGGGTCATCCGGACGTAGCTCGCGGTGTAGAGGCACGCGAGGGTCACGGCGGGCAGGAGCAGGTTGCTCGCCCACTCCCCGATGCCTCCCTCGGCGATCGAGGTGTACGACGGGATCGGAAGCAGGCCCCACTTGATGACGGGGTACGTCAGGAGAAAGCCACCGACGAAGAAGACCGGGAACGCGTAGAGGAACAGCGATCCGCCGACGATGCCACGATCGAGGAAGGATCCCTTGGTGACAGCGGCCAGGACGCCGATCAGCACGCCGAAGCCAACCCATAGGATCACTGCAGCGAGGGCGATCGAGGCGGTCACCGGCAGCGCCGTCGCGACCATCTCGTTGACGGTCTTGATGCTGTAGACGGAGTAGCCGAAGCATGGGGCAGAGCAGTGGGTGACGTTCTGAGGAGCGGCCTTGCGCAGCTCCTCGTCGGCCGGGAAGTCGCGCCCGACGGCGACACCCTTCACGAAGTTGGACCACTGGACGATGGTCGCGTCGTCGTAGCCGAGCGCCTTGCGCGCCTGCTCGCGCTGCACGGGCGAGCAGTTCTTGCCGCACGCGAACTGGGCAGGGTCGACGGGTGAGGCGAAGAACAGGAAGAAGGTCACGAGGCTCATCGCGACGAGCATCGCCGCACCGACGAACACGCGCCGGATCACAAAGGCCAGCATGAGGAGATCACCTCGGGATCGGGAAGACGGGGACGGGTGGTGGGGTGGACTGCCACCCGTCACCGGGTGGACGCCTGGTGGGCGCCCACCCGGTGGGGTGTTGCGGTGAGGGCTGGGCCCTCGCGGTGTCAGGGCCGGCAGGGAGCCGGCTCCGGTCACTGCTTGATGCTGATCAGACCGAGGTCCGGGTAGCCGTTCGACGCGGCCGTGGTTGCGAAGTTGACCTTCGAGCCGTGGACCCAGTTGAACAGCGCCATCTCGAGCGGGATGTAGGCGTAGTCCTTGCCGAGCTGCGCATCGGCCTTCTGCAGGATCTCCGTCTGCTCCTCGAGGGTGGCGGCGGACTGGGCCTCGTCGACGAGCTTGTTGAACGCGTCGCTCTTGTAGTTGCCGTAGTCCTGGTTGTTGGACTCAGGCGTGAGGTTGATCCGCGAGTCGAACAGCGGGGCCGTGATGGTCAGCAGGCCCGGCCAGTCGGCACCCCAGCCAGCCCAGGTGACGTCCGAGTCGGAGTTCGGGTCTTGGATGGTCGGGTAGTAGGCGTCGGTGAGCGGGTTCAGGGTCACGGCGAAGCCGGCCTTGTCCCACGTCTCCTTCAGCGCAGCCGCCTGCTTGGACGCCGTCTCCGACGCGCCGTCGTAGGTGAACTTGATCTTGCGCGGCAGCTTGACGCCCGCGTCCTCGAGGACCTTCTTGGCCGCGGCCGGGTCACCGTCGGTGCCCTCGCCGAGCGCCGCGAACTCCTCGACGCCCTTGTAGCCGGGAACGGCCTGGTTCACGATCGAGTCGGTCGGCGCGTAGAACTTCTTGCCACCACCGGCGGTGATCCACGCGTTGTTGTTGGTCGCGAGGGCCAGGGCCTTGCGCTCCTCGAGCGAGAGGCGCTTGGTGTTGGGGACCAGGTAGTCGGTGTACGGCGACTGGACGTTGAGGTAGCGGTCCTTGAGGGCCGACGCCTGCGCGATGTACTGCGGCAGGACACGGTTGCCGGTGACGGCGGTCTTGGCCTCGTCGCTGTCCTGGATCAGGACCTGGTTGATGACCTCGGGAGTCTTGCCGATCTCGAAGACGATCTTGTCCGGGAAGGCGCCACGGTTCTCCGTGGAGTCCGTCTCGGGGTCGTACTGGTCGTTGCGGACCAGCGTGGCGCCCTTGTTCTCGTCCCAGGCGCCGTCGAGCTTGTAGGGGCCGTTGGAGAAGATCTGGAAGTTGGAACCGTCGCCCTTGTCCTTGTCAGCGCGGTACGGGTCCATCATGTGGAGCGCCGCGATCGCCTGCGGGAAGTCGGGCCACGCCTTCTTGAAGTGGTAGGTGATCGTCTTGCCGTCGCAGTCAATGGCCTTGTCGAAGAGCTCCTGGCCCTTCTTGGTGTACGGGCCCTTGTACTGCGAGGAGCCGTCCTCCTCGGTCGGGATGTCGAGGTAGCTGATCGTGTAGTTCGGGCCACCGGTGATGACGTCGTTGGCGAACGTGCGGGACGCGCCGTACTTGAAGTCCTCGCAGGTGATGTCCTTGCCGTCCTCCCACTTGACGCCGTCCTTGATCGTGAAGGACCACGTCTTGCCACCGTCGGTGGCCGTGCCGGTGTCGGTCGCGAGGTCGGGGACCGGGGTGCTGGCCTCCTCCTCGTCCTCCGAGGCGGGCAGGGTCACCAGCTGGCGGTAGACCGTGCGTGAGAAGTTGCTGATGTCGCGACCGACGTAGACACGCTGGGGGTCGGTGTGACCCACGGGGCTCGCCATGTAGTAGGTGAGCGTGCCGCCCGCCTTGGCGTCCGAGCCGGCCGGCGACTTGTCGCCGTCATCCTTGCTGCCGCCACAGGCGGCGAGGCTGACCGCCATGGCGGTCACGGCGGTTGCCGCGAGCAACCGCTTCGGGGTGTTGGCCATTGCTTCTCCTTCAGGGTGTACGCGCCGGTCAGGGCGGCACAATCGGCGGCGACTTGCCGTCGAAGACTGGGTTATCGGTGCGACTTGGGGTCGAGCGCGTCGCGGAGGCCGTCGCCGAGCAGGTTGAAGCAGACGACGATCAGCGCAATCGCGAACGCGGGCGAGAAGAAGTAGACGAAGTCGAACTGGGCGTACTGCAGGGCGTCCCTGAGCACGTTGCCGAGCGTCGGGGTCGGCGGCTTGATCGACACTCCGAGGTAGCTCAGTGCCGCCTCCGCCGAGATGTACGACGGCAGGAGAAGCGTGAAGCTGACCAGGAGCGGAGCCCAGAGGTTCGGCAGGATCTCCTTGAAGTACATCCGGAAGCGCGAGGCGCCGAACAGCCGCGCCGCGTCGACGAACTCGCGCTCGCGGATCGAGAGGACCTGGCCGCGGATCAGACGCGCGATCGGTGGCCAGCCGAAGAACGCCAGGAAGAGCACCGCATAGGTCGCCCATGCCATGTCGCCAGCCGGGATGTGCCCCTTGGTCGTCAGGAGCATGTACATCGGAGCAGAGAGCGCCAGCAGCATCAGCGTGGACGGGAACGACAGCGTGAGGTCGATCAGCCGACCGATGATGCCGTCGGTCAGGCCACCGGAGAAGCCAGCGATGATGCCGAGCACGGTGCCAACGGCCATCGCCAGGATGCTCGCCGCGACGGCGATCAGCAGTGAGAAGGTCGTGCCCAGCCAGACGCGGGACAGCACATCACGGCCCGTGCCGGGCTCGACGCCGAGGGGGTGGTCCCAGCTCATCCCGCCGAGCTTGCCCGCCGGGAGCGTGAACTCGTTGAGCAGGTTCTGGTGGTACGAGGTCGGGTCGAGGACGCCGAGCTTCACCAGGATCGGCGCCGCGACGCCACCGAGGATGTAGAGCACGATGACCGCGAACGAGACCATCGACAGCTTGTCCTGACGGAAGCGCTCCATCGCCAGCCGACCGGGCGACTTGCCCGCGATCGTGGCCGCGACCTCGTCGTCGGGGTGATCTGTCGGGTCGGGCAGGTGCTCGCCCTCCAGGTTGCTCACCGTGGTGGTCATGTCACCTCAAGACGTGTCGTGCGAAACCGGACTGGCGCAGTTGTAGACCCCCGTGGGTTTCCCTGCGTCGATTCGGACACTAGGACTCGGCAGGCCCTGTGGCGATCACCTAGCGGTAACGATCCGGACACGGAGGCTCCCCGTGGCCGGATCGTTATTCGCCGGGCGTTCATCGGTGACCGGAACGCCCTGCCATGGGTGGAAATGCCAACGGGGAGGCACCACCCGCAGGTGGCGCCTCCCCGTCGGCGTACGCGGTGAGGGCGGAGGTCAGGAGTCCTCGGACTCGTCGTCCGGCTCGGGGACGAAGTCCACGCCGGCCTCGGCGCGCTGCTGGGCCGTGATCGGCGCGGGCGCCGCGGTGAGCGGGTCGAAGCCGCCACCGGACTTCGGGAACGCGATGACCTCGCGGATCGACTCCGTCTTCGTGAGGTGCTGCAGGATCCGGTCCATGCCCAGCGCGATGCCGCCGTGCGGCGGCGCGCCGAACTTGAAGGCGTCGAGCAGGAAGCCGAACTTCTCCTGGGCCTCGTCCTCGCCGATGCCCATGACGTTGAAGACGCGCTTCTGGATGTCCTCGCGGTGGATACGGATCGAGCCGCCGCCGAGCTCGGAGCCGTTGCAGACGATGTCGTAGGCGTAGGCGAGCGCCGAGCCGGGGTCGGTGTCGAAGGTGTCGAGGAACTCCGGCTTCGGGCCGGTGAAGGCGTGATGGACCGCGGTCCACTCCCCTGCGCCCACGGCGACGTCACCGGAGGCGACGGCGTCGCCTGCCGGCTCGAACATGGGCGCGTCGACGACCCAGGTGAAGGCGAAGACGTCGGGGTCGAGCAGGCCGAGGCGCTTGCCGATCTCCAGGCGGGCCGCACCGAGCAGCGCACGGGAGGCCTTGGTGGCACCGGCGGCGAAGAAGATGCAGTCGCCCGGGTTGGCAGCCGTGTGCGCAGCGAGGCCGGCGGCCTCGGTCTCCGAGAGGTTCTTGGCGACGGGCCCGGTCAGGGTGCCGTCCTCCTGGACCAGGACGTAGGCGAGGCCGCGCGCACCGCGCTGCTTGGCCCACTCCTGCCAGGCATCGAGCTGCTTGCGCGGCTGGGTGGCGCCACCCGGCATCACCACGGCGCCGACGTACTCGGCCTGGAAGACCCGGAAGGTGGTGTCCTTGAAGTACTCGGTGCACTCGACCAGCGGGTTGCCGAACCGCAGGTCGGGCTTGTCGGAGCCGTAGAGCCGCATCGCGTCGGCGTACGTCATCCGCGGCAGCGGCGTCGGCACCTCGACGCCGATGGTCCGCCACATGGCGGTGATGACGTCTTCCATCATCTCGATGACGTCGTCCTGCTCGACGAAGGACATCTCGATGTCGAGCTGGGTGAACTCCGGCTGGCGGTCCGCACGGAAGTCCTCGTCGCGGTAGCAGCGGGCGATCTGGAAGTACTTCTCGATGCCGCCGACCATCAGCAGCTGCTTGAACAGCTGCGGGCTCTGCGGCAGGGCGTACCAGCTGCCCGGGTGCATGCGGGCAGGGACGAGGAAGTCGCGGGCGCCCTCGGGCGTCGACCGGGTGAGGGTCGGGGTCTCGACCTCGGTGAAGCCGCGACCCGCGAGGACGTCACGCACGGCCTTGTAGACGTCGGAGCGGAGGCGGATCGCCGCAGCGGGGCCGGAGCGACGCAGGTCGAGGTAGCGGTGCTTGAGGCGCGCCTCCTCGCCGACCTCGACGTTGTCGTCGATCTGGAACGGCAGCGGGGCCGAGGAGTTCAGGATCTCGAGCTCGCTGACGACGATCTCGATCTCGCCGGTGGCGAGGTTCGGGTTCACGTTGCCTTCGGTGCGCGCGACGACCTCGCCGACGACCTTGATCACGAACTCGTTGCGCAGCGAGTGGGCGAGCGCCTCGTCACGAATGACGACCTGCACCACACCGCTCGCCTCGCGGAGGTCGATGAACGCCACGCCGCCGTGGTCGCGACGGCGCGCCACCCAACCGGCGAGGGTGACGGTCTGGCCGACGTGCTCGGCGCGGAGAGCGCCGGCCTCGTGCGTGCGGATCAAGACTGCTGCTCCTTCGTGATGACCTGCGGTCGCAGGTCTGCTGTGGGTGGGGTCCAGGTGGCCGGGTCGACGGTCACCTGCTCCCCCGTGCGGATGTCCTTGGCTTCAAAGCTCATCGGCCCATCCTCACCTGATTCTGATGAGGGCCGCGCGAAGAGGACAAAGGGAATACCCCTGCGCTCGGCGTACCTGATCTGCTTGCCGAACTTGTCGGCCTTCGCGGCCACCTCCGTCGGTACGCCGGAGGCGCGGAGCTGCTGGGCGACAAGGTCTGCGGCGGCGCGCGACTCCTCGTCGTTCACCGCGACCAGCACGGCGGACGGCACGCTGCGGGAGGCACTCAGGTGCCCCTTCTGGACCAGCGGGACCAGGAGGCGCGAGAGGCCGAGCGAGATGCCGACACCGGGGTAGGTCGAGCGGCCGTCGGAGGCGAGGGCGTCGTAGCGCCCGCCGGAGCAGATCGACCCCAGGCCCTCGAACCCGGTGAGGCGTGTCTCGAAGACCGTGCCGGTGTAGTAGTCGAGACCCCGGGCGATCTTGAGGTCGGCCACGACCCTGATGGTCGGAGAGGTGAACGGTCGGCACCCCTCGATCACGGCGGCGAGCTCGGCGAGGCCCTGCTCGAGCAGCGCGGACTCGACACCGAGCGCCCGCACCTGCTCCACGAAGGAGGCGTCCTCCGCCTCGATGGTGGCGAGCTCGAGGCACTTGGCAGCCTGGTCACCCGTGAGGCCCGCGTCGCTGACGAGGAGCTCGGCGACCTTCTCGGCCGGGAGCTTGTCGAGCTTGTCGATGACCTGCATGACCTTGTCGGTGTCCCCATTGTCAGCACGGACGCCGAGGCCTTCATAAAATCCCTGGATCAGCTTCCGGTTGTTGACCTGGAGCCGGAAGCCGGGGAGGAACTCCAGCTGCGAGAGCGCCTCGACCATGACGCGGGCGACCTCGACGTCGTGGTGGAACGGCAGGACGTCACGCCCGACGATGTCGATGTCGGCCTGGGTGAACTCGCGGAAGCGACCCTCCTGCGGACGCTCGCCGCGCCACACCTTCTGGATCTGCCAGCGGCGGAAGGGAAACTCGAGCTTGCCCTGGTTCTCCAGGACGTAGCGCGCGAAGGGAACCGTGAGGTCGAAGTGCAGCCCCATGCCGGCGTCACCTTCGACATCGTGCAGGCGCTTGAGCACGTAGACCTCCTTGGAGGTCTCGCCCTTGCGCAGCAGCTGGTCCATCGGCTCGACGGCACGCGTCTCGATGTTTCCGAAGCCGTGCAGCTCGAAGGTGCGCGCCAGTGTCGCGATGACCTGCTGCTCGACGATGCGGTCGGCAGGCAGGAACTCGGGGAAGCCGCTCAGCGGCGTGGGCTTGGCCATCACAGTCCTCGGGTGACGCGGCCGGCGTCGCCCTGGCGGGCGAGGTCCAGCAGGTAGGGGTTGGTGGCGCGCTCCCGACCGATGGAGGTCTGCTCACCGTGGCCGGGAAGGACGACGATGTCGTCCGCGAGCGGGAGCACCTTGTCGCGCAGGCTGGCGAGCATGGCGGCGTGGTCGCCGCCGGGAAGGTCCGTACGGCCGATCGACCCCGCGAAGAGCAGGTCGCCGGAGAACATCAGCTCGCTGATCTCCTGCTCCCCGAAGGGCGTGCGGAAGGCGACGGAGCCGGCGGTGTGTCCGGGCGCGTGGTCGACGACGATCTCCAGACCGGCGATCGACAGCGTCGCGCCGTCGGTCAGCTCGCGGACGTCGTCCGGCTCGGTGAACTCGTGCTTGCCGCCGAGCAGCATCGCGGCACTCTCGCGCGAGATGCCGGCCATCGGGTCCGACAGCAGGTGCCGGTCAGCGGGGTGGATCCACGCCGTGGCGTCGTACGCACCGGCAACCGGGGTGACCGACCACATGTGGTCGATGTGGCCGTGGGTCAGCAGGACCGCGACAGGCTTCAACTTGTGCTCACGGATCAGCGCCTCGACGCCGGAGGTCGCGTTCTGTCCGGGGTCGATGACGATGCATTCGGCACCCGGCTCGGTGGCGACGATGTAGCAGTTCGTGCCCCACGAACCAGCAGGGAATCCAGCGATGAACACACGCGCAGCCTACCGATGACGTGCGGTGGCCCGAGACCCGTGTGACTACGATGGGCAACCATGAGCGAGCAGCAGGACGCGTCCACCACCGCAGCGTGGGGCCGGGTCGCCGAAGACCGCACCGTCTACGTCCGCACCGCTGACGGCGAACGGGCCGTCGGCCAGTACCCCGAGGGCACCCCCGAAGAGGCGCTGAAGTTCTTCACGGACCGGTACGACGCGCTGGCCTTCGAGGTCGATCTCCTCGAGCAGCGGATCAAGAGCGGAGCCCTCGGCCCCGACGAGGCCGCCGGTTCGGTGAAGAAGGTCCGTGACCAGGTGGTCGACGCCCACGCCGTCGGTGACCTCGACTCGCTCATCGCCCGGCTCGATGCCCTCGGCGCCGTGATCGCCGAGGCCCGTGAGGCCAAGAAGGCCGAGCGTGCCGCCAAGACCGCAGAGTCGAAGGTGCGCAAGGAGCAGATCGTCAGCGAGGCCGAGAAGCTCGCCACGTCGACGGACTGGCGCAACGGCGCCAACCGCCTGCGCGACCTGCTCGACGAGTGGAAGGCGCTGCCCCGTCTCGACCGGGCCAGCGACGACGCCCTGTGGCGCCGCTTCTCGACCGCACGCACGGCGTACACCCGCCACCGCAAGTCGCACTTCTCCGAGCAGAACGAGAAGCGCGACGTGGCGAAGGCGGCCAAGGAGAAGCTCGTCGCCGCTGCCGAGGCGCTCAGCGGCTCGACCGACTGGGGCCAGACCGCCGGTGAGTACCGCCGCCTGATGCAGCAGTGGAAGCTCGCGGGTCCCGCGCCGCGCGAGATCGACGACAAGCTGTGGAAGCGCTTCCGCGCGGCCCAGGATGCGTTCTTCGGTGCCCGGGACGCGGCCAACGCCGAGCTGGACCAGGAGTTCGCCGCCAACGCGGAGGTCAAGGAGGCGATCCTGGTCGAGGCCGAGGCGCTGCTCCCGGTCGCCGACGTCGACGCCGCGAAGAAGACCTTCCGTGACATCGCCGAGCGCTGGGAGGCGGCCGGCAAGGTCCCCCGCGACCGGATGAAGGAGCTCGAGGGCCGGATCCGCAAGGTCGAGCAGGCGATCCGCGCCGTCGAGGACGAGCAGTGGAAGAAGTCCGACCCGGAGAAGTCGGCCCGCGCAGGCGGTCTGGTCGCGCAGCTCGAGAAGGCGATCGCCGACCTCGAGGCGAAGAAGGCTGCCGCCTCCGACGCCAAGCAGATCGCGAAGCTCGACGACGAGATCGCCGGCAAGCAGCAGTTCCTCGAGATGGCCCGCAAGGTCAGCTCGGAGTTCTCCGGCTGACGCCGGTGTCCGCAGAACCGGAGGCAGGCTCGTGACGACGCCCGCAGATCTCCGGGCCCTGCGGCGTGCGCGGGACCTGATGGACCGGCGGTACGCCGAGCCGCTCGACGTCGAGGCGATGGCGTCGACCGCACACATGTCGGTGGGCCACTTCCATCGCGCCTTCAAGGACGCGTTCGGGGAGACGCCGTACACGTATCTGATGACCCGGCGGATCGAGCGCGCCATGGCGCTGCTGCGTGACGGCGCCTCCGTGACCGATGCGTGCTTCGCCGTCGGTGCGTCCTCGCTGGGTTCGTTCAGCTCCCGCTTCACCGAGGTCGTCGGCATGTCGCCGTCCGCGTACCGCGAGGCAGACCACCCGCCGTACGAGGAGATCCCGGCGTGCATCACGCGGATCATCGGCCGGCCACCGCGCTACCCGGTGCCGCCGCCGGATCGGTCAGGATCGGAGAAGCCCGGAGGCGCGACGCCTGCCTAGGCTCCTGGACATGAAGATCCAGAACACATTCCTGACCGTCGACGACCACGACAAGGCGCTCGAGTTCTATGTCGACAAGCTCGGCTTCACGACCACGAACGACGTGGCCTTCGGCGACTTCCGGTGGGTGAGCATCGCCAGCCCGGAGGACCTCACCACCAACATCGTCCTGATCAACGTGGGCGGTGGCCCCGACACCTCTGCCGCCGACCGCGAGGCGCTGGCCGGCCTGCTCGCCAAGGGGCTCCTGCCCGGCGTCGTGCTGTCCAGCGGCGACGTCGATGCCGACTTCGCCCGGCTCGAGGCCGCCGGCTGCGACGTGATCCAGGAGCCCGTCAGCCAGCACTGGGGACGTGACTGCGCCTTCCGCGACCCGGCCGGCAACATGGTCCGGATCAACCAGCACTGACTCCGGTCACACGCGGTAGGCGTCGAAGACGCCGGGCACCCCGCGGACGGCACGCAGCACGTTGTCGAGGTGCTTGGCGTCTGCCATCTCGAAGCTGAACTTCGACTTGGCGACGCGGTCGCGTGAGGTGTTGAGGGAGGCCGACAGGATGTTCACGTGGGCGTCGGAGAGCGCCATCGTGATGTCCGAGAGCAGGCGTGACCTGTCCAGCGCCTCGACCTGGATGTTGACCAGGAAGGTCGCCTTCGCGGAGCCCTCCCACTCGACCTCCACGAGCCGCTCCGGGTGCGTCTGCAGCTCGGCGGCGTTGGTGCAGTCGGTGCGGTGCACCGAGACTCCCCCACCCTTGGTGACGAAACCGAGGATGTCGTCCGGTGGCACCGGGGTGCAGCACTTGGCGAGCTTGACCCAGAGCCCGTCAGCTCCCTTGACCATCACGGGAACCTCGCCGCTGGCGGCACCGAACGAGCGCGGTGCACGTCCGGTGCGTCCCGTGATCGACACGCCTTCGGCGAGGTCCTCCGTCGCCCCTTCGTCGCCGCCGTGCAGCTCGATGACGCGGCGTACGACGGCCGCGGCCGACAGCTGGTTCTCACCGACCGCGGCGTAGACGCTCTCGACGTCCGCGAGCTTGAAGTGGGTGGCGACCTCGGTCAGCGCCTCGTGGGACATCAGACGCTTGAGGGGCAGGCCCTCCTTGCGCATGAGCTTCACGATGGCGTCCTTGCCGTGCTCGATCGCCTCGTCGCGCCGTTCCTTGGTGAACCAGTGGCGGATCTTGTTGCGCGCACGCGGGGACTTCACGAACGACAGCCAGTCCTGCGACGGACCGGCGTTGGGCGCCTTCGAGGTGAAGACCTCGACGACGTCGCCGTTCTCCAGCGTCGACTCCAGCGAGACCAGGCGGCCGTTGACCCGCGAGCCGATCGTGTGGTGGCCGACCTCGGTGTGGACGGCGTACGCGAAGTCGACGGGCGTGGCGCCTGCCGGCAGGGCGATGACATCGCCGCGGGGCGTGAAGACGTAGACCTCCGCCCGGTTCATCTCGAAGCGGAGCGAGTCGAGGAACTCCCCCGGGTCGGTGACCTCGGACTGCCAGTCGAGGAGCTGCCGCACCCACGTCATGTCGTCCCGGTCGCCCATGCGGTCGGTGTCGACCCCGTTGCGGCCGTCTTCCTTGTACTTCCAGTGGGCTGCGACGCCGTACTCCGCACGGCGGTGCTGCGCGTAGGTCCGGACCTGCATCTCGACGGCCTTGCCGTGCGGGCCGATGACCGTCGTGTGCAGCGACTGGTACATGTTGAACTTCGGCATCGCGACGTAGTCCTTGA
>UEXP01000124.1_pt1 | contig 32027 bp, 29 predicted proteins | sample 4301171 | NCBI WGS metagenome assembly UEXP01 (sample SAMEA4773182, study PRJEB27434) | metagenome | biome: 2259; feature: agricultural soil; material: soil | place: USA | collected 2014-09 | depth 0.25 m
GGAGCCAGCGCTCCTTCTGCTCCGGGGTGCCGAGCTCGTTGATGTACGGCGCGGTGATGTCGGAGTTGATGCCGACGCAGGTCGGGAGGGCCGCGTTGACCTTGGCGAGCTCCTCCGCGAGGACGGCGTTGTAGCGGAAGTCGCCGGCGCCGCCGTACTCCTCGTCGAGGGCGAGGCCGAGGAAGCCGTTCTCGCCGGCCTTCAGCCAGAACTCACGCGGCAGCGCCTTGTCGGCGATGTACTGCTCGGAGTTCGGGATGACGTCCCGCTCGAGCCACGTGCGGACCGCACCGCGGAAGTCCTCGTGGTCCTGGCTGTAGATGGTGCGCTTCATGGGTCACTCCGCTTTCTTGTTCGCTGCCACGAGGTCGAAGACCTCGTCAGGCGTGGGGGTCTTGATGTCGAGGGGCTCGTCGTAGTTGCTGAAGTCGTAGGTCGCGGCGTCAGCGCCGGACTGTGTCAGCCGGAGCGCCCGGTGAGGGGCTTCCGTGGCGATCCAGACGGTGGAAGTCGTGCCGTCCTGCGTCGCGACCACAGCGACGGCCTCACGGCCGTCGATCTCGCGCTCCTGACCGACCTCGGTCAGCTTGCGGTCGCCCCCTGTGAGCAGGGGGAGCAGGAACGTGTGGTCGCACTCCGGCACGAGGTACGACGGGGTGGAGAGGTCGCCGGCACCGCGCGGACTGCGGACCCACCGGCCATCCCACACCGCGAGGGCCTTCTTCACGTTGGCCTTCTGCTCGTCGGTGGTCGCCTGACCGAGCCAGAAGGAGTCCTCGCCCTTCACGAACGAACCGTCGATGGTCTCGATGAACTCGGCCTTGCCGCCGCCCTGCTCGACCCAGCCGACGCAGTTGCCGTCGGTGTCGAGGCTGAGGTGGAAGGCGCGGTCGTCGACGTCCGCCTCGACCGTGAGGGAGCGGACAGACGCCATGTCGCTGCGGAACGCCGCGCCGATCTCCGCGGCGGTCTGCCTGCCGAACGCGCTCGTCGGCGTGCGCGGGGCCTCCGCGTCGCTGCCACAGGCGGGCAGCACGAAGAGGCTGACCAACGCCACCGAGAAGGTGGCGGCGCGCAGCGAGAGGCTCATGGGCGTCCTTCGGGTCTGTGGTTCTCCGCAGGAGAATCTAACGACCCGGCCAGCCGACGTTGCAATCCGCTCGCACGCTGGGCCCGGGTCGCGAGCGCCGCCCTGAGGGATTCCTCACTCCCCACGAGGACCACCCGCTCCTTCGCACGCGTGATCGCGGTGTAGAGCAGCTCGCGTGTGAGCAGGCGGGACTCCTCCGGCGGGAGCAGGACGATGACCTCGTCCGCCTGGCTTCCCTGGCTCTTGTGGATGGTCATCGCGTGCATGGTCTGGACGTCGGCCAGACGGCTCGGGGCGAAGACAGCGGTCTCCTCGCCGGCGGGTACGACGGCCCGGAGCGCGCCGTCGGCATCGCGGAGGGCGACACCGGTGTCACCGTTGTAGAGGCCGACGCCGTAGTCGTTGGCCGTGACCAGGAAGGGCCGGCCTGGGTACCACGCCGACCAGATGCCCTCACCGGTGTGCTCGCTGATCCATTGCTCGACCTTGCGGTTCCAGTGCTCCACGCCGGCCGGTCCGTCGCGGTGTGCGCAGAGCAGGCGGCGCTGGTCGAGTGCCGCGAGAGCACCCGGGATGTCGCCCGCGAGTGCACACTCACGCAGCTGGAGGGCGTGCGGCAGGACCAGCGCCTGCAACGCCGGCGCCGGGTCGGCATCGGGAACCCAGGTCACCGGTCCGTCGCCGGCTGCCAGCAGCTCGAGAGCCCGGTCGGCGTCGCCGGTGCGGACGGCGGCGGCCAGCTGCCCGATCGCGGATCCGAAGCGGTGCGAGGTCTGGAGGGCGGCCACGCGGTCGGGCAACCCGGCCACCAGGTCCGCCAGCACCACACCGGCGTCGACCGAGCTGAGCTGGTCGGGGTCGCCGACGAGCAGGAGCCGCGCCTCGGGGCGCACCGCCTCGAGCAGCCGCGCCATCATCGTCAGCGACACCATCGACGTCTCGTCGACCACCACCACGTCGTGTGGCAGCCGGTTGCCGCGGTGGTGCCGGAAGCGGGCGGAGCTGTCGGGGCGCCTGCCGAGCAGGCGGTGCAGGGTCACGGCCTCGAGCCGCGCGAGCCGACGCTGGTCCTCGGGATCGCTGAACGACGCGACCTCCTCCGCGACGGCCTGCTGGAGCCGGGCGGCCGCCTTGCCGGTCGGGGCTGCCAGCGCGATCCGGAGACCGGTGTGCCCGGCTGTGGCGGCCTGGTCCTGGAGCAGGGCCAGCACCGCAGCGACCGTCGTGGTCTTGCCCGTGCCGGGGCCACCGGTCAGCACGGTGGTCGCCTGAGCCACGGCGCGTGCCGCGGCTGCGCGCTGCTCTGCGTAGTCGCGGGTGGGGTGCGGCACCGGAAGCAGGCGATCGAGGCCGGCCGCCAGCACTGCCTCGTCGAGGGGTACGACGGCGTCACGCTCGCGCAGGTCGGCACAGACCTGCTCCTCCTCCCGCCAGTACCGATCGAGGTAGAGGAGGGTGCCCTCGACACGGAGCACCGGAGGCTCGCCGGTCTGCGGGTCACCGGACAACGGGGACGCAGCCAGCGCGGCGACCCACTCCGCCGCCGGCGGCCAGGCGACGCCGCCACACGACTCCGGCGGCACGTCATCTGCGACCGCCGCCAGGTCGACGCAGACGGCGCCGGCACGGAGCGCCCGGACCGTCAGCGCGACCGCGAGGGCCACCCGCTCGTCAGCATCACCAGCCAGGGCGGTGAGCCGCATCGCGGTGTGGACATCGGCCGCCTCGAGCACGCCTGCCACGTTGAGCGTCGCCAGCGACCCGGTGGCGCCGAGCGCGAGCCGGCGGTCGAAACGGTCCTCGACCGGGACGATCGTCATCGGGACCCTCCCTCGAGCAGGTCGGAGAGGGCCACCACGAGTGCGGCGGGCGGCTGCCAGCTGAAGACGCCGGCCGGATGCCCGTCGACCTCGGGGGTCTCAGGGCCGCACATGCCACGCAGGTAGAGATAGAGGACGCCACCGAGGTGGGTCGCTGGGTCGTAGCCGGGCTGCCGCCAGCGCAGGAACCTGTGCAGCACGACGACGTACAGCAGTGCCTGCAGCGGGTAGTCGCTGTGCAGCATCGCCTCCGTCAGCCGGTCACGGTCGTAGTCCGCCGCGGTCAGCGGGACGTCGGGGACGCCGAGCCGGTTGGTCTTGTAGTCCACGACGAGGTACCGCGGGCCGGCGGTGCGGAGCACGACGTCGATCGAGCCGGTGAGGTAGCCGAGGAGGCGCTGGTCGCCGAGCGCCGGGTCCTCGAGCCGGTCGGCGTAGGGCAGCAGGGGGTCGTCGGCCGGCAGGTGCCGGCGGAGCAGACCCGCCATCTCGCCGAGCACCACGTGCGGTGCGCCCGGGCGGTCGCCGCCGGCGAGCGGGAGCTCGAACTCCATCTCGCAGAGCCGGTCGCTCAACGGCACCTCGGCCAGCGTCACGCAGCCGGCGAGCGGGCCGAGCGACGTCCGGTGTACCGGCACCAGCGCAGCGGCCAGCGCCTCCGGAGAAACAGGAGCGGGCCAGGCCCGCAGCTGCTCGACGGTGCGGATGCGCAGCTCCTCCTCGAGGTCTCCCGCATCTGGGTCCGCCACCTCGAGCACGGCGTGCACCAGCGACCCGAAACCCGCACCCGACGGCAGCTCGGCCATTGGGGACGGGATCGACGCGATGTCGGTGGGGACGGCGACGGCGCCGTCCTGGGCCTCGTCGTCGAGAGGCACGACCTCGGCCTCGCTCGCGACACCGGCACGCTCGACCGCGCCCCGCGCCAGCCCGGAGTACGACGTACGACGCCAGGCCGTGTCGATCTCCCGGTCGAAGGTGCGCACACCAAGGCCATCCGGCGCCGCCGCGGGAGCCAGCGCAGGAGGCGCCTCGATCCGCGCCTCCTCGACCGAGGGGCCACCTTCGGCCTCCCAGCGCCGGAAGACAGCGATCGCCTCGGCGTCCGACGGCGGCTTGTCGAGACGCTCGGGCACCAGCGCATCGCCGGGACGACGGGTCCGCAGCAGGCGCGAGAACCCACCGTTGGGCTCATCCCACGACGGCGCCCACCACGCCACGACCTGGGACTGGGCGCGGGTGAGGGCGACGTAGGTCAGGCGGCTGTTGTCGCCCGCGACCTCGGCACGGCCCGCAGCCTCGGCCTGGCTGAAGCCGGGTGAACCCTTGCCGCCGACGTGCAGCGACCGGACACCTGCGTCGTGGTGCAGCACGTTGTCGCTCGGCGGGATGTAGCGGTTGAAGCCGAACGGGAGATAGACGAGGGGGTACTGCAGTCCCTTGGCCACCCAGACCGTCAGGATCTGCACCGCCCGCGCATCGCTGTCGAGGCGGCGGTTGCGCTCGCCGGCACGACCCGTCTCGGAGCGTCGCTCGCGCAGCCAGGCGAGCAGCGCGGGCAGACCGAGGCGGTCGCGATGGGCCACCTCGTGCAGGAGCTGTGCGAGGTGGGCGAGGTCGGTCATGCGGCGGTCGCCTCCACGGACGGCGAGGACCCGCTCCCCCATGCCGCCGACCATCGCAGCCTCGAAGACGGCCGCCACGCCACGCTCCCGCGCGTGGTCTGCCCAGGCACGCAGGGTGTCCGCCACGCCGTCGGTGAGCGCGTCGCCACCCGTGACGAGCTGGTCGCCGGTGTGCCCGAAGAACGCCGTGAGCGCAGCGGCACGCACCACCGCGCTGCGGTGCGGCTGCTCGAACCCCTCCAGCAGCGCGAGCCAGTCGTCCCCGGCCTCACTGCCGAAGATGTCGGCATCACCGCCGTAGACGGCCGGGATGCCGGCAGCCGCCAGTGCGTCGCGGCAGGCCCGCGCGTCCTTGTGCGTCTCGACCAGGACGGCCACGTCGCCGGCACCGACGGGCGCCTCCCCCGTCGTATGACGGTAGGTCGCACCGCTGGCCAGCAGGCGGCCGATGTCGGCGGCGAGGTCGGCCGCGACGTACGCCCGGAGGTCGTCCATGGCGACGGTGCGGTGCGGCGCGACACCGGGGAACTTGTCGCGGGTGACGACCCGCAGGCGGAACGGGTCACCGGCCGGAGCGCCCTGGAGTCGCGAGCCCTCATGGACCGCTTCGACCTCGCGCACGACGATCTCCGGGTGGCCGAGCGCGGCGCCGAGCATGACTCGCTGCAGCCGCTCGACCAGGGGCCGGTCGCTTCGCCAGTTGGTGCCGAGGGTGCGGACGTCGCGGCCCGCCGCGGCGGAGAGGTACGTCGTGACGTCACCGCCGCGGAAGGCGTAGATCGCCTGCTTGGGGTCACCGATCAGGACGACCGTGGCGTGCCCGTCGAAGGCGCGCTCGATGACCTGCCACTGGACCGGGTCGGTGTCCTGGAACTCGTCGACCATCACGATCGACCAGCGGCTGCGCATCCGCTCGCGGGCCGGTGCGTCGGGGGCGGCGAGGGCATCAGCGAGCCGGCTGAGCAGGTCGTCGAAGCTGAGGATGCCCTGTCGCCGCTTGCGGTGCTCGAGCTCGGCCAGGACGGCGCGGGCGAAGTCGAGGCGCTCGGCCGCCGGGGTGCCGGCCACGGGGTCGAGGGGGCGCAGCTCGGCGTGGACGTCCTGGACGACGTCCCGGGCCAGGGTGAGCGCCTCGGCACGGTCGAAGGGGACGGTGGGAGCGTTGCCGAAACGGGCGAGGTAGAGGTCGTCGACGATCTCGACGACCAGCTCGTCGAGGCTCTCGACGAGCGTGACGCCCGAGTCGTTGTCGCCCGCGACGCCGAGCGAGGCGAGCACGAGCTGGCAGAACTGGTGGGTGGTGGCGATCGTCGCGGCGTCGAAACCGGAGAGGGCGTCGCGCAGGCGCAACCGGCGAGCCGCGAGCTCGTCAGCGTCGGCGGTGACCAGGTGGCGGAGCAGGTCGTCGGTGGCGAGGGCCGGGTCCTCGAGTGCCTCGGCGGCCGCCACGAGCTGGCCACGGACCCGTTCGCGCAGCTCCTGGCTGGCGGCTCGTCCGAAGGTGATCAGCAGCATCTCGTCGAGGCGCGCGTGGCCCTCCGCGACGTAGCGGGTGACCAGGCCCGCGAGCGTGAACGTCTTGCCCGTGCCTGCCGACGCCTCGAGGACCGTGGTCGTCGGGCCGGCGGGCAGCTCGCCGAGCAGGTCGAAGTCCCGGATGCTCACAGACCGCTCCGTTCATTGCGGAGGAGCGGCAGCCAGAGCCGCGCCGCGTAGGCACCCAGCCGCGTGGTCTCGCCCTCGTGCTCCTCCCCGGAGCGCGGGGCGCCGAGGAGTGTGGTCAGCGGGGCGTGCGCTCCCCAGACGCGGACGTTGCCGGGCTCGGCGTCCTCGCCCGGGTAGCGCGCTGACTTCCACCGCCGTTCGGCAGCGGCAAAGGGGTCGTCGCCCCCGCGGCGGGCCTGCGCCCAGGCGAACGACGTCTTCAGCGGCAGCGGCAGGGGTTCGGCTCGCCCGGCGTCGTAGAGCTCGACGAGCCCGCGCAGCAGCGTGGTCGGCTCTGCGTCGGCCGGACCGAGCAACCGGCTCGCCGGCACCGTGCCGCGCGGGGGCCGCCCGATGACCAGGGCGGACCAGTTGTGGTCGGGGCGTCCGGCGGCGAGCGCGAGAAGGCGGATCCACGAGTCGAGCAGGTGCTTGCCGTCGACCTTGCTGAACCCGACGCTGACCAGCCGGTCGCCGTAGACGGGATGGACGGTCCCCGTGAGGCGGCGGCCGGCCATCGCGCCGCCGAGGTCGATGTCGAGGTCGTACGAGCGGGCAGGTGTCTGGCGATGGGTCAGCGCCGCGCGGGCGAGCTCCATCGCCTCGGCGCGGACCTCGGTCGCGCGACGCCAGCCGAGCTGCCCCGGCGGGAGCATGCCACGACGCCACTCCAGGTTGCGGGCCCGGTCGGGATGCACGAGGTCGAGCATGTCGCGCAACATCCGGTCGCCGACGCCCCAGCTCTCGAGGCCGTCGAGCTGCACCGGCATGGCGTCACTGACGCCGTCGACCTCCCACGGAAGGGCGACATCGAGCGCCCGGAAGTAGCCCTTGACCGGGTCCCTGAAGAACGTGAGCAGGTCCGTGAGCGAGACGTCGGCCGTGGTGTCGACCGGGAGCGGGCGGGCCAGGAACGACGCCGGCTCGGCACGCTCACCGGTCGCCACCCGCGCAGCGCGCAGGACCGTGGGGTCGAAGCTGAACGGACCGGCCGCACCCAGCCGCCCCGGCGTCACGTTGGCCACGTCGAACGGCTGCAGCGGGTGGCGCACGAGCACCTGCGGGGGTGGCGACGCGGTGCGCGCAACGGCGTCGAGGACCTCGCCGAGTGGCACCGCCGGGGGGCGCGGCTGGCCGGTGTACTGGTCGGCACCGGTGTAGGTGATGACGAGGTGCTCGCCCGCCGCCATGACGGCGTCGAGGAGGAGCTGGCGGTCCTCGGAGCGGACGTCGCGCTCGCCCGTGCGCGGGGCCCTGGCCAGCACGTCGTCACCGTCGACCAGACCCAGGCGCGGGAAGACGCCGTCGTCGAGGCCGAGCAGGCAGACCACGCGGTGCGGCACCGACCGCATCGGGACCATCGTGCACACCGTCAGCGTGCCCGTGCGGAAGTTGGCCCGGGTCGGCCGCGGGGCGAGCACGCCGCGAAGCAGGGACCGGACGTCGGGAAGTCGCAGGTCGACGGTCCCGCGCGCCGCAGCGGCGTCGCGCGTGCGCGCCAGCTCGCGCTGGAGCTGCTCGCCCTGCCAGGCGTCGTCGCGGGCGAGCAGCGTCAGCGATGCGACGCCGTCGCCGAGCGTCGTCAGCCACTCCTCCAGCGGGCGTACGCCGGTGAGCCCGCTGCACAGGCGCGCCAGGCGGTCGACGTACTCCGCGTAGCGGCCGGCGAGGTCGGCGCGGTGGGAGGCGACGTCGTCGAGCGGGAGCGTGGCGTCGAGCCAGGTGCGTGAGTCGTCGGACAGCGCGACGCCGGCGAGCACGCGATCCACGCCGAAGCGCCAGGTGTTCTGCACGATGCCAGCCAGGCCGTAGGGCGTGCGGTGGACCGGGTCGAAGCCCCACCGGACGCCGCTCTCGCGGACCCACCGCGTGAGCACATCGAGGTCGTCGTCGGTGAAGCCGAAGCGTGCCCTCACGGGCGCGGCATGCGCCAGGTCGAGCACGTGGCTCGCCGTCGCACGACCAGCCGCGAGGTCGAGGACCTGCTCGAGGACGGCGAGCACGGGGTTGGTGCTGCTGAGCGCCCGGTCGGCCAGGCGAACCCGCAGGCGGTGCGCCGGGTGCCCGTCCTCGAGCACGTCACCGAGGCCGAAGCCCGCGGTGATCAGCGGGGCGTAGGTCTCGATGTCAGGGCACATCACGACGATGTCGCGGGGCTCCAGCGTCGGGTCGTCCTCGAGCAGGCCGAGGAGGACCTCGCGGAGCACATCGACCTGACGGGCGGCACCGTGGCAGGCGTGGACCTGGACCGACCGGTCATCAGCACGGACCGTGCGTCCGGCCGGCGCCACCGTGTTGCCGGCGATGTCGGCCTGCAACCAGCCGAGGAGGGTGGCGGGATGCTCGGCCGCGTCGAGGGCCTGGTCGGTGAAACCGACGGCCCCGAGGCTCCGCTGGAGCTCGCGCAGGTCTCGGCCGAGCGTGGCGAGCAGCGGATGGACCGCCCGGTGGTGGCTGGTGTCGTCGCGGCGTCCGACCGGGCCCCGGAGGTCCGCCAGGTCCTGCCAGAGAGCGTCGGAGGGGTGGGGCAGCCACACATGGACGTCGCGGTGCGCGGCGAGCGCTCCGAGCAGCTCGATCTCGGTCGAGGCGAGCCGCGTGTGGCCGAAGAGGGAGAGGCGGGGCGGAAGGTCCAGTGCACGACCCGGCCGCCCGGCATCACCCTCACGCAGGGCAGCCACGATGCGCGCGTGGCGCTCCTCGGGCGAGGGCGCACCCACCCGGGCCACCAGCCGCCGCCAGAGCTCGGGCTGCCAGAGCAGGTCAGGGGCCAGGTCCGCACCCGCGCCGTCGGAGGCGACCCCGGCGCGCCAGTCGGCCAGCAGCTGCGGCCGCTGCACGGCGTACGAGCTGAAGAGGCCGGCGAGCCTCCGCGCCACGGCGTGACGGCGACCCTGGCGCAGGTCGGCCTCGTCGCCGGTCAGGCCCTCGCCGAGGTGGCGCGAGAGCACGCGGCACCACTCCTCGCCCGCGGACTCGTCGATCACCTCGAGCAGCGGCCACACCAGGCGGTCGGGCTCCCACACGTCGTCGCGGTCGCGGCCCCGGAGCAGCGACACCAGCGAACGCGGTCTGACGAAGTCGACGCCCGCGCACACCCCGTCACGGACGGATGCTCCGGTGCCGAGCTGGTGCGACAGCCGCTGGGTCAGCCAGCGCTCCACGCCACGGGCCGGCACCACCACCAGCTCGCGGGCGAAGGGGTCCTCCAGCGGCGCGTCACGCAGCAGCCCTGCCAGGCCGTCGGCCAGCAGGTCCGTGCGCTCGGCGCGGTGGAGGAAGAGGGTCACGGCGACAGGATGTCAGGCGCGACCGACAGCGGAACGACGACTCAGCGGTCGTTGGTGATCAGGCCGGAGGTGGAGGGCTGGTAGGGGTTCAGCCCGGCGTCGATGGAGTACTGCTTGAGGTAGCCCTCGACCCCGAGGACCGCGATGCGCTCCTGGATCTTGGCCGCTTCGGCACGCTCGACGGCGATCTGGGCCTCGGCCGCCTTCTGCTTGGCCGCAGCCTCGGCCTCGGCGGCCTTGGCGCGCGCGACGGCGGACTGCTGCTCGATCAGTGCGTCCTTGACCGCCTGCGGCGGCTCGGGCTTCTGCAGCGTGATCGCGAAGTTGTCGAAGAACGCCACGTCGCCGTCGGTCTGGCGGTTGACCAGCTCGGGCAGGGCAGCGACGACGTCGGCCTCCCACTTCGCCTTGCTCGCCGGGTCGACGTACAGCTCGGTGTAGGTGTACTTCTGGCCGGCGCGGTCGATCGCGGTCTGCAGCGGACGCGCGATGTAGACAGACAGCATCTGGCGCCAGCCGTCCGAGCGCTCGCCGTCGACCATGTAGGCGCGGTAGCGGTTGCCGATCAGGTCGTGGAAGGCCTGCAGCGCCTTGCAGTCGGTGTTGAGCAGCAGGTTGGCCACGCCGTCGACGGTCATCTCGATGCCGTCCTTGGTGACGAACGTGATCGCCGAGCCGTCGCCGTCCTCCCCGAAGACGAAGTTGGTCTGCGAGCTCGGGTAGGCGAAGTGCTTGTCACCCGGGCCGTCCCACACGCGCGTCGACGGCGGGATGCAGTCGGCGAACTTGCGCGAGGAGAACGGCCCGTCCTTGTAGTGCAGGGCGACCTGGTCCGGCCCGGTCGAGATCGTCGTCGGCCGTGCGGCGGAGACGAGGAGGAGCCCGAAGAACGCCAGGGCGCCCAGCACGGCGACGATGGCGATCGCCTTGGCACTCGACTTCGTGGCGGCGGCAGCGGCGTTGGGCATGGATCCTCCGAGCAGGGTCTGGACAGTCAGGCTGTCCGGACTCTAGAGCGGATCCCTCGCGCACACACCGGAAATGGGATGACCCCGCGACGTCTCGGGTCGTCGCGGGGTCAGGAGAATCTTGCGACACGAAATGCCTCCGTGTCCTGTTTTGGCGGAGATCTGATCCTGATGGCCTAGAGGAATAGTCCGATCGGACTACAGCCTGCCCGAGGCTCCTCTCATTCGCCGACGGCGATGGCAGGGCGCACGCGCGCCTGGCGCAGACCGAGGCCCGCCGCGACCAGGCTGGCGAGCGCGGTCGCCACGGCGAACCACGGGTAGATCTCCGCGAGGCCCCAGGTGCGGGCCGCCCAGCCTGCAACCAGCGTCGGGAACGCCAGCGCCGAGTAGGCGAGCAGGTAGTACGCCGACATGGTCTCGCCGCGACGGTCCGCCGGTACGACGTTCGCGAGGTGCCGCAGCGAACCCCCGAAGCTCATTCCGAAGACCCCTCCGAGGACCGCAGCGACGACGAACACCAGCACCGGCTCACCGGTGAGCAGGGCCGGGACAGTCAGCAGCAGCGACAGCGCCATGCCGAAGTCACCCAGCAGCGCCGCCGTGCGCGCCTCGAGGGTCACGAAGAGCTGGGTCATCGCTGCGCCGAAGGCACTCACGGCCACGACCGAGCCGCCGAAGACGATGTTGTGCACGCCGGTCTTCTCGGCGGCCAGGGTCGGGAAGAGTGAGAGCAGCACGCCGAGGACCGACCACGCGGCCATCACGCCGATCGCGGCGAACCAGAAGTCGCCACGGATCTCGTGGGGGACACCGGGCCGTGCGATCCGGATCGCCCCGCCCACCCGGTCGACGTGGGTCTCCGCGAGCGGGACCAGCGCGAGGCCGATCAGGGCCACGACCGCGCCGACCACGACGAAGGGCAGCCGCAGCGGGTGCGGGGCGTACTCCGCGAGCAGCGAGGAGCAGAGCACCGCGAGGGTGATGCCGACATTGAAGAAGCTGCCACTCAGCCGCCCGGTGCGCGGGCCGTCCAGGGGGCGCAGGTCGAGCAGGGCCGCAGCACCGGCGACCACGATCGACCCCACGGCCGCACCATGGAGCGCCCGGGCCGCGAGCAGCATCCACACGTTGTCGGCGAGCAGGAAGAGCACCATCCCGGCCAGGATCGTGACGGTCGCCCCGACGAGCACCGGCTTGCGGCCGACGACGTCGGAGACGGTGCCCGAGACGAGGACGGCGCCCAGCGCCGCCACGGCGTACACCGCGAAGACCAGCGTGGTGGTGAGCGGGGTGAAGTGCCAGGTCGACTGGTAGATCCCATAGAGCGGGGCGGGCATCCCCGAGACGCCGAGGGCTGCCGCGGTGAGCGCGAGGATCACGCCATAGGCCCAGGGCTGGGCCGGCGTGGCGGCACCCTCGGGGGCCAGCGACTCCGGGGCCACGCTCGTCATCGCTGCCTGCTTCGGGTGGAGGTCATGTGCAGCCAACAGGCTACGGACTCCCGTCCTTCCCGACATCGAAGATGAGAGAGGTCACGCTGGCGCTCCCGCGGACCGGAGAAAGCGACCGTCGGCCGGACGCGTCGGGACCTTCGGCCCGAGACGCCATCCGTCCTGCGGAGAGACGCTCGGAGCATGGACAGAGAGTTGAGCTACCGCCAGTGCCTGGAGTTCCTCGCGTCGCAGCGGGTCGGGCGCGCGGCCTTCTGCACGCCGATCGGGCCGGAGATCGTCCCGGTCAACTACGCCGTCGTCGACGACGCGGTCGTCTTCCGTACGTCGCCCTACAGCCGACTCGGTGCGCATGGCCGCGAGACGCGGGTGGCCTTCGAGGTGGACCAGATCGACGCGTCCACGCGGTCCGGGACGAGCGTCGTCGTCCACGGGCGGTGCTCGCCGGTCGAGACGAGCGCCGAGGCGCAGGCGATCCGGATGCTCCACGACCCCGACCCGTGGGCCGAGGGATCACGCTGGCTCTACCTGAAGCTGTCGTGGACGGCACTGACCGGACGCCGGATCGGTGCGATGGCGCCCCGGCCCGGATGGAAGACCGACTTCGTGCGCTGACCTTCGGGGCAATCGCGCCCGGAGGCAGACGTCGGTGCGCCACGATGGACCCATGCCCCCCGGCACCGGCCTGAGCCCCGACGCCCACGCCCTGGTCGACGCGGTGGCCGCCATGAACTCCGACCTGGAGATCGGCAGCGTCCTCCAGCACATCGTCCAGAGCGCGTGTGCGCTCACCGGCGCGCGCTACGGCGCACTCGGTGTCATCGGCGCCGACAACGGGCTCGGTGAGTTCGTGACCCATGGCCTGGACGAGGCGACCCGGACTGCGATCGGCGACCTTCCGCACGGCCAGGGGATCCTGGGCCTGCTCATCCGGGAGCCGCGCTCGATCCGGCTGGAGCGGCTCCAGGACCACCCGGCCTCGTTCGGGTTCCCGCCGAACCACCCACCGATGACCTCCTTCCTCGGAGCGCCGATCCATGTCCGTGGCACGGTGTTCGGCAACCTCTACCTGACCGAGAAGGCAGGCGGTGCGCCGTTCACGGAGACCGACGAGCACCTCGTCGAGGCGCTCGCCGGTGCCGCCGCCATCGCGGTCGAGAACGCCCGCGCCTTCACGCTGTCGGAGCTGCAACGCGCCTGGCTCGAGGCGACGAGCCGGCTCAACGCCGCGCTGCGACCCGGGACCACCCGCGCCGACGCACTCGCGATGGTGGCGACTGCCGTGCGGGCAGTCACCTCCGCGGCAGCCGTTGGGATCCTCGCGCCTGAGGGTGAGGCGGACCCCTTCGTCGTACGGGAGGGTCGGGAGGCCGACGGCCTCACCGCTCTCCTGGACCAGGTGCGGGGCGAGGTCACCTCGGCACTGGCTGGCGAGGCGCCCGCCCCGGTCCGTCTCACGGCCGACCGGATCGCCGTCGCGGTCCCCGTGCGCGCCCCGCTCTTCGGTACGACGGCGCTCGTGGCGGTCCTCGACCGTGGCCACCTCGACGCCGCGACCGGTCCTGCCGAGCTCGACCTGCTGACCGCGTTCGGGGCCCAGGCCGGACTCGCCCTGGACCGCCTGCACGCCCTCGCGGAACGCGAGGAGCTCGCCGTGGTCTCGGATCGCGACCGCATCGCGCGGGACCTCCACGACCTGGTCATCCAGCGGCTCTTCGCCTCAGGGCTGCAGCTGCAGGGGCTCCGCGGACGGCTCGAGGACCATCCGGTCGCCGAGCGCATCGACCAGGTGGTCGGCGACCTCGATGCCACGATCCACCAGATCCGTAGCACCATCTTCGCCCTCCGGCAGCCCGGCCAGGAGTCACCCCGGGCCCGTCTGGCCGCCGTCGTCGTCGAGTACGCCGAGGTGCTCGGCTTCCCACCCGGCCTGCGGGTGCAGGGGCCGGTGGACACACTCCTCGGCGCGACCCTGGCCGACCACGTGCTGGCCGTGGTCCGCGAGGCGCTCTCCAACGCGGCCCGTCACGCCAGGGCCTCGCGGGTCGACGTCACCCTGGCGATCGACCCGACAGGCGTGACGGTGACGGTCGCCGACGACGGCACCGGCCTCCCGGCCGACCGTCACGACAGCGGCCTCGCCAACCTGCGCACCCGGGCCGAGGCGCTCGGCGGCCAGTTCGTGACGGCGCAGGCGCAGCCGCACGGCACGCTCGTGTCGTGGAGCGCGCCGCTCCGGTGAGGCGTCAGCCGAGCAACCGGCTGGCCAGGACGGCCGCCTGCGTGCGGCGCTCGACGCCGAGCTTGGCGAGCAGCCCGGAGACGTAGTTCTTCACGGTCTTCTCCGCCAGGAAGAGCCGTTCGCCGATCTGCCGGTTGGTCAGCCCCTCGGCGATCAGGCCGAGGATCTCCCGCTCCCTGGGGGTGAGCCCGGCGAGCTCGTCGGCCGGCTGCCCGCCACCACGGACGCGGTCGAGCACCCGGGCAGTCAGGCTCGGGTCGATCAGCGACTGGCCGGCGGCGACGCGACGGATCGTGTCGAGCAGGTCGTTGCCGGCGATCTGCTTGAGCACATAGCCCGAGGCACCGGCCAGGATCGCGGCGAAGAGCGCCTCGTCGTCGTCGTACGAGGTGAGGATCAGCGCCCGGATCGACGGGTCGGCCGAGCGCACCTCGCGACACACGTCGACACCGCTCCCGTCGCCGAGGCGGCCATCGAGGATCGCCACGTCCGGCCGCAGGGCCGGGATGCGACGCGTCGCCTCCGCCGCGGAGCCGCTCTCACCGACGACCGTGATGTCGCCCTGCGACTCCAGCAGCTCACGCAGCCCACGGCGGACGACCTCGTGGTCGTCGAGGACGAAGACGCGGATCGGGTCCATGGTGCCGTTCTACCCCTTCCGACCCGGGGCCGTGGTGATTCGCGGCGTCACGGACGCAGGATCCGACCCGTGATCTCCGTCGCCGCGATCCGGATCGCCACCGTGCGGTCGCCCGCCGCCCACGGCAGTGGGTGCTCGGACTCGTAGGGCGGCAGCTCGTCGATGTCGCACCAGGTGGCGTTCCCCCGGAGCAGGACACTCCAGCCGACCTGCTGGTAGGAGTCATAGGCATCCACCTGGTACGACGCCGGCGCGTTCCGCAGCGCCAGCGCGAGCCGCGAGCCGGGCCGAGTGCGCAGGAACACCTCGTTGCCGATGACCCGGCCGTTCACCGGGATCACCACCGGCCCCTCTCCCTCGTTCCACGCAACACGACCGACCCGGCTCTGGGCCAGCCGCGACAGGCACTCCGGGCGCAGCATCGGCTCCAGCGTGCCCTGGCCCCAGCGGGCCCATTCCTCGAGGGGCACGACGGGCGCCTCCCGACCCGGACCGGGGTTCATCGGACGACCGCCACGTTCGTGTGCGCGAGCCGGAGCACGGCGCTCGCGGCGGATCCGAGCAGGAGCTCCCGGAAGGCACCGGCACCCCGCGACCCCACCACGATCAGCTCCGCCGCCTGGGACGCCTTGAGCAGCTCGACCGCCGGACGGCCCTCGACCACGCGGACGGTGGTCTCGACATCAGGCCAGCCCGACGCGATGCGCGAGGCCTCCGCGGCGGTCTGCTCGTCGAAGGCACGAAGCTCGACGAGGGCGACCGCGGGCAACGCGACGTCGTACGCCCAGGAGCTGAGGTGCTCGGGCACATGGACCACGTCGAGAGGAACGCCGCGGAGTCGGGCGTGCTCGAGGGCGAACTCGAGCGCCCGCTGGCTCGGCGCGGAGCCGTCGAACCCGACAACGACACCTCGCGCATCGCGCGGCGTGGGCCGCGCCACGAGAGTGGGGCAGTGCGCATGACGTGCCACGTGCTGGCTGACCGACCCCCACAGCATGGTGGCGACCAGGCCGTGCCCGCGGGCGCCGACGACGAGCAGACGGGCGTGACGGCTCGCGTCGATCAGCAACGGCGAGGCGAGCCCGTCCCGCGCGTCGATCGGGACGTCGGGACGGCCCAGGTCCGCAAGCACCTTCGCCGCGCGTGCGGCCCACTCGCGCCCGAGCTCGCGGCACCACTCCTCACCCCAGACCGAGTGACCGAGGTCGCCGTCGGCGATCAGTACCTCCAGCGACCACCCGTGCAGGGCGGCCATCTCGACGCCGGTGCGCAGGGCGAGGTCGGCGTCGTCGCTGCCGTCGTACCCGACGACCAGGGTGTTGTTCGTGTCCATGGCTCCACTGTCGGCCCGCAGCGGCCTCCCGCGGCAGGGCCGCGCGCCCCCGACAGGAGGGGCCGAAGGTCCCGGGACGCCGCGGCCAACGACCCTGCCGGACCGGCACCGGCGGGGAGGTGAATGGAGTCATCGACCGCACGAGACCGCACGGAGGAGACCGCGATGTACTGGGATGGTGGTGGCCACGCCATGGCGTGGACCGGCATGGCCGTAGGGATGGCGCTCTTCTGGGCGCTGGTCGTACTCGCCGTGGTGGCGGCGCTGACCATGGGCCGGCAGGGCGTCGGCCAGGGTGTCGCTGGCCTGGAGGGGCGCCGCGTCCCGGACGCGCGGGCGGTGCTGGCAGCCCGGCTGGCCCGGGGCGAGATCGACGTCGCGGAGTACGAGAGCCGCTTCGCCGCCCTGGAGCGGGCAGGTGAGTGACGCCGTGGGACCGGACGCACCCGTGATCCAGGCGCGCGGCCTGACCAAGTCGTTCGGCCGGACCGTGGCCCTCGACCACCTCGACCTCGAGGTCCGCCCGGGCAGGGTGCTCGGCTACCTCGGGGCGAACGGAGCAGGCAAGAGCACCACGATCAAGCTGGTCGCGGGACTCTGGCGGCCCACGGCCGGAGCGGTCTCGGTCTTCGGGTACGACGCGACCCGCGACCGCGACCTGGTCCAGAGCCGCTTCGGCTACCTGCCCGGCGACTTCGTCGGCTATCCCGGCATGACCGGCCGGCAGCTGCTGCACCTCCTCGCCAGCCTGCGTGGCGGCGTCCGGCAGGGCTGGGTCGACGAGCTGGTCGAGAGGTTCGACGTGGACCTCGACCGCCGCCTCGGCACGCTCTCGCACGGCAACCGCCAGAAGGTGGGCATCCTCCAGGCGTTCATGCACGAGCCCGAGCTGCTCGTGCTCGACGAGCCGACGATCGGCCTCGACCCACTGATGCAGCGCGAGTTCCTCATGCTGGTGCGCGAGGTCCGGGCCGCCGGGACGACGGTGCTGCTCTCCTCCCACATCCTCTCGGAGGTCGCGGCGGTGGCCGACGACGTGGCGGTCATCGACGCCGGCCACCTGGTCGTCCACGAGCCCGTCGACCGCCTGCGCTCCCTGGCCCCCCGTCGTACCGACCTCACCTTCCGCGCCGACGCGCCGGCCGCCCTGTTGCGGCATCTCCCCGGCGTGCGCGCGGTCACCGTGGACGGGCCCCGCGCAGCGGTGACGCACGCGGGGCCCGTCCTCCCCCTGGTCGACGCACTGGCCGGCTACGGCCTGGTCGACCTGGTCAGCCACGAACCCGATCTGGCCGACGTCTTCCTCGGCCTCTACGAAGGAAGGGAGGCGAACGGCGATGCGGACCGTGTACTCGAAGGCGCTCTGGGAACGGCGTCATAGCCTCGCCGGCTGGGGCGCTGCCTTCGCCGGACTGATCCTGCTCGAGTCGGCCCTGTGGCCCTCGATCGAGTCGATGCGGGGGCTCGAGGACTACCTCGACGAGTTCCCGGCGGCGCTGAAGGAGATGTTCGGCATCGACCAGATGGCGACCGGGCAGGGCTTCCTCAACGCCGAGCTCTTCAGCCTGATGCTGCCGTTGATGATGATCGTGTGTGCGGTCGGGCACGGTGCGCGGCTGATCGCCGGTGAGCAGGAGGGCGGCGGGCTCGACCTGCTGCTGGTGACGCCGCTGACCACCACCCGGATGCTGCTCGAGTCAGCGTTGGCACTGCTCACCGGGGTCGCGCTGCTCGGTGTCGTGATCGCTGCCAGCACCTGGACCGGGAGCCTGCTCTTCGGCCTGGGGATCGGGATCCGCTCCAGCATCATCGGCGCGGTCGCGGTGTCCCTCTTGGGCGCCGAGTTCGGCCTGGCCGCCCTCGTCGTGGGCGCGATGACCGGCAACCGGAGCGCAGCAGTCGCCGCCACCGCGACGCTCGGGGTGATGACCTATGTGCTCTACCTCGGCGGCGCACTCGTCGACGGCATGGCGTCGTGGCGGGGCGCCTCGCCGTTCGCCCAGGCACTGGCGGAGGGGCCTCTCGCGCCGACCTTGCCGCTTGCCGCGGTCTGGCTGCTCGTCGTCCCCGCACTGCTGGTGGTCCCGGCCGTCCCGCTCTGGGGGCGCCGCGACCTGTAGGAGGACTTCTGTCGCCACGCGGCCTGATTTGATACGATCCCGTGTCAGATAGAGCGCGCCTCCCGGGACTGTCGGCGGCTCACGACCTCCGGGAGCCCTTGCGTGAACGCACTCGCCCAGCTGACCAAGCCCTTCGGCACGAAGGTCGCCGTGCCTCGTCGGCTCTCCCCGCTCACCACGGTCGGTGATGAGATCTCGCCGGCCGCCGTCGGGCTGAAGGCCGACGACGTGGAGCGGATCTGGAAGGCCGTGCGCGCGTTCTACCGGACCGGGCTGCAGCCGGGCATGAGCCTGGTGGTCCGGCACAAGGGTGAGGTGATCCTCGACCGCGCGATCGGGCACCGCCGGCTGGGAGCGGACGCGCTGCTCACGACCGACACCCCGGTGTGCCTCTTCTCCTGCTCCAAGGCGATCTCGGCCGTGCTCGTGCACCGGCTGGTCCAGGAGGGCGGGCTCGCGCTCGACGACACCGTCGCCTCCCACATCCCCGAGTTCGCCACGCACGGCAAGGGCGAGATCACGGTCCGCGACCTGCTCACGCACCGCGCACGGCTGGCGAAGCTGCCGCTGCGCAAGCCCGACACCGAGGCCCTGCTCGACATCGACAACGTCGTGGCGGCGCTCAGCGCGGCGAAGCTCTCCCGCTCGCCCCGGCAGGCCTACCACGCGGTCACCGGCGGCTACCTGCTCGACGAGATCGTGCGCCGCTCCGGCCGGACCTTCCCGGGCCTCCTGGAGGAGTACCTCACCGGCCCGCTCGGCCTGGCCACCATGACGTACGGCGTCCCCGAGGACCGCCGCTCGGACGTGGCCTTGTCCTACTGGACCGGGCCGGCGGCCCTTCCGCCGCTGACCACCGGCATCGCCCGCGTGCTCGGCGTTGAGCCGCACAAGGTCCCGGACGGCCTCAACTCCCCCGGCGCGATGTCCTCCGTCCTTCCCTCCGCCGGCATCTGGGCCAGCGCCCACGACGCCGCGAAGGTCTTCGAGATGCTCGCGCGCGGCGGCGAGCTGGACGGTGTCCGCGTGCTCGACGCCGCGACGTACGCCGAGGCGATCCGCCCCGCCGGACCCCTCGTGCTGGACGGCATGCTGCCGATGCCGATCCGCTTCTCCGCCGGCTTCATGCTCGGCGAGTCCGGTGCCTCGCTGTACGGCCGCAACACTCCGGAGGCGTTCGGCCACCTCGGCTTCATGAACATCACCTGCTGGGCCGACCCGGCGCGCGAGCTCTCGGTGGCGTTCCTCAACACCGGCAAGTCGGCCAACCCGGAGGCCGTCGTCCGGATGGCTGCGGTCAACTGGGCGATCAGCAAGGCGATCCCGCGCGCATCGGCGTGAGATCGGGCTGAAAGGATCGCGCCATGGCTGAGACGACCTCGGGGACGACCGGGCGCACGTACGGCGGCGTCTCACCCGAGCAGCGGCGGGCCGACCGTCGCACCCGGCTGGTCGAGGCCGGGCTCGCGCTCTACGGCAGCCAGGGCTTCGCCGCCACCTCGATCGACGCCGTCTGCGCCGAAGCCGGGCTGACCAAGCGCTACTTCTACGAGAGCTTCGGCTCGGCCGAGGACCTGCTGGCCGCGGTCTACCTCGACGCGACCGCCCGTGTGCAGACGCGCGTGGCCTCCGCCGTCCTGGAGGCGGGCGACGACCTGCAGGCTGCGGTCGCCGCCGGCATCACGGCGTACTTCCACGAGATCGACCAGGACCGGCGTACCGCCAACGTGATCCTGAGCGAGCTGCTCTCGCTGACCGGCCGCACGCGCGACGTGATCCGGGGAGCGACGGAGTCGTGGACGACCCTGATCGCGTCCGTCCTCGAGGGACGTCGCTACCGCGGTCACGACAGCCGACTGGTCGCCGCCAGCGTCTGGGCGCTGCTGGCCGGCAGCGCGATCCGCTGGGCGCTGGATGAGTACGCCGAGCCGGTCGATGTCCTGATCGCGCTGATCACCGACGTGGTCGGCGACGTGCTCGCGGGCGTCACCACAGGCTGACCCCGCTGTGCGTTCGGCGTAGTCCGAACGGGGGTGACCTGCACCCATCGGCAGGATGCGGGCGTGCCGCTTCCGGCTCACCATCGAAGGTGGTGAGACACACCAAGCGGCCTCGGGAGGGAGACCGCACACGGCGAGGCGGAACGGTCATGACATGGCAGACGACGAAGACGACAGGTGACAAGCTCGACGCATTGATCGCGGAGATCCGGCGGCGGGGCGGCAAGATCGCGAGCTGCCATCAGTGCGACGGTGGCCTGCTGGTCACGTGGTTCACGCTCTGAGCTGCCGATGCACCGCCAGCGTCGTCAGCGCCGTCCGGCGGAAACCACGCGATAAAGGTTCGTCATCCGGGTGACGAGCAGCTCGACCCGGGCGGGAGAAGGATCCTCACCGTCGAGCTCGCGCAGCCAGCTCGCGATGATGTCGAACAGCCCGCCGATCAGACCGATCGACACACCGTCGTCCTCCGGTCGGACGGGGTTGGCGAACTGCTCCCACAGCCCCTCGACGAACGCCGCAGCCACCTGGCGGTTGGAACGGCGCTGGAGCTCGGCCTCGGGCGTGATGGCACTGCCGGCACCGAACGTCACCTGGGCGACCCGCACGTCGTCGACGAACGCGTGGGCGAAGGCGGAGAGGATCCGCGGAGCGAGCTCCTCCTCGGTGCCTCCTTCAGCAGCCACCTCGGCGAGCTGCGCGAAGACCCGGTCCGAGATGCTCCGCAGCAGGGCCTCGTAGAGCTCGTCCCGACTCGTGAAGGTCTCGTAGAACGCCTTCGTGCCGACGTACGCATGTTGGCAGAGCTGCTCGATCGACGTCTTGGCGAAGCCTTGCTGGGGGAAGAGGTCGAGGCCTGCGTCGAGCAGCGCCTGGCGTCGGGCAGCCTTGCGCTGCTCGGCGTCGAGCCCGCGGATGATGCGGGGGCTGGGGGCGCTGGTCATGGGAGCAGAAGGCTACCCCGGCGACGGGGGCGTGCCGGGGCAGCCTTCAGATCGGAGGTCAGCCGTAGAACGGCATCGGGATGCACTGGACCGGCTGCGCGTTCGCGGGGTCGAGTGCGTTCTTCACCAGGGCCACGACATTCGGGTCCATCGCCTGACCGACGTGTCCGGAGAAGTCGGTGGAGCACACGTCCTGCAGCACGATGTTGGTGACGTTGGGCGCGGGGTCGAGGATGCCGCTGGTGTACGGCGTGACCACCGTGTCGTACTTGCTGACGATCGAGGTGTAGCGCGGACCCGCGACGGTCACGCCGCCGGCGTTGAGGTCGGTGATGAACGACGAGTTCGGCGCGAACTCGTTGCACGCCACACACCCGCCCGCGTCCAGGATGGGGCGGAAACCGGTCAGGTCGGCGAGCGTCTGCAGGCCGTTGAGGCTGGTCCCACGGAAGTTGGAGCCGAAGCCGACGAAGTCCTTCACCACGGCACCGCCGCCGAGGAACTTCAGGTAGTACGCCGGGACGGTGGTGCCCTCTGAGTGGCCGACGATGTCGACCTTCGCAGCGCCGGTCGCTGCGCGCACCTGGCTGACGAAGTCGCGCAGCTGACCCGCGCTGGTCCGCATGGAGATGAGGCCGCCGGTGTACGGGCCGTAGAAGGTCGTGCCGTAGGTCTTGTGGAAGACGCAGTAACCCGCCTGCTGGAGCTGCGGCGCGAGGAGACCGAAGTTGGTCTCCGCATTGGCGCCCATGCCGTGCCACAGCACGACCGGCTCCGGATGCGCAGCGCTCGGCTTGCACGACCAGTCGTTGACTCCGGAGGTCGCGGCGTCCGCGACAGGGGTGGTGAAGGTGGCCGCGACGACCAGGCCTGCGGTCGCGACGAGTCGGGCGAAAAGCTTCATCGGATCTCCTTGTGTGACGGGTGCCACAGACATAAGAACACGATGTCTTGTTTTGGACAAGATGCCTTGTTCATATTTTCTACCGTGAGGTAGCAACGCTGCAGACCGGCCTCGGCGCACGCGGCCGAAATGCAGACGGCCCGCACCATGAGGTGCGGGCCCGTCTTGGTGGCGTGCTACGCCAGCTGCTTCATCGGAGTCGGCGTCGAGAGCCGGCGGCCCAGCCAGACAACGCCGAGCACAAAACCGGTGAGACCAAGGACCATCGCACCCGCAATGCCCATGAGGACCGATACGAAGTTGCCGACGGGGCCAATGCGCACCGTCGCGCTCGTCGTGCTGCACTCGATGGTGAAGGCCCCGTCGCGAGGCGTGGTGAAGACCTGGTCGAGCATCTCCGTGTCGGAGGACGAAATCGTCGGTCCAGGGTTGCGGATGGCGATGGGCGCACCCCGCCCATCGCTGACTGAGCAGGACTGGCTATAGCCGGTGTTGTCCGCATCTTTGTTGTAGATGCCCCAGGTCTTGCCCGCTGAGGTCGGAACCGTGACCGGAGAGTCCCCGATCTTCACCCCGTCGGCGCCCAACGCGATGGAGAACAGAAGGACGGGGATCACGAACGCGGCGCCACCGACTACAAGCAGGACGAGTGAGATCCAGCCGAGCACCTTCGAGGACTTCTGACCTTGCGCCATGGGCCGGACTCTGTCACGTCCGGTCCGACCGGACTGAGGAGATGCCGGCGATCAGCGGGGGCGGACCGACGGTGACAGAAGGCCCGCACCGATCGGTGCGGGCCTTCTGTGTCCTGCGCGCCTGTAGGGATTCGAACCCCAAGCCTTCTGATCCGTAGGGCGGCCGGCGAGCCCCAACGAGCATCGGCAGGGCCCATCGAAACCCGCTCGCGAGCGTGAAGCTCGAGTCCGACAACCATTGAGCATCAACCAAGCCCAGCCCAAAACAGGACGTTCTGCGAGAGATGCTGTGAAGGGTTGGCGCCCCCATCGCTGGTCTGGCCATTCCGAGACGATTCGAAAAACTTAGGTCTTCAAGGTGGCCACTCATGGATTTGAACCACAAGTTCGTCTAATCTTGCAACATGGCGCCCCTCCCCCGACTCTCGGACCTCCCAGAGAAGACAGACCTGGCTGGCCTGCTTGCCGTTCTGGGGTCCATCGAGGGCGATCAGTTGGACTTCAAGCGCGAACCAGCCAAGTTGAAGGAACTGATCCCGGCCTTCGCGATGACCGATGGAGGCCTCATCGTGCTGGGCATCGCTGACGATCGAACCCTCTACGGATGCGAGCTGACCCAAAAGGTCGCCGACTTGATCAGTCGTCCTGCAAAGGAGGTCGGCGTCGACGTCCAGTACCGAGCGATCGATGTCGAGAACCAACAAGTCGTGGTCGTGGCCGTCCCCGAAGTCCGCGGCCGAATCGTCACCACGACCGACGGCAGACTCCTGCGCCGGATTGGATCCGACCTTCATCCCCTGGTCGGCGATCAACTCGCCCGCTTCGTTCGCGAGCGCGAAGACGTCCCCGGCGAGGAGGAGGCGGTGCCGAACGTGGGACCAGATGACTTCGATCTCGAGATCATCAACGGCGCGTTGGAGGCCGAGGGGCGGCCGCCCGTCGGAGCTAGCGACTATCTCAGGGCTCTGGTCGATCTCGACGTGGCCGTTCCTCAGCCAGCGCCGGCGGATCCGAGAGTCACGGTGGCGGCAGCCGTTCTGTTCGGATCCAACCCCAGGCGCTCCGTGTCGTCAGCCGCGGTCCAACTGGTGCGTCGGGCCGGCGTTGGACCTGGGACTGGCCCGACCGAGGCTCGCAAGGAGTTGTCCGCGCCGCTTCCAACGCTCGTCGACGAGGCGCTCCACTTCATTGCCAGCCATACCAAGAACTATCAGGTCGTTATCGGTAGCCGCCGCACGATCTGGCCCGAGTATCCGACGGAGGTCTTGCGCGAGGCCCTGCTGAACGCGTTCGCGCACCGCGACTACGGCCGCAAGGGTTCAACCGTGGACGTCACGATTTGGGACGACCGAATCGAGATTCGCAGCCCTGGTGGCCTCCCGGGCCCTATCACCATGGACAACATCAGGTCGGAGCACTATTCGCGAAACCGGCGGATCATGCGGGCGCTCAAACTCCTTGGCCTTGTCGAGGAGTACGGCGAGGGTGTCGATCGGATGTTTGACCTCATGGACGAGCGGCTCATGGAGCCTCCGCTCATCGTGCCTACGCCGGACTCCGTTACCGTGACACTCAGGAATCGGTTCCTAGTCTCGGTTGAGGAGCAGGCCTGGCTAGCCCTGCTTGGGAATCTCCACCTGACCGGCGAGGAACGTCGCATGCTCGCCACGACCCGCCGCGAGGGGTCGATAACCCGACGCCGTGTGGCGCAGGTCGTGCCCAACGCCAACGCAGACGCCCTGCTCAAGGGTGCGGTAGCCAAGGGGCTGCTGCTCCGAACCGGACAAGCCGGAGGCGCACGCTACGTACTCTCACAAGAGGTCGTGATGCGTGCTGGAGCAAGCGGTGTCGAGGCTCAATCACGCAAGCGTCAGACCCTGCTCGACGAGATCCAGCGCCGAGGCAACCTCTCCACGGCCGAAGGCGCCGAACTCCTCGGTGAGGAGCCGGGCTTGGTTCGTCACCTTCTTAACGATCTCGCCTCGGCCGGTCTCGTCGAAGCTAAGGGCCAAACGCGCGGACGTCGGTACTACCGCATTTAAGTTTCATCACGGTAATTCGAACCCGAACGACTATTTGAGCGGCAAGTTTCCAGAAACTTGAATGCCGATCCCGGCCGCCAGATCACCGAAGCATGCCGAAGTCTGCTGACGGCAAACAGCAGAGCTCTTCGTGAGAGGACGCTCCATCGGCTGGCCACGGCGCTCAGTCGGAGGGCCCGACTTTCGCGGAAGCCGAGCCGTTGTCGGAGGTTGAATCTACGCTCGACGTCGTGGTTGAAGCTGACGCCGTACTGCTGGACGAACGAGCCGCATCGAATGCCTATCGCATGTCGCTGGCGGTCGAACCTGACGGCCGCGACGTAATCGCTGAAGCCGTTAGTCAGGTGAGCTCGTGGCTTAGGAACCGGAAACGGCCCTGGGATCCGCATCTCGACGGGAGCGGCTTCCAGATCGACTCGCGCAACAACCGGGATCTGCTGACGCTGCACCACGAGTCCCGGGTGGGACGGGAGTTCCGCTTCCGCATGACCGAGGACGCGGGCCCGCAGGGCCTCTGGCGTACCCAGCTGACCGTCTCGGCACCGCGCGAGGGCGATCCCTGGCTGGCACTGCATGTCGACAACAGTCAAGGCCGATGGGCCGCGGTCCCAGTCCTGGCGACCAACCTGCTCGAAACACTGACCACGCGCGATGGCTTGTCGACGGTTTCTCCCGAGCCGCTCATCGTCGGACCCGGCAACGCCGAGGACTTCCTCGAGCGTCTGACCGACCCCGATCGGCGCGGTCTCTACTTCGTGGCCGGCTCGGACGAATCGGGCATCAGCTTCTCTGCATTCGCGTCACAAGTTGGTCGTTGGGTGAGCCAGGTCCGCGGGCTTGGCCAGGTCGCGGTCCTAACTCCTCAGGCGACCGCGCACGTTGCGGAGGCCCTTGGCCAATCACATGCGATCACGCCATGGACCCTGCGTACATTCCACAGCGCGGTGGACCCGGCCATTCGCACCGACGGCTTCCGACACAAGTGGCTGACCACGGATCGGCTCGTTCGCGAGCGGGATGAGGTGATTCGCCAACTGCTCGGCCGGATCGCCCGGCGGCATGCGTCACTGACGCCCCAGATTGACGGATACGTCGCTGTGGACCGTGTCCTGCGGCGACTGGAAAACAAGACCCTCGTTGAGTCGATCGCGAGCGCGCTTAAGGTTGCAACTCCTCCGGCAACGCAGCCCACGATCCCGGCGCAGGAGGCCGCAGCACCGATCGCCGTTCCCGACACCGTCGAGGAACTGCTCGAACAGGCGGGCGCTACGGCGACGGCCGACCCGGTCGCACACCGCCAAGACAGCATCCCCACCACGCCATCGACCGAGGACACCGAGGCCTCCGCCCGGTTGGCCGAGCTGGAGGCGAACCTTGCAGCCACACAGGCGATCGTCGATCTGGTAACGACCACGCTCGGCCTCGAGGCGGTGACCACCGAAGCATTGGCCGCTCTGTCGGCACGGGCCGCTCAGCTTGAAGCAGTCCAAGCAAACCTTTCGGTGTTCAAGACCCAACTGGAGGAACGCGAGAGCCGCGAGAGTGAACTCAACGCACGCGTCGACGCCCTCCAAGGTGCATTCGACGACGCCCAGCTCGACGCCCGCGTTGCCAGCGAGAGCGCTTCCCACCTGCAAGACGAGAACACCTACCTCAAGCGCCGACTCGCCGAGCTCGAGGACTACGAGGCGGCCTACGGAACGATCCCGGCCGAGGCGTACACGGTCTACCCGGACAGCTTCGCCGACCTACTCGAACGATGCGGTGAGTTTGAGGGGGCCGGAGTCGTGTTCACCGGAGACGAGAACGAGGTGCTCGCCATGGACGAGCACGACACCCTCGGCAACGCTGTTCGTGCCGCGTGGGACGGATTCCTGGCACTCGCCGACTACCTCCGCGCACGCTCCCAGGGCGACTGTTCGACTGGGCTTCGCGAATACCTCCGCGAGACGCCCAACGGCTTCCGGTCCATGCCTACGAACAAGTTCGGCGGTAAGGAGACCAAGGCAACGATGGAGCGCTGGGGCGATCTCCGAGAGTTCCCAGTCCCAGTTGACGCCGCGCCTGATGGCGTGGCCGTGATGGAAGCTCATTTCAAGCTGGCCGCGATCGGTATGGTCTCGCCGCGCATGTACTTCCTCGACTGCTACTCGATCACGGGGAAGGTCTACGTCGGGTACATCGGGGCTCACCTCACCAACACGATGTCGTGAGGGCCTGAGTACTAGCAGCTGGCGGATCGCGCCGCGTCGATCACGGTGTCGATGACGGCTTCCGGCGCGAACCAAGCGACGACCTAGCCCGCCATGGGCGCCGGGCGCGCAGGGGGCCAGTCTTGGCCATTCTCGCGATAGAGGGGCTCAAGCTGCTTGCCCGGCAGAACGCCGCCGAACACCTGATCGTTCGACCAGTACACGACCTGCAGGCGCTCCAACTGTGCCGGAGAAAGCCTCCCGACGGCTCGGATGCGGGCGGCTGCCGCTCCGGCGTCGTAGTAGTTGCCGGCGGTCGCCAATGCCTCAAAGAGCCCGTCGACAACCGATTCACCCACCTCAGGTAGCCCTGCAATCCAAGGGGGCGGGGATCGGCGCCCCCAGCGGGTACTGGCGTCTGCGCCAGCTGACGACCTTCCGTGACAAGGCAGACTCCGAGACCCTGATGTGGTCGGCGGCACTCCGTCTCACACTTTCGGGGTTCCGCCGATCCGAGGTGCTCGGGTTGACCTGGGACGCCGTCGATCTGCAGTCCGGCACTGTTGAGGTCCGCCAGGGCCGGGTCGCTCTCGCAGACGGCAGCACGACCATCGGTGCGCCGAAGTCACGTGCCTCCGCTCGCATCGTTCCTATCGAGGCCCTCCACCCGGGCACCGTGGCGATGCTCGAGCAACTCCGCGATGTGCAGGCCGGATCGCGAGCCGAATGGGGCGACGCTTACGAGGAATCCGATCTGGTGATCGTGAACGCGCTGGGCGGGGCACCGCGCCCGGAGGCGCTGTCCGATCGCTTCCAAGCGGTAGCCGCGAAGGCTGAGCTACCGCGGATCCGGCTCCACGAAATCCGGCACTCGCTCGCTACCGCCCTTGCTGCCAACCCCAATGTGGCAGATATCGACGCCGCAGCCCTTCTTGGGCACGACGTAGCCGTCTTCCACGCGCGGTACGCCCAGCGTTCGCATGACGCTGCCGCAAGGGCTGCCGCGGCCTTGGGAGCCAGCTTCGTCGGAGAGACCATGTCAACGACCTGACGAAGGTCCCCGGTTTGGACGAAGGGACCTAGACGCGTGAGCGGACCTGCTCGTCGGCCTGCAACAGGATCTGGTCAGCGAGAGCAATCACCTCGACCAGTTCGTCTCCTCGGCTGCGAGCGAGCCTCTCTAGGTCGATCGTTGCGACGGACAGCTGCGCAGCCGCGACCGTTTCGAAGTCGCGGTAGCGCTGTCGCTCTGTCTCGGCCAGATCCGCCCATTGGAGTGGGCCGTCACCAATCGTGTTTCCCCAACGCGTCAGGGCGTGGCTGGCATGAACGGCGATGTACTCGAACAGACCCTTGGCGCGAGCTACGACGTCAACAAGCGAATCGACGTTCGGCTGCGTTTCGGCGATCTCCGCCTCCGCGACGATGAGTTTCGACGACGACTCCTGCTGCCGTCGAGTGCGGTTAGCTCGTGCCTGGCGCTCCGCCATCGTCACGGCCACAGCTCCGAGGGCGACTGCCCCGAGCAGGCTCGCGCCGCCCGCCGGGCCGAGCACCCGTGCGGACCGACCAACGCCTGCCGCCGCCAGAAAGCCCCTGAGGGCGGTGCTGTTTCCGGCGACCTGGGCGCCCAACGGGGCAGCACGCAACGCGACGGCCTCGGCGAGCGCGAGATAACTGCCCTCAGCTTCCCCAGTGGCCCCGGAAGCAAGCGCGGCTGACACGCCGAACCGGGTGTAGTCGATCTGGAATGCAGCTGCCGACTCGGCGTCGTCCGAGGACTCGACATGGGCATTGAGCAGGTCCTCAGTCCCGAGTGCCACAGCGGAGATCCGCTCTGCTGCCATGTCCCGGAAGGCAAGCAGGAACAACCGTTCCGCTTGCTGCCGTGCGCCCTCAAGTGCTTGGAGATCGTCGCCGAGACGCTGGCGCTGCTCCTTCGCCTCAACGACTGCAGCGAGCCGTTCGTCGTAGGAACGTTCCCCGGCCTCGGTCCTACGCAGAGTTTCTTCAACGGCGCGCGCCTCGAGGTCAGCAACAGTGACGCCGAGAGCTGCCGCGACCTTGGTCAACTGATCGCGATTCAGGGCGAATGATCCCTTCTCGAAGCGGTTCATCGTGACGCCTGCTCCCGGTCCATCGGCATAACCGGCAGCCACTCCCAACTGCCGCTGCGTCAGTTTCACGTTGGGCGCCGTTCGAAGAGTGGCTACAACGCTGCCGAGCGCCTCAGGCGAATAGGTCTGCATGCGCACACGATAGCCCGGGAGGATCAAATTAGGTCGCAAAGATTGACTTTAGGTGCCTAAGTCCGGTTCTCTGTGCCTAAGCCGCGCTAGGTGTGCCCACCCACCGAGAAGGAGACGACAGACATGAACTACGGAAACGACGACGCCATCAAGAGGTTCTTCGGCATTGAGACCTGGAGGAACTTGTCGCAGGACAAGGTCATGCGGGCCTTCGCTGCCATCCCCGAGATGGACCGTGAGCTGGCCCTTCAGGTCATCCGCCAGGTCCCCGAGCTCACGACATTCGCCAAAGCCCTGCTTGAGGACGCTGCCCAGGCACACGCAGCACTGCTTGCCGCCAACGCCTCGAACATGGCGGCCGTCCACGAGTTCGACCGGGCAATCCTCGAGACCCTCAGTGCCGAACTGGAGAAGGACCTGAGCGCCGAGGAGCGGATGCGCGTCTTCGATGAAATCCGGGACCTGCACACCCGAGTCCACGCAAAGGACACGCAGGACAAGGAGTTCCTCGCAGCCCACTCCGACAAGCGACTCGCAGAGCGCATCCTCGTTGGGGCCGCACTCCTTGTTGTCTTGGCGGGAGCCGCCAAGTCGGGAGGTAAGACCGGTGGCGCCCTCCGCGCCCTCAGGGTCGCCTGAAACGCCGATGGATCAGAGCTCACTGCCCGCCGACACACTGGCGTTCGGCATGCTGCTGGGGACCCTCGCTGGGCTCGTCGTCGCTCTAAGGCTCGCGCGTCGCCGTCGCCGCCAGTTCGCCGAACCCGCCGCCCCGCTGGCACCCGCGGGGCCGGCGCAGCCATGCCAAGTCTGCGGCGCCTTCCGCGAGCACCGCCAAGCTTCCGCATCACCCTGGTGGCGCTGCGATACCTGCGCAGCCACCTTCGCCGGCCTGGCGCACGCCACCGGTCACGACACGTCCCTGACGTGACGGAACCAAACCACGTCATGTACCGGTGCACGGCTCGTGCGTGCACGAGCCGTGCGGGAGTTCGAATAGATCGTTGGCGCTGACGGTGAGTTCGACCGGAGGCCGGAGCCCCCTGTGAGAGCTTCGTGAGAGGCAGCGCCTCTTCACGCACCAACGACAAAGCCCCTGCCCTGCATCTCTGCTGGTCAGGGGCTTCATCGTCCTGCGCGCCTGTAGGGATTCGAACCCCAAACCTTCTGATCCGTAGTCAGATGCTCTATCCGTTGAGCTACAGGCGCCCGTCCCTTGCGGGACTGGAGAAGATTAGCCGACTGCCGGGCCCAACGTGAAATCGGGTGCTCTGGCAGGATGCGGGCACGCAGTGGTTCGACCGGGCGAGCGAAGCGAGGAGGGCTGCGTGCCACACACCGGAGCAGACCGGCTCGCGCTCCTCGTGGGTGCCGCCGGCGAGGTGTACGCCGAGATCGCGGCGCGCGGCGGCGTACCGGCGGATGACCCGCTGCTCACCCGACAGCCGGAGGCGGTCGCAACCCTGCTCGAGTTCGGACTCCTGCGCGTGCAGCCCGATGGCCGGTACGACGTGGTCGACCCGCAGCTGGTCCAGGGCGCGATCGTGACGCCGATGGGGCAGCGCGCAGCACAGGCGATCGATGAGGCGAGCTCGTGGGCACACGCGTTCGCGGGCCTCGCGCAGACCTACCGCCGCTTCCCGCACACCGACGACGGGCCGATGACGGAGCTGCACGGCGAGCAGATCCTGGCGTTCCTGGAGCAGCTCCTCGACGGTGCCCAGGAGGAGGTGCTGACCGCACAGCCGCAGGTCGGTCGCTCCGCCGCCTCCATCAGGGAGGCGACCTCCCGCGATCTCGGGGCGCTGCAGCGCGGCGTACGCATGCGCACGATCTACCAGCATGCGGCGCGGCGCGCCCGCTTCACCCGCCAGTACGTCGAGCGGGTGACGGCCGAGGGCGCCGAGGTGCGGACCCTCGACGAGTTCTTCAACCGACTGATCGTCGTGGACCGGAGGGTCGCGCTGATCCCGTCGTCGGATGACCTGCGGATCGCCGTGGTGATCCGCGACGCCAACCTGGTCGCCTACCTCGTCGATGTCTTCGAGCGGAACTGGGACCGCGGCCGCCCGTTCACCACCGGCAGCAGCGATGTCACCTCCGAGATCGCGCGCGAGCAGCGCGCGATGGCCTCACGCATGCTGATCGAGGGCCACCCCGACACGGCGAGCGCCAAGCGGATGGGCGTCAGCGACCGCACCTACGCGGCCTACCTCGCGGACCTGAAGCGTGACTACGACGCGCAGACGCGCTTCCAGCTCGGCTACCGGATGGGGCTCGAAGCCGCGCGGCGCGAGGTCGGCGAGACGCACGATCCGACGGAGTGATCCGTCGGGGTCACCAGCCCCAGCCGGTGTCGGCGACCGGTGCGCCGGTCGGCTCAGCCGCGACGGCCGCGCTCCCGACAGCGAGTGCGGTGACAGCAACGCCGGCCGCAACGATGCGGATGATCCGGACCATCATGGTGGGCTCCTCCCCATGCCGGCTCACGCCAGCCCTCCGAGAGTCCTGATTCTGCCGATATCGGATGAAGGGCACAACCGGACCGGACCGGATCGTTATCTGCTGAGGTGCGCGAGCGACGTACCCGTTGCGTTGCAGGCGCACGAAATGCCAGCGGCCCGGACCCGCCGAAGCGGATCCGGGCCGACACACATGGCGGAGACGGGGGGATTTGAACCCCCGATGGGTTTCACCCCATACCTCATTAGCAGT
>UEXP01000047.1_pt1 | contig 31952 bp, 30 predicted proteins | sample 4301171 | NCBI WGS metagenome assembly UEXP01 (sample SAMEA4773182, study PRJEB27434) | metagenome | biome: 2259; feature: agricultural soil; material: soil | place: USA | collected 2014-09 | depth 0.25 m
GCCCAGGAGGACGTCTGGTTCGGCCTGGTGCTGCTGCCGAGCTTCGTGATCTACGTGATCGCGATGGTCGGCGAGACCAACCGTGCGCCGTTCGACCTCCCCGAGGCCGAGGGTGAGCTGGTCGGCGGCTTCCACACGGAGTACTCCAGCCTGAAGTTCGCGCTGTTCTTCCTCGCGGAGTACATCAACATGGCGACGGTCTCCGCGCTCGCGACGACGCTCTTCCTGGGCGGCTGGCGGGCGCCGTTCGGCATCGCCCAGGTCTGGGAGGGTGCCAACCAGGGCTGGTGGCCGCTGCTGTGGTTCTTCGGCAAGATCCTGGTCTTCATCTTCTTCTTCGTCTGGCTCCGCGGCACCCTGCCGCGCCTGCGCTACGACCAGTTCATGGCCTTCGGCTGGAAGGTGCTGATCCCGATCTCGCTGGTCTGGATCCTGCTCGTCGCGACGATGCGGGTCGCCCGCAACGAGGGCACCTTCGACACGCTCTTCGAGGGTCCGGTGGTCCCGATCGCCGCCGGCGTCGTGCTCGCGGCGTGCCTCGTGGTCGCCTTCTGGCCGTCCCGTACGCCGCAGCCGCAGCCCACCGCGCGTGTCGCCCGTCCTGCTGCACGTGGTGGGTTCCCGACGCCCGCGCTGCCCGAGGCCGGTGCCGTGCGCGGCGCCGCCGCCCCGCTCGTCTTCGGAGAGGAGGCGCACCGCTGATGGGCGCCAAGGAGACGCTCTGGGACCCGATCGCCGGCTTCGGCGTGACGTTCCGGACGATGTTCAAGAAGCCGGTCACCGAGCAGTACCCGTTCCAGAAGGAGCCCACCGCTCCCCGCTTCCACGGACGGCACCAGCTCAACCGCTGGCCGGACGGCCTGGAGAAGTGCGTCGGGTGCGAGCTCTGTGCGTGGGCCTGCCCGGCCGACGCGATCTACGTCGAGGGCGCGCAGAACTCCGACGAAGCAACGGTGGACGCCGACGGCAACACGGTGCAGTCGGGCCGCTTCAGCCCCGGCGAGCGCTACGGCGCGGTCTACCAGATCAACTACCTGCGCTGCATCCTGTGCGGGCTCTGCATCGAGGCTTGCCCGACGCGCGCGCTCACGATGACCAACGAGTACGAGCTGGCGGACGACTCGCGCGCTTCGCTGATCTACGAGAAGTCCGACCTGCTCGCCCCGCTGCAGCCGGGCATGGAGCAGCCGCCGCACCCGGCGCGCTACGGCGACGAGAAGAACTACTTCCGTGGTGAGTTCGTCGAGGAGCCCGCGCGGCTCACCGACCTGCTGAAGGAGGATCACTCGTGATCACCTTCTGGACTCTGGCGCCGATCATGGTGCTCGCGGCGCTGGGCATCCTCGTCGTACGCAAGGCCGTGCACGCAGCCCTGCTGCTCGCGGTCGTGATGATCAGCCTCGCGGTGCTCTACGCCAGCCTCGAGGCGCCGTTCCTCTTCGCGGTGCAGATCATCGTCTACACCGGCGCGATCCTGATGCTCTTCCTCTTCGTGCTGATGCTGGTCGGAGTCGATGCCTCCGACTCGCTGACCGAGACGATCCGGGGCCACCGGGCCGCGGCGCTCGTCGTCGGTGCCCTCTTCGGGCTCACCATTGCGCTCTGCGTCGGTCAGGTCGGCTACGGCACTGCCGTCGGCCTGGACGACGTCAACGCGGGCGGCAACGTGCCGGCGCTGGCCGACCTGCTTTTCTCCGACTGGGTGCTCGCCTTCGAGACCACCTCGGCGCTGCTGATCACTGCCGCCGTGGGTGCCATGGTCCTCGCGCACCGCGAACGTCTCGACCCGAAGGGGTCGCAGGCCGACCTCGCCGCGCAGCGCATGCGTGAGTACGCCGAGACCGGCCGCCACCCGGGCCCGCTCCCGTCGCCCGGTGTCTACGCCCGCCACAACGCGGTCGACACCCCGGCCCTGCTGCCCGACGGCACCCCGAGCGAGCTGTCCCTCAACCGGACCCTCGTCGGTCACCACGACGAGAAGGCGCCGCCCAAGGACTCCCGCGCGATCGAGAAGATGGTCGACTCGCACGGAGGTGAGGTGTGATGAGCCCGCTCGCCGCGACCGGCTTCGAGGTCGGGCCGTACGTCGTCCTCAGCTCGATCCTCTTCACGATCGGCTGCATCGGCGTGCTCGTGCGACGCAACGCGATCGTCGTCTTCATGTGCGTCGAGCTGATGCTCAACGCCGCGAACCTCGCGCTCGTCGCCTTCGCCCGCCACCACGGCAACCTGACCGGCCAGATCGCCGCCTTCTTCGTGATGGTGGTGGCTGCCGCCGAGGTCGTCGTCGGGCTCGCGATCATCATGACCCTGTTCCGCACCCGTCGCTCGGCCTCGGTCGACGACGCCAACCTGCTGAAGCTGTGAGGGGCCGGACGTGCTCGCACTGATTATCGCGCTCCCGCTCCTGGGCGCTGCGGTCCTCCTGCTCGGCGGGCCTCTGCTCGGCGGTCGACTCGACCGCTGGGGCCACTGGCTCGGCGTGGTGACCGTGACCGGCTCCTTCCTCTGGGGCCTCGTGGTGCTGTCCAACATCGCCCGCAACCCCGAGGGGGGCGACGGTGCCGGGACCGTCACCGAGCACCTGTGGAGCTTCCTCGAGGTCGGCGACTTCCGGGTCGACGCGGAGCTCATGGCCGACCGGCTCTCGATCCTCTTCGTCCTGCTGATCACCGGCGTCGGTGCGCTGATCCACCTCTACTCGGTCGGTTACATGGCGCACGACGCCCGGCGCCGTCGCTTCTTCGGCTACCTCAACCTCTTCGTGGCCGCGATGCTCCTGCTGGTGCTGGCCGGCAACTACCTGCTCCTCTTCATCGGCTGGGAGGGCGTCGGCCTGGCGTCGTACCTGCTGATCGGCTTCTGGCAGCACAAGCACTCCGCGGCGCTGGCGGCCCGCAAGGCGTTCGTCATGAACCGCGTCGGCGACATGGGCCTCGTGCTGGCGATGTTCCTGCTCTTCACGCATTTCGGCTCGGTCGACTTCCTCGGGCACGAGCTGCCCGCGGCGTCCGAGCAGACCTTCACGCTGATCGGTCTGGCGCTGCTGCTGGCAGCGTGCGGCAAGTCGGCCCAGGTGCCGCTCCAGGCCTGGCTCCTCGACGCGATGGAGGGCCCGACCCCGGTCTCGGCCCTGATCCACGCCGCGACCATGGTCACCGCCGGCGTCTACCTGATCGTGCGCTCGGGCTCGGTCTTCGAGGCGGCACCGGTCGCGCAGACGGCCGTCGTGGTCGTCGCGGTGGTGACGCTGCTGTGGGGTGCCGTGCTCGGCTGCGCCAAGGACGACATCAAGAAGGCGCTCGCCGGCTCCACCATGAGCCAGATCGGCTACATGATGCTGGGTGCCGGTCTCGGCCCGGTGGGTGCCGCGTTCGCGATCTTCCACCTGGTCACGCACGGCTTCTTCAAGGCCAACATGTTCCTCGGCGCCGGCTCGGTCATGCACGCGATGAACGACGACGTCGACATGCGGCACTACGGCGGCCTGGCCAAGCTGCTGCCGGTGACCTTCGCGACGTTCGCCATGGGCTATCTGGCGATCATCGGGTTCCCCGGCTTCTCGGGCTTCTGGTCGAAGGACAAGATCATCGAGACCGCCTTCGCGGAGAACCCCGTCATCGGAGCGCTCGCGCTGCTCGGTGCGGGCATCACGGGCTTCTACATGACCCGGTTGATGCTGCTGACGTTCTTCACCGACAAGCGTTGGGAGGAGGGCGTCCACCCGCACGAGTCGCCGAAGGTGATGACGATCCCGCTGGTCGTGCTCGCCGCGCTCTCCGTGCTCGGTGGCCTGATGCTCGCTGGTGGCTGGATCACCGACTGGCTCGAGCCCGTGATCGGCCACGCCGAGCACCACGAGCTGCCGCTGCCGGCGATCGTGATCACGTTGCTGGTCCTGCTGACCGTCGCGCTGGGTGTCGCGATCGCGTGGTTCACCCACGCCACCCGGTTCATCCCGTCCCAGGCTCCCGCCGACGTCGCCTGGCCGATCCGTGCCGCACGCGCGGACCTCTACGGCGACGCGATCAACGCCGGTCTGGTCGTGCAGCCGACCCAGCGGCTCGTCGAGGGCCTGATGGTCTTCGACAAGTCGGTCGTCGACGGTGTCGTGATGGGCCAGGCGGTCGCGACCGCCGGGGGTGCCCTGCAGCTCCGCAAGATCCAGAACGGCTTCGTCCGCTCCTACGCCCTGTCGGTCCTCGGCGGCGGGCTGATCCTGGTCCTCGCCCTTCTGGTGGTGAACGTCTGATGCTGTCGTTGCTCATCGCGATCCCGCTCTTCGGTGCGCTCGCGGTCGCGCTCCTGCCGGGCCGTCCGGGCCAGGCGCTGCCCAAGTGGGTCGCGCTGGCCTTCTCGCTCGGCACGTTCGCAGCGGGTGCCGCCGTCTGGGTCGCCAACAGCGACACCCGCGAGACGTTCGCCGAGACCCACGACTGGATTCCGCCCGTCGGTGCGCACTGGGCGCTCGCGGTCGACGGCCTCGGCGCCACGATGGTCGCGCTCACGGTCCTGCTCGTGCCGGTCGTCATCGCCGCCTCGTGGCGCGACGCGGACACCCGCAACACCAAGGCGTTCTTCGCGCTGATCCTGGTGCTCGAGGCGCTCGCGCTCGCGGTCTTCTGTGCGCAGGACGTCTTCCTCTTCTACGTCGTCTTCGAGGCGACGCTGATCCCGGCCTACTTCCTGATCGGCTCGTTCGGCCATGGTGCCCAGCGCCACGCCGCTGCGGTGAAGTTCCTGCTCTACATGCTCGCCGGCGGTCTGGTCATGCTCGCCTCGGTGGTGGCGCTCTACGCCTTCTCGGCGCAGGCCGGCCCGGCGTCGTACCTGATCTCGGACCTGAAGGACCTGTCGCTGACGACGGGCCAGGAGCGGCTGATCTTCGTCGGCTTCTTCCTCGCCTTCGCGGTGAAGGCACCGATCTTCCCGTTCCACACGTGGCTGCCGGACACCACGGGCAACGCGACCGCCGGCACCAGCGTCCTGCTGATCTGCGTGCTCGACAAGATCGGCACCTACGGCATGCTCCGCTTCTGCCTCGAGCTCTTCCCGGGTGCGTCCGACTGGGCGACCCCGGTCGTCGTCGGCCTCGCGCTCGTCTCCATCGTGTACGGCGCGCTGCTGGCGCTCGGTCAGGACGACCTGCTCGTGCTGACCGGCCTGACCTCGCTGAGCCACTTCGGCTTCATCGTGCTCGGCATCTTCGTGATGAACGACCAGGGAGTCTCCGGCGCGACGTTCTACATGCTCAACCACGGCCTCGCGACGGCGGTGCTCTTCCTCGCCACGGGCTACCTGATCCGGCGCACCGGCACCCCGCTGCTCTCCCGGATGGGCGGCGTGGAGAAGAAGGCGCCGGTCCTCGCTGCCCTGCTTCTGCTCGGTGGTCTGGGCACGCTGGGTCTGCCCGGCCTCTCGCCGTTCGTCTCCGAGTTCCTGGTGATGCTCGGTGCCTTCCAGCACGCGTGGTGGGTGGGCGCGATCGCGGTCAGCGGCATCGTCCTCGCCGCGGCGTACGTCCTTCGCGCCTACCGCCTCGCCGTGACCGGTCCCGAGCGGCCGGAGCTCTCCGGCGTCAGCGAGGTGGGGGCGCGCGAAGTCCTGGCCGTCGCTCCGCTGGTGGCGCTGATGATCGTGCTCGGCTTCGTGCCGGGTCTCGCGCTCGATGCGATCAACCAGGACCTCCCGGGCACCTCGGTGCCTGCTCACTCCGCGGCCGAAGGGGGCCACCCGTGACCGCCTTCCAGAACCCGTCGCTGGGCTATGACCTGATCTGGCCGCTGCTCGTGGTCCTCGGCGCCGCCTGCGCCGGCATCCTCGTCGAGGCGTTCGTGCCGCGCGCGTGGCGCTACCTCGTCCAGGTGCTGCTGACCCTGGTCGCGCTCGGGGTGGCCTTCGCTGGTGTCCTGCTGATTGCCGACGGGCTCGACGAGCGCGCAGAGGGTGCGGCACGTGGCTCGATCGTCGCCGAGGGAGCCGTCGCCGTCGACGGTCCGGCGGTCTTCGCGTGGGGGCTGCTGCTGGTCATCGCGTTCTTCGGGGTCCTGCTCTTCGCCGAGCGCCACCTCGACGGCGGCGTCTCGTCGTTCGCCGGGCAGGCCGCCGCGCTGCCGGGCACGGCGGAGGAGCGTCGCGTGGGCCAGCGCGGCCTGGAGCACACCGAGGTCTACCCGCTGCTGCTTTTCGCGGTCGGCGGCATGCTGCTCTTCGCCGCGGCCAACGACCTGCTGACGCTCTTCGTCGCGCTCGAGGTGCTGTCGCTTCCGCTCTACCTGCTCACCGGCCTGGCGCGACGCCGTCGCCTGCTCTCGCAGGAGGCCGCGATGAAGTACTTCCTGCTCGGCGCCTTCAGCTCCGGCTTCCTGCTGTACGGCATCGCGCTCGTCTACGGGTACGCCGGCACCGTGCGGTTCTCGGGCATCGCCGACGCCATCGCCAACACGTCGGGCCAGCAGACGCTGCTGCTCGCCGGCATCGCACTGCTCTCGGTCGGCCTGCTCTTCAAGGTCGGTGCGGTGCCGTTCCAGGCCTGGACGCCCGACGTCTACCAGGGCGCGCCGACCGCGGTCACCGCCTTCATGGCCGCCGGCACCAAGGTCGCGGCGTTCGTCGCGATGCTCCGCCTCTTCTCGGTCGCCTTCGGCGCAGAGCGGTGGTCCTGGCTGCCGATGCTGTGGGCGGTCGCGCTCCTGACCATGGTGATCGGTGCGGTCCTCGCGGTCGCGCAGACCGACGTGAAGCGGATGCTCGCGTACTCCTCGATCGCGCACACCGGCTTCGTGCTCACCGGCATCCTCGGTGCGGGCGCGTCGCTGGGGGAGGACCAGATCGGCTCCACGCAGGCGGTGCTCTTCTACCTCGTCACCTACGGCTTCATGACGCTCGGCGCCTTCGCCGTCCTCACCCTGGTCCGCGACGCAGCCGGCGAGGCGGGCTCGATGGCGGGCTGGGCGGGCCTGGCTCGCCGGTCGCCGGTGGTGGCCGGTGTCTTCACGCTCTTCCTGCTGTCGCTCGCGGGCCTGCCGTTCACGGCCGGCTTCACCGGCAAGTGGGTGGTCTTCGCCTCGGCGATGGCCGGGGGTGCCTGGCCGGTGGTCGTGGCCGCGGTGCTGACCTCCGCGATGGCTGCGTTCTTCTACATCCGGGTCATCGTGCTGATGTACTTCGCCGACCCTGTCGAGGGCGGACCGGCCGTCGTGGTGCCGAGCATCCTGACCTCGACGACGATCGCCGTGGCGGCGCTCGCGACGGTCGCGCTGGGCGTCGTACCGGGCCCGGTTCTCGATCTGGCTGCCCATGCGGGAGACTTCCTCAGGTGAGCACGACTTCTGCTGGCCCCGCCCTCGCCCTGCCTGTCCTCGACGAGGCGCTCGCAGCCCGTCTGAAGGCCCGCCTGGTCGAGGTCGAGACGGCGCTGTCAGGCCACATCCGCAGCGAGGCCGACTTCGTCACCGAGGCAGCGCGGCACCTGATGGACGCCGGCGGCAAGCGGTTCCGGCCGCTCCTGGTGCTGCTCGCGGCCGAGTGCGGCCCCGACGCCGGGTCGCAGGACGTCATCGACGCCGCCTGCGTCGTCGAGCTCACGCACCTCGCCTCGCTCTACCACGATGACGTCATGGACGAGGCCGCGCTGCGCCGCGGGGCCGACTCGGCCAACGCACGCTGGGACAACCACGTCGCGATCCTCACCGGTGACTGGCTCTTCTCGAAGTCCTCCGAGCTCACCGCCGGCCTCGGTCCCGACGCCGTGAAGATCCAGGCCCACACGTTCTCGCGCCTGGTCGAGGGCCAGATCCTCGAGACGGTCCCGCCGGCGTCCCCCGAGGTCGCGCTGGAGCACCACCTCCGTGTCGTCGCCGGCAAGACCGGCTCCCTGATCGCCACCTCCGCGCTCTACGGCGCCCGCTTCGCCGGGGCTCCGGCGGAGGTCGAGGAGGCCCTCGCGGCGTACGGCGAGATCGTCGGTGCGGCGTTCCAGATCTCCGACGACATCCTCGACATCGCCTCCGAGACCGAGGAGTCCGGCAAGACGCCGGGCACCGACCTGCGCGAAGGCGTGCCCACGTTGCCCGTGCTTCTGGTGCGTCGCGCTGCGCGCGCTGAGGATGCGCGGCTGGTCGAGCTGCTCGACAGCTCGCTGGAGTCGGACGCGGACCTCGCCGAGGCTCTCGGCCTGTTGCGCGCCCACCCCGCGATGGACGAGGCGCGTGCCTACGTCATCGCCCGGGCCCAGGAGGCGAAGGACCTGCTCAAGGTCCTCCCCGAGGGTCCGGTCCGCGAGGCGCTCGAGGCGTTCGCCGACGTGGTCGCCACCCGCACCGCCTGACCCCGCACCCGCCGAGGCGCCGAGACGCCACGTACTGACGTCCGGGGTGCATCGAGACGGCGCCAACTGACGCGCCACCCCTGCCGAGACGGCGCGTAGTGACACCCGAGTCGTGCCCAGGCGGCGCGTACCTGCCCGGGCAGTGGAAGTTCGCGCCGCTTCGACGTGGGTGCCGTGCACATTGGCGCCGCTTCGGCGCGCCATCGATCTGTGACGTGGGTCACGAAAAGTGCGCATTTCGGACGTTCGCTGAGCGTGAAACGTCCCGTTGATTGAGATGTCTTCTCATAAAGTCGATCAATCAAGGTGACAAACGGTGCCAAAGTCTCCTAAGGTTCTCGACATAGGCCGGATCGCATGGGATCCGGTCAGATCATGAAAGCGAGAAACAGATGGGCAAGAAGCTCACGACCGCAGTGGCCGCGACTCTGGTGGGAGCGCTTGGCCTGTCTGCGTGCGGTGCGTCGGAGACCGGCGGCGGTGACGCGAAGAAGACGACGGTTGACCTCGTCGCCTACTCCACGCCGCAGACCGCGTTCTCCGCGATCGAGAAGTCCTTCCAGAAGACCGCCGAGGGCAAGAACGTCGAGTTCTCCGAGTCGTACGGTCCGTCCGGTGACCAGAGCCGTGCCGTCGAGGGTGGCCAGCCGGCCGACGTCGTGAACTTCTCGCTCGAGAGCGACGTCACCCGCCTGGTCGACGCCAAGCTCGTCGACGCCGACTGGAAGACCGCGACCGGCAACGAGGGCATCGTGGCCGACTCCGTCGTCGTCCTCGTGGTCCGCAAGGGCAACCCGAAGAAGATCACCGGCTGGGACGACCTGGTCAAGCCGGGCGTTGGCATCGTCACGCCGAACCCCGCCTCCTCGGGCGGTGCCCGCTGGAACACGCTCGCCGCGTGGGGTCACGTGATCGCCAACGGTGGCACCGAGGCCGACGCCGAGAAGTACCTCACGTCGTACTTCAAGAACGCCGTCTCGCTGCCGGGCTCGGCCCGCGACGCCCTCACGTCGTTCACCAGCGGCAACGGTGACGTCCTGGTCTCCTACGAGAACGAGGCGATCCTCGCGCGTCAGAAGGGCGAGGACATCGACTACATCGTCCCCGAGCAGACCCTCCTGATCGAGACCCCGGCTGCTGTCACGGTTGACGCTCCGAAGGCGGCCAAGGACTTCCTCAAGTACCTCTTCACCGAGGAGGCCCAGAACGAGTTCCTCGAGTCGGGCTACCGCCCGGTCGTGGACGGTGTCGAGGGTGACGTCGAGGGTGCGACCGACCCGGCCAACCCCTTCCCGACGCCGAAGACGCTGCTCACCATCGCGAAGGACTTCGGCGGCTGGGACGCCGCGAAGAAGAAGTTCTTCGACGAGGAGAACGGCATCGTCACCAAGATCCAGATCGCCACGGGCACCAACGAGTGACCGCAGCATCCACACTGGTTCGACCCGGCCGGGCGGCGCACAAGCGCCGCCCGGCTCGGGCCGTTAACGCGCTTTCCACGTCGTCGAGCCTCGCGCTCGGCGTCTCGCTGACCTGGTTCAGCCTGCTGGTGATGATCCCGCTCGCGGCGGTGGTGGTTCAGGCCTCCACCGGCGGGTGGGACGGCGTCAGCAAGGTCCTCAGCAACCCGCAGACCTCCGCGGCGCTGGGGCTCACGGTCAAGCAGGCCTTCCTGGTCACGCTCCTGAACGTCGTGATGGGTACGACGATCGCCTGGGTGCTCGTGCGCGACCGGTTCCCCGGCGCGGCGATCCTGGACGTCATCATCGACATCCCGTTCGCCCTGCCCACGATCGTCGCGGGCCTCGTGCTCCTGGCGCTCTACGGGCCCAAGAGCCCGATCGGCGTCAACGTGGCGAGTACCGAGTCGGCGGTCTTCCTCGCCCTCGCCTTCGTGACGTTGCCGTTCATCGTGCGCACCGTGCAGCCGGTCCTCGAGGAGCTCGACACCGATGTCGAGGAGGCTGCCTCGTCGCTCGGTGCCAGCCGGCTCTACACCTTCCGTCGCGTGATCCTGCCGAGCCTCGTGCCGGCGATCGTCGCGGGCGCGGGCATGTCCTTCGCACGCGGCATCGCGGAGTACGGGTCGCTGGTGCTCCTCTCCGGCAGCCTGCCGTTCAAGACCGAGGTCGCCTCGGTGCGGATCATCAGCTCGATCGAGAGCGGTGACACGGCCTCGGCCTCGGTCGTCGCGGCGATCCTGCTGCTGGTGGCGCTCGTCGTGATCACCGTCCTGGACCTGGTGCAGAGGCGGGTGACGAAGCGATGGTGAAGACCTCCCTCCCGCTGCGGTGGACTCTGCGGATCCTCGTGGTGGCCTACCTCTTCCTGCTGGTCGCCTGGCCGGTCTCGCTCGTCGTGCGCAACACGTTCGTCGACGGCTTCGATGCCCTGTCGGGCGCGTTCGAGGACCCGTACGTCGTGCACGCCCTGCAGCTGACCGGGCTCGTGGCGCTGGCCTCCGTGGCCATCAACCTGGTCTTCGGCCTGACGGTCTCGTTGCTGCTCGTCCGGCACGAGTTCCCGGGACGCCGGCTCCTCGGCGTACTCGTCGACGTGCCGATGTCCGTGTCGCCGGTCGTCGTCGGCCTCGCCCTCGTGCTGGTCTACAGCCCGCGCAACGGCTGGTTCGGAACCTCGCTGGCCGAGTGGGGGATCCAGGTGATCTTCTCCACGCCCGGCATCATCATGGCGACGGTCTTCGTCGCCCTGCCGCTGGTGATCCGCGAGGTCGTCCCGACGCTCCAGGAGGTCGGCGACGAGCAGGAGTGGGCCGCGCGCAGCCTGGGGGCGAACGCCTACCAGACCTTCACGCGGATCACGCTTCCGAGCATCAAGTGGGCGCTGATCTACGGCGTCGTCCTGTCGCTGGCGCGCTCCATCGGCGAGTACGGCGCAGTCAAGGTGGTCAGCGGCAACATCGTCGGTCGCACCCAGACCGCGACGCTTATCGTCGAAGAGCGCTACCAGAACTTCGACCAGCCCACTGCCTTCGCGGTCGCCTTCCTACTGGCCTCCGCTGCCGTCGTCTGCATCGTGATCGTGGCCATCCTGCGACCGAAGCACACCCCCTGAAGGACCTGACATGAGCATCGAGATCAGCAACATCAACAAGTCCTTCGGCGACTTCGTCGCCCTCCAGGACGTCAACCTCTCCATCCCCACCGGTCAGCTGACCGCCCTCCTCGGTCCGTCGGGCGGCGGCAAGTCGACCCTGCTCCGGATCATCGCGGGCCTCGACAACGCCGACTCCGGGTCGGTCGAGATCGAGGGCGTGGACGCGACCAAGCTGCCGCCGCAGAAGCGCAACGTCGGCTTCGTCTTCCAGCACTACGCGGTCTTCAAGCACATGAGCGTCGCCAAGAACGTCGCCTTCGGCCTGGAGATCCGCAAGCGCCCGAAGGCGGAGGTGAAGCAGCGGGTGGAGGAGCTCCTCGAGCTCGTCCACCTCTCGCAGTTCGCCGACCGGCTGCCGGCGCAGCTCTCCGGTGGACAGCGCCAGCGCCTCGCGCTGGCCCGTGCCCTGGCCGTCGAGCCGACCGTCCTGCTCCTCGACGAGCCGTTCGGCGCCCTCGACGCGAAGGTGCGCAAGGAGCTCCGCGACTGGCTCCGTCGCCTCCACGACGAGGTCCACGTCACGACGGTCTTCGTCACGCACGACCAGGAGGAGGCCCTCGAGGTCGCCGACCAGATCGTCGTGATCAACCAGGGCCGGATCGAGCAGATCGGCTCGCCCGACGAGCTGTACGACGCTCCCGCGACTGACTTCGTCATGTCGTTCCTCGGTGAGGCCACGACGCTCGGGGGCCAGCTGGTCCGTCCGCACGACATCGCGCTGACCACGACCCCGCAGGAGGCAGGCGCCGTCGAGGGTGTCGTCTCCCGCATCCTGCGGGTCGGCTTCGAGGTCCGGATCACCGTCCTGACCGATGGCGGCGAGGAGGTCGTCGTCACCCAGACGCGGACCGTCGCCCGCAACCTCGGCGTCGACGTCGGGCGCCACGTGTGGCTGTCCGCGACGGCCGGCGCCGTCACGCTCCCGGCGACGGGCCTTCCGGCGGGGACCCCGCTGAAGGTCTGACCGGAGCGGGCCGCACGCGGGGGCACTGCGGCCTGCCGTACTGAGGCAACGCGTGGTGACGTTGCGCCTCGGAGTACGACGAGGGCCACCCTCCTGAGCGATCAGGAGGGTGGCCCTCGTGCGTGTCTGGTTTCTCAGCGGTAGTTGGTGAACTGCACCGCGAAGTCGTAGTCGGCCTCGGTCACGAGGCGCTGCACGGCCTGCAGGTCGTCGCGCGACTTGGAGGAGACACGGAGCTCGTCCCCCTGGATCTGCGCCTTGACGCCCTTCGGCCCCTCGTCGCGGATCAGCTTGGAAACCTTCTTGGCGTCCTCGGAGGAGATGCCCTCCTTGAGTGTGATCGAGATCTTCGAGAGCTGGCCGGACTGGCGCGGCTCGGAAGCGTCGACGATCTTGAGCGACTGGTTGCGCTTGATCAGCTTGCCCTTGAAGACGTCGAGGATCGCGTTGGCGCGGTCGTCGGCGGACGCCTCGATCTCGATCGCGTGCTCGCCCGCCCACTTGATCAGCGCGTTGGTGCCGCGGAAGTCGTAGCGCGTCGCGATCTCCTTGGCCGTCTGGCCGAGGGCGTTGTCGACCTCCTGGCGGTCGATCTTGCTGACGATGTCGAACGACGAATCGGCCATGTCCCTGGTCCTCCTGCAGGCCCACGCATGCGGGCGTTTCTCGTTGAGTCTGGTGCTGCGCTATTCTTCCACCCGTTGTCGCCGGGGTCTCCCGGGGATCGACACGGCAGGTTGCCCGAGCGGCCAATGGGAGCGGACTGTAAATCCGTCGCGAAAGCTTCGAAGGTTCGAATCCTTCACCTGCCACCAACAGGCCCCACCGGACTCCGGCGGGGCCTTCTGGTTTCCCGGGGGTATCCCCGGCCGTGGGCCAGCGGCCACACGGCCCTGCCATGATGCGCTCGTGGACACCGCCGGCTCGCCGCAGGAGCGCGAACGCGAGCGGATGCACGACATCGGCCGACGCCGCGCCTGGGCGATCTGGGTGGTCGCGCTCGCGGCGTACAACGTGGCGATCTTCCACCGCAGCTCGCTCGGCGTCGCCGGGCTGATCGCGGCGGACCGCTTCGACATCGACGCCACCCGGCTGGCATCGTTCACGGTGCTGCAGCTGGCGGTGTACGCCGCGATGCAGATCCCGGTGGGCGTGCTGCTGGACCGCTTCGGATCGCGCCGGATGATCCTCGCCGGGCTCGGCCTGATGACGGCGGGGCAGCTGGCGTTCGCCTTCGCGACCAGCTTCCCCGAGGCGCTGCTCACCCGCGCAGTGATCGGTGCGGGTGACGCGATGATCTTCGTGTCGGTGCTGCGCCTCGTCGCGGTCTGGTTCTTCGTGCGCCAGTCACCGATGGTCGCGCAGGTGACCGGCCAGCTCGGGCAGGTCGGGGCGATCGTGGCCGCGGCCCCGCTGAGCATCGCGCTGCATGAGCTGGGCTGGACCCGTGCCCTCGCCGGGTTCTCGACGGTCGGGCTGCTGGTGATGGTCGCTGTAGCGGTGCTGGTGAAGGACTCGCCCTACCGGGACCACGCCCACGAGGTGACGAAGCTGCGTGCGCTGGCCCGGAGCCTCAGGGTGATCTGGGCACACCCCACGACCCGGCTCGGCATGTGGTCGCACTTCACCTCGCAGTTCGGCGCGACGGTCTTCGCGTTGCTGTGGGGATTCCCGTTCCTGGTCGCGGGGGAGGGGCTCTCCCGCAGCACGGCCAGCGGGCTGCTGATGCTGATGACCGGCTGGCTGATCGTCGCCGGCCCCGTGCTCGGCCGGCTCGTCACGCGTCACCCGTACCACCGCTCGCACCTCGTGCTCGGCGTCGTCGGGGCGAGTGCGCTGTCCTGGGCGGTCGTGCTCCTCTGGCCGGGTCCGGCGCCGCTCTGGCTGCTCGTGATCCTGGTCTGCGTGGTGGCGACCGGCGGCCCTGCGTCGATGGTGGGCTTCGACCTGGCGCGCACGCTGGCACCCGTCCAGGCGGTCGGCCGCACCAACGGGCTGGTCAACATCGGCGGCTTCACCGCCTCGCTGCTCACCCTGTGGCTGATCGGCGTCGTCCTCGACCTGCGCGAGCCGGCCGGCCCGGCGGCGTACGACCTCGCGGACTTCCGCGTCGCCCTCTCCGTGCAGTACGTCGTCTGGCTGGTGGGCTGCATCCAGATCTTCAGGCTGCGTCGCCAGGCGATCGCCCACCTCGACCTGCACCATCCCGGAGCGCTCGACGCGATGCGAGCTGGAGAGCCTGCAGCGCACCTCGGCTTCGTCGGAGACTGACGCCGCACGCGGTGTTGGAGTGTCGTTCACCTTGACGTCGGCGTCCGGTGGCATCGGCTTCCTACGGTGTCGGACGTGCTGACTCGTGGCCTCGCCGGATCCGTCCTGGTCCTCCTCGGAGGGCTGGTCGTCTCGACCCTGCCCGAGTCCTCCTTCCTGCTCGAGAGCGAGCAGCTGGTCGCGTTCCGCGCGCACATGATCGGGCGCATGGCGGGCCTGACGGTCGTCCTGGTCGGCCTCGGCATGCTCGCCGCTGCCTGGCTCGCGCTCTGCCGTCGGCTGGCGCGCGACGACGGTCCCGGGGGAGTCGAGCTGGTCCGCCAGGCCACGGTGCTGTGGTCGCTGCCGCTGGTCGTGGCGCCGCCCCTCTTCTCGCGCGACGGCTGGAGCTATGCCGCGCAGGGGATGATGACGCACATCGGCGTCTCGCCCTACGGCTGGGGCCCGAGCATCCTCGAGGGCCCGATCATCGAGGCCGTCGACCTGCGCTGGATCAACACCCTGACCCCCTACGGCCCGATCCCGTTGATCGCCGGCGACCTCGCCTCGAGCCTGTCCGGGAACCCCTGGGTCCTCGTCATCGCCCACCGCCTGATCGCACTCGTCGGCCTCGTCCTGCTCGCCTGGGCGGTCCCGAAGCTGGCGGTGTGGACCGGTGTGCGGCCGGCCATGGCGTCGGCGGTTGCGCTCGCCTCGCCCCTGATGATCGCCAACGGTGTGGGCGGCCTCCACAACGACCTGTTGATGGTCGGCCTGATGGCTGCCGCGCTCGTCGTCGGTGTCGAGCGCAGCTGGTTCTGGGGCGCTGTGCTCGGCGGCCTCGCGGCCGGCGTGAAGCTGCCCGGTGGCCTGATCTGCATCCCGATCGTCCTTGCCTCGCTGCCCGTCGCCGCCACGCTCTTCGACCGGGCCCGCCGCTTCGCCGCGGCCGGTGCCGTGGCGGTCGGAGTGCTCGCCGGGGTCGGCTTCGTGTGGGGCCTCGGGGTCGGCTGGGTGCACGCGCTCGGCGTGCCCGGCACGGTCTACACGCCCCTCTCCGCACCGACCTTCGTCGGCGGCGTCTTCGACCAGGTCGCGGCCGCTCTCGGCCTCGGGCTGGACCGTCACGCATTCGCTGACGCGCTCCGGACCGTCGCGTCCGTTGTCTCTCTCGTGCTGATCGCAGGTGTCGCGGCGTACTGGCCGGCCGGCGACCGCCGCAAGGCGCTCGAGGGCGCGACCGTGCTGATGGGCGGCTTCCTGCTGACCCTCCCGACCGTCCACCTCTGGTACCTGCTCTGGGTGACGCCGTTCATCGCGGCGCTCCGCCTGCCGCGCGCCGTCTCGATGGTCTTCGTTGCCGTATCGGTCGTCGGCGGCATGGTCGCCCCGCTCGACTCTTCGCTGCACGGTGCCTGGCTGCTGATCATCATGGGGTCGATGTACGTCGCCCTCGCGACTGGCATCCTGATGGTCAGCCGTCGCGGCCGCGAGCGCCTCGCGCACATCGCCGAGGTGCCGCTGGCGGCGCGTCGGTGACCGCTCCGTGACCTCCGCCTGAGCGCGGTCGCACACCGTTATCGGACCGCAACGGCGCACCCCTCCCGCGGCCAGGAGCGGCGGAGCATGCTGGCTCCCATGAAGGTGGGAGTGCCGGCAGAGATCAAGAACCACGAGTACCGCGTCGCGATCACCCCGGTCGGGGTGACCGAGCTCCGGGCACACGGGCACGAGGTGCTCATCGAGTCCGGCGCGGGCCTGGGTAGTGCCATCCCCGACGAGGAGTACGCCGCAGCCGGCGCAACGCTCGTCGAGGGTCCGGACGCGGTCTGGGAGGCCGCGGACATGGTGATGAAGGTGAAGGAGCCGATCGCCGCGGAGTATTCCCGGATGCGCGAGGGCCAGCTGCTCTTCACCTACCTGCACCTGGCGGCCGACAAGCCCCTGACACTCGAGCTGATGGAGCGTGGCGTCACCTCGATCGCCTACGAGACGGTGCAGCTGCCGTCGGGGGGCCTGCCGCTGCTCTACCCGATGTCCGAGGTCGCGGGCTGCCTGGCGCCCCAGGTCGGAGCCCACGCGCTGATGAAGGCCCAGGGCGGCCGCGGCGTCCTGATGGGCGGTGTCGGCGGTGTCGCGAACGCGAAGGTCGTGATCCTCGGTGCCGGCGTCTCGGGCCAGAACGCCGCGAACATCGCGCTCGGCATGGGTGCCGACGTGACCCTCATCGACACCGACCTCGAGAAGCTCCGGATGTCGTTCTGGCGCTACAACAACCGCGTCCACGGGCTCGCCTCGTCACGGCTGGTGATCGAGGAGCAGGTGCGCCAGGCGGACATGGTGATCGGTGCCGTGCTGATCCCGGGAGCGGCAGCGCCCAAGCTGGTCTCGAACCAGTTGGTGTCGGAGATGAAGCCCGGCTCGGTGCTCGTCGACATCGCGATCGACCAGGGCGGCTGCTTCGAGGACTCGCACGCCACCACCCATGCCGACCCGACCTACCAGGTGCACGGCTCGACGTTCTACTGCGTCGCCAACATGCCGGGCGCGGTGCCGCGCACCTCGACGTACGCCCTGACCAACGTCACCATCCCGTACGCCGTCGCCCTGGCCGACAAGGGCTGGCGCGCCGCATGCCGTGCCGATGCCTCGCTTGCGAAGGGTCTGAGCACCCATGCGGGGGCGCTGGTCTACGCCCCTGTTGCCGAGGCGCACGGCCTGGCGGCGACGCCGCTCGATGACGTCCTCGGCGGCTGAGCGGCCGGTGGTGCGTTCACACACTTGTTACCGCGAGGGCGACACGGCCGAAACGCCTGCCCGGTGAAGTAGTGGATGACCCGCTACCGAGCGGGGCGCCCCTAGGGTTCCGCCTCTCGTGCATACGCTGCCACGAGGGGGTCTGGTCCGAGAGGGGAGGCGGAGCGACGACGGTGTCGCTCCGTTCCACGGCGGGATAAAAGCCCGGGAGGCCGAATGGCCCCGGCTGCCGTGCGCCCACTCAGGCGTCGCGGTGTCGGGCCTACCGTTTCGGAGGCACCTCTTGTCCACTCATCTCGCCACGTCCGGTGGGGACGCGTTCAGCGCGACCGATCTCCACACCTTCGGCTACACCCAGCAGCTCGCCCGACGGGTCGGCAGCTATGCGTCGTTCGCGGCAGGCTTCTCGTTCGTCTCGATCCTGACCACCGTCTTCCAGCTCTTCGGCCTCGGCTACAGCTTCGGCGGCACGGCCTTCTTCTGGACCTGGCCCGCCGTCTTCGCCGGCCAGATCCTGGTCGCGCTCTGCTTCGCCGAGCTGGCCGCCCGCTACCCGCTGTCGGGCGCGATCTTCCAGTGGTCGCGCCGCCTGGGCGGCTCGGTGGTCGGCTGGTTCGCCGGCTGGACCATGATCGTCGCCCAGATCATCACCGTGGCGGCCGCGGCCATCGCGCTCCAGGTGGTCCTCCCCGCCGTCTGGTCCGGGTTCCAGGTGATCGGCACCGACCCGTCGGTGTTCTCCGCCGACGGGGCGGCCAACGCCGTCTTCCTCGGCTGCCTGCTCCTCGCGGCGACGACGACGCTCAACGCGGTGTCGGTGCACGTCACCGCGATCGTGAACTCGGTCGGCGTCACCTGCGAGCTGATCGGTGTCGCGCTGCTCGTCGTCCTCCTCTTCGGCCACGCCGAGCGCGGTCCGTCCGTCGTCCTGCACCACACCAACCTCGACGCCTCGACCGGCTTCGCCGTCCCGCTGCTGATCTCCTCGCTGATGGCCGCCTACGTCCTGGTGGGCTTCGACTCCGCCGGCGAGCTCGCGGAGGAGACCCACAAGCCCCGCGCCACGACGCCGCGCACCATCCTGCGTGCCGTCGTCGCCTCCGGCATCGGTGGTGCGTTCCTGCTCCTCGCTGCCCTGATGGCCGCGCCCAGCCTCGCGGTCGACGACCTCGGCCTCGGTGGCCTCCCCTACGTGCTGACCAGCCAGCTCGGCACCTTCTGGGGCAAGCTGCTCCTCGTCGACGTCGCGCTCGCCGTCTGCGTCTGCACGCTGGCCATCCAGACGGCCGCCGCCCGGATGATCTTCTCGATGTCGCGCGACGACGTCCTGCCGTTCTCCTCCGTGCTGCGCAAGGTCTCACCGCGCACGGGCACGCCGGTGCTCGCGACCGTGGTCCCGGGCGTCGGCGCTGCGCTCTGCCTCCTCGTCAACGTGAAGAACGCCGGCCTGTTCCTCGGCCTCTGCAGCGTCTGCATCATGCTCATGTACATCGCCTACCTCGCCGTCACCGGCTCGATGCTGGTGCAGCGCCTCCGCGGCACGCTCGAGTCCGGCGGCACCGACGAGAACGGCAAGCCGCTCTTCTCGATGGGGCCGAAGGTCGGGCTCGTGGTCAACTTCCTGGCGGTCGCCTACGGCGTCTTCATGGCGGTCAACCTCGGCCTGCCGCGCGCCGAGGTCTACGACCCGGCCGGCGAGGGCTGGTACCTCCACTACCTCCCGCTGCTCACCCTGGTCGTCACGTTCGGCGGCGGCGCGCTCGCGTACGCCGCGAAGCGCGCCGACTACCACGCCTCCGTCGCCGTGCCGTTCCGCCAGCTCGAGGGCGAGGGCGCCTGATGCTGCCCTACTCCCACGAGATCCCCGGCGGAGCCGCCTGGTCGACGCCCGTCAGGGCCGGACGCCTGGTGACACTCACCGCCCTGGGAGACGACGCCAACTGCACCGTGCTGCTGGTCGGTGCCGACCGGGTGGACCGAATGAACATCCCCGACACGCTCAAGTCCCAGATGTCGGCACGCATCGTCCCGCCGATGGTGCTGATGTCTGACCGTGGCCTGGCGCTGGCCTCGGTGGTGGCCTCGACGCTCGACTGGCACGACTGCCTCGGCGGCTTCGGCCACGACGCCCACCTGACGCGCTTCGGAGCCAGCAGCTACCAGGCCGACCGCAACGAGTGGCGCCGCTCGGCGCACACCGGCCTGGTCAACGAGCTCACCAAGCACGGGCTCGGTGAGCGGGACCTGCACGCACCGGTCAACTTCTTCAGCCGGGTCGCCATCGGCGAGGACGGGTCCTCGCTCGCGTTCGTCCCTGGCCACGCGACGGCAGGCGACACCGTCTCCCTCCGCACCGAGCAGGACGTGCTGCTCGTCGTGAGCACCGCACCGCACCCGATGTCGACCGCTGACTGGGCCCCTGCGGGAGTCAGTGTGACCGTGGACGTCGCGACTCCCGTTGCGGCCGACGACGCCTCGTACACCTTCCGGGCGGAGTCCGCCCGCGCGCTGGAGATGACGTGGAGGGCCGTGGCATGACCACGCTCGACGTCAGCCCGACCACCGCGGTCGGGCCGGTTCTCGACGCCACGATCGGGTCCGGCGACGGTGCTCTCGTGCGCGTACCCGCGGGTGGCCGGCTCCGGATCGTCGACCTCTTCGGCAACCAGGCGGCCGACACCCTGCTCTACGACGCAGAAGACATCGGCAACCGCTACTCCGCCTTCGACACGATCCGGGAGCAAGGTGCGGTCTTCCTGACGACGGGCTCCCGGCTCCTCTCCACCCGGCTCGACGAGCTGGCCGTGATCACCGACGACACGGTCGGCCGTCACGACACCATCGGCGGGGCCTGCGCGCAGGAGAGCAACGTGGTCCGCTACGGCGAGCACGTCCGCCACCAGCACGCGTGTCGCCAGACCTTCCTGGCGTACGGCGCGGCGGCCGGCATCGGACAGCGTGAGCTGGGGCACAACATCAACTTCTTCATGAATGTGCCGGTCACCTCCGCGGGTGGCCTGAAGTTCGATGACGGGCTCTCCGCCCCGGGGAAGTACGTCGAGCTGACGGCGAGCCGCGACATCCTCGTGCTGCTCTCGAACTGTCCGCAGCTCAACAACCCCTGCAACGGCTGGGATCCCACACCCGTGCAGCTGCTCGGGTGGTGGTCCTGATGTGGCACACCGTGAAGTGCACGGTGGTGGACGCGGGCGCGCAGACCACCGTGCAGGATGCGTCCGGCCGCTGCGGCTACTGGGACGTCGGGGTGCCGCCTTCAGGTGCCTTCGACGAGTTCACCTTCGCGCTGGTCAACGCCGCCGTCGGCAATCCCGACACCGCCGCGGGGCTGGAGTGCGTGGTCCGCGGGCCGGTGCTGACGTTCGACGAGGACACCCTGGTCTGCCTCGGCGGCGGCCTCACCGGGCCCACCGTCGACGGGCGCCCGGTCGCCCGCGGCGAGGCGATCCGGGTGCGTGCCGGGGCGAGCCTCGACGTCGGTCCGGTCGACGGACCGGGCATGCGCGGGTATGTCGCGGTGCAGGGGGGCGTCGACGTGCCGCGGGTGCTGGGCAGTCGTGCGACCTTCATCCTCGGAGGCTTCGGCGGGGTCGAGGGACGGCCGGTGCTCGCCGGTGACGTGCTGCCGCTGGGCCGCCGAGAGAACCTGGCCGCGCCCGGCAGCGTCGAGGAGCTCCTGCCCGCGCTCGGGAATGCCTGGGAGCTGCGGGTCATCCCCGGCCCCCACGGTGCGCCGGAGCACCTGACCTCGGACGGCGTGAGCGCCCTCTTCGAGGCCGGCTGGCGTGTCGACCACCGCGCCGACCGCACCGGCGTCCGCCTCGTCGGTCCCATGCCCGACTGGGCGCGGACCGATGGTGGAGAGGCCGGCCTGCACCCGAGCAACGTCCACGACTCGGCCTATCCGGTCGGCGGGATCATGCTGTCCGGCGACACCCCCGTCATCGTCGGCAAGGACGGGCCTTCGCTGGGTGGGTTCGTCGTCCCTGCGGCCGTGATCGGTGCGGACCTCTGGAAGCTCGGCCAGCTCCGGCCGGGTGACGCTGTGCGGCTGGTGCCGGTCACGCCGGCACACGCCGCCGCGGCGATGGCCGAGCGACGCGAGGTGCTGGACGCCGTCCGTGGGCTGGCCGACCGCCGGCCGCACGTGCTCCCCGTCGACCTCGACGAGGCCGACCGGCAGCCCGCCAGCCACGAACGCCCGCCCGCACTGGCTGACTGCCCCGCGAGCGGACACCACCCGGCGTACACCATCCGGCTGTCGGGTGACCGGCACCTTCTCCTCGAGGCCGGTCCGGCCTCGCTTGAGCTGACGGTCCGGGTCTGGGTCCACCTGCTCGCGGAGGCGCTCCGACGTGACGCCGCAGTGGGCGTCCTCGAGGTGGTCGAGGGGGTACGCTCGGTGCTGATCAAGGTCGACGACGCCGTCCTGGCGCTGCCGACGCTGGCCGCGCGCCTGGTCGGTCTGGTCGCCGCGCTGCCCGACCCCGCGACCGTCGTGCTCGACGTCCGTGAGGTGACGCTGCCGATGGCGTTCGACCACCCGGAGGCACATGAGGCGATGCGCCGCTACCAGACGGTCAACCCGACCGCGCCGTGGAACCCCGACAACGTCGAGTTCATCCGCCGGGTCAACGACCTCCCGGCACGTGACGACGTCTTCGACGTGGTCACCGAGGCGACCTACCTCGTCGTCGGGCTCGGCGACGTCTACCTCGGAGCCCCCGTGGCCGTCCCGATCGACCCGCGGCACCGCCTGGTGACGACCAAGTACAACCCCGCCCGCACCTGGACTCCGCAGAACGCCGTCGGCATCGGCGGCATCTACCTGTGCATCTACGGGATGGAGGGTCCCGGCGGCTACCAGCTGGTCGGCCGGACCGTGCCGGTCTGGCGGCTGATCGCGGAGGACCCCGGACGTGACCCGAAGCCGTGGCTGCTGCGGCAGTTCGACCGGATCCGCTTCGTCCCGGTGAGTGCCGAGGAGCTCGCGTTCCGGAGGGCCGAGATCAAGGCCGGCGTGCGTGACCTCGACGTCCGTCCCGCGACGTTCTCGATCGCCGAGGTCGCCGCGCTCGAGGCGGAGGCAGCAGAGGAGATCGCGCTGGTCCGTGCGCACCGCCGGGCGGCCTTCGAGGCCGAGCGGGAGAGGTGGGTGTCGTGAGCGACCAGCCCACCTTCATCCACCGGCTGCCCGCAGAGGAGGTGGCGCGTCTCGCCGCTGCTGCCCCCGACGGACCGCTGGCCGGGCTCACCTTCGCGATCAAGGACAACATCGACCTCGCAGGTGTGCCCACGACGGCGGCCGATCCGCGGCGTACGACGCCGGCGGCTGTGTCCGCGACCGCCGTGCAGCGGCTCCTCGATGCCGGGGCCGTGCCGGTCGGCAAGACCAACATGGACCAGTACGCCACCGGTCTGGTCGGCACCCGCTCGCCGTACGGCGCCTGCCACTCGGTCTACTCGCCGGACCACGTGAGCGGAGGATCGAGCTCCGGCAGCGCCGTCGCCGTGGCGGCAGGGGATGCGGAGTTCGCCCTCGCCACCGACACTGCCGGCAGCGGCCGTGTCCCGGCGGCGTTCAACGGGCTGGTCGGCGTCAAGCCGAGCAAGGGACTGGTCCCGACGACCGGCGTCGTGCCGGCCTGCGCCTCGCTGGACTGCGTCACGATCATGACCCGCACAGTCGCGCAAGGGCGCGAGGTCCTCGAGGTGATCGCCGGGCCCGAGCCAGGTGCCCCGTGGTCCCGCACGATGGAGCAGCAGGCGACGCCGCTGCGTCCGGTGGTCGCCGTGCCCCGCGGCGACCTCGACCTGGACCCGCTGCACCAGGCGGCGTGGGAGGCGTCGATCGCGCAGGCGCGCGGGATGTGGGAGGTCGTCGAGGTGGATGTCTCCCCGTTCCTCGAGGCCGCGGCCCTGCTGTACGGCGGACCGTGGGTCGCGGAGCGTCGTCTCGCCTTCGGTGACGCGCTGAACGCCGACCCGGAGGTCGACCCGACCGTGCGGGCGATCGTGGCGGAGGGCCCGGACCAGTCGGCGGCTGATGCCTTCGCGGCATTCCACCGGCTCGCTGAGCTCGAGGCGGCGACGCGGTCCGTGTGGGCCGCCGTCGATGCCCTGCTGCTGCCCGTGACTGCGACGCACCCCACGCTCGCCGAGGTCGACGCGGACCCGGTGGGGGTGAACACGCGGCTCGGTCGGTTCACCAACATGACGAACCTCCTCGACCTGTGTGCGGTCGCCTTCCCGGGACCCGGGCGCGGTGACGGGCTGCCTTTCGGCGTCCAACTGCTGGCGCCTGCGGGCTGCGACTTCGCGCTGCTCGACCTGGCGGCCCGATGGTGCGACGAGGAGTCGACCCGTCCCGTCGGCGAGGACCGGATCGACCTGGTCGTCGCAGGCGCGCACCTGGCCGGCGAACCGCTCAACGCGGACCTCGTGGCGCGCGGTGGTGTCTTCGTCCGGGCCGCGACGATGGCGCCGGACTACCGGATGTTCGTGGTGGACGGTCCGCTGCCCCGCCCCGGCGTCACGCGACTGCCGCGAGGCGAGGCGGGTGAGCCCAGCGCGCTGGCGGTCGAGGTGTGGTCGTTGCCGGCGACGGCGTTGGCCGGGTTCCAGGCCACGATCGCGCCGCCCCTCGGCCTGGGCCAGGTCGACCTCGCCGACGGCACGCGGGTGCTCGGGTTCCTCTGCAGTGCCGACGGCGTCGACCCCGCGCGCGACATCACGGCGAACGGCGGCTGGCGAGCCTGGCGGGCCTCGACGGCCTGACCTCGTTCAGGCCCAGGAGAGCGGGCGGCAGCTGGCGGTGGGGGCGAGAGAGGCATGCAGGCCGACCATCGCCTCGATCGTCGCCGACCACGGGTAGGTCTCGGCGCGCGCCCGCGCCGCCTCGCGACGCAGGTGGGGCGTGCGGCTGGCGACCCGGAGCACGGCATCGGCGAGCGAAGCCGGATCGGCGTCCCCCCACGCGCCGGATGCGGCGTCGATCAGCTCGGATGCGCCGCCGGTGCGTGCGGTGACCACAGGAGTCCCGCACGCCAGTGCCTCCAGGACGGCCAGCCCGAAGGTCTCGCCGGGGCAGACGCTGAGGGCGACGTCGGCCGCTGCGATCCGCGCCGCCAGCTCGGCGCGACCGGCAACGTGGCCGTGGAAGGTGACCGGCGCGGAGCCGGCGATCTCCACGAGCTCCTCGAGGTGCGGGCCCGTGCCGTAGACGTCCAGGACGACAGGGACGCCGCGCCGGTGCAGCTCGACAGCCGTCGCCACCGCCAGGTGGGGCGACTTCTCGCGTGAGAGGCGGCCGACGTGCACGAGCCGCAACGGGTTGTCGGGCGACCGCACGGGGGAAGGGAGACGATCGCGGCCCGGAGCCGGCTGGAAGGTCTCGAGGTCCACGCCGAGGGGGACCTGGACGACGGGTGTGTCGACGGCTGCCGCAGCGACGCCGAACTCCCGGCGCGCATAGCGGGAGGTCACGACGATGGCGTCGAACTGACGCACCAGCAAGCGGTTCCACAGTGCGATCGAGACCTTCGCCCCGGTGTCGAACCCTGTGCGCATCGCGACCATGTCGTCCAGGCGCTCGTGGCTGAAGAGGACCGAGCCGACGTCGTTCCTGCGGGCCCAGCGGGCGACCGGGAGGAGCGTCGACTTGTCGTTGACCTCGACCGAGGTGGGCCCGAACTCCTCGAGCGCGTCGATGACCCGCCACGGCTCGAGGATCAGGCGGTACCCGCCTCCCACCCTGGGCGCCCGCACCTGCACGACCGTGCCGTGCTCCGTCTCCTCGCGGCTGTCGGTGGCACCCGGGACGACGAGCAGACGGTCGGCGCCGGCGGCGACGTAGCCGGCGCCCAGTGCGGCCACCGCCGTCTTCATGCCCCCCGACGCAGGGCCGATGAAGTTGGCGAGCTGGGCGATGCGCATGCCCCCACCATGCCCCTCCCGGATGAACGGACCGTGAGGGCGCGGTGTCCTCAGCCTGTCGCGTTCGCCCGGCGCTCCCCGACCCGTGGCACTCTGGGCGCATGAGCGAAGTGCAGGTCCTGGTCCCGCGCGACGTGCCGCTCGGCGGCCTTCGCGCGATGAACGTACGTCGCACCCTCCCCTCGCGGGAGCGGACCCTGATCGGAGCCTGGTGCTTCGCCGACCACTACGGCCCCGACGCCGTGGAGGAGTCCGGCGGCATGGTCGTCACACCGCACCCGCACACGGGCCTCGCGACGGTCAGCTGGCTCTTCACCGGCGAGATCGAGCACCGCGACTCGATTGGGACGGTCGCGATGGTGCGCCCGGGGGAGGTCAACCTGATGACCGCGGGTCGCGGCATCAGCCACTCGGAGATCAGCACCGCCGGGACCACCGTGCTCCACGGCGTACAGCTGTGGCTGGCGCTGCCGGACGCCTCGCGGAACATGGCACCGAGGTTCGAGAACCACGCGCCCGTCCCGGTCACGGGGGAGGGCTGGACGGCTAGCGTCTTCCTCGGTGACCTGCTGGGCTGCAGCTCGCCTGTCGCCTTCCCGGTCCCGGTGCTGGGGGCCGAGCTCCGGATCGAGGCCGGGACGACCCTGTCCATCCCGGTGCGCCCGGAGTTCGAGCACGGACTGCTGGTCGACCACGGGACCGTGACGTTCTCCGGCCACGAGCTGAAGCCGGCCGAGGTCGGCTACGTCGCGCCCGGGGCGGCAACCCTCGAGGTCACCGCCCACGAGGACTCCCTGCTGGTCCTTCTCGGCGGCCCGCCCTTCGGCGAGCAGCTGGTGATGTGGTGGAACTTCGTCGGGCGGGACCACGACGAGATCGTCGGCTTCCGTGAGGAGTGGCAGGCCCAGATCACCCGCAACGGTGCCGTCCTGTCCGACGGGCAGGACGTCGCGGACGGTCGCTTCGGCATCGTCGAGGGCGACCACACGCCGCCGATCCCGGCGCCGGCGCTTCCGAACCTGCGCCTGAAGCCTCGCGTCTGACCTACTTCTTCTTCGGAGCCTTGGGCGGCATGGTGCTGACGTACGCCGCGGCGCGGGCGACCCACTCCGCGCGCTCGTCGGGGGAGAAGGTCTCGGGGAGCGTCAGGTAGCCACCCATGGGTCGACCGGCCGGACCGAAGGGTCCGCCGCCCAGGGCGGCGAGCGACGCCGCATCGTCGGCCGCCAGCTTCACGCCGACGGTCGGCGCGAACAAGCCGGCGAACATGTTGCCGTTCACGAAGGCGCCGAGCTGGCCGAACATCGGCTTCACGAGGACCTCGGGACTCGCCAGTGTCAGCGGCTCTATGAGGTCGCGGAAGTCCTGCTTCATCTCGTCGGTCGCCTTCGGCATCTCCATGTGCGACAAGATACGACGCATGACCGACCTGGTGCTGGGTGACGACGGCGAGCTGCGCTGCGCATGGGCCGGGGTCGGAGAGATGCGGGCGTACCACGACGCCGAGTGGGCGAGGTTCCCGCAGGGCGCGGACCTGGACCGCATCGTCTTCGAGCGGCTGACCCTCGAGGCGTTCCAGTCCGGTCTCTCATGGGCGATCATCCTGCGCAAGCGCGAGGGCTTCCGTGACGCGTTCGCAGGCTTCGACCCCTACACGGTCGCGGCATACGGAGAGCCGGAGCGGGCGTGCCTCCTGGAGGACGCCGCCATCGTCCGCAACCGCGCCAAGATCGACGCCACGATCACCAACGCGCGGGCGATCCTGACGATCCGCGACAGCGAGGGACCGGGGGAGTTCGCCCGGTTCGTGCGCTCCTTCACACCTGCCGACCGCCCCGCGCCCACGTCGTACGCCGAGGTCCCCGGCCAGACGCCCGAGTCCCTGGCGCTCAGCAAGGCGCTGAAGAAGCGCGGCTTCACCTTCGTCGGGCCCACCACGATGTACGCCCTGATGCAGGCGCTCGGCCTGGTCAACGACCACCTCGAGGGTTGTGTGGCGCGTGAGCCGCGGGAGGTCATCGCGTGATCAACGGACTGCTCTGGCTGCTCGGCTTCCAGCTCGTGGGTGAAGTGACGGTGCGCAGCCTGGATCTGAACGTGCCGGGACCGGTGGTGGGCATGGTCCTGCTGTTCGCGGTGCTCCAGTGGCGACGGCCGGCGACGGGCGCCAACCTCTTCCGGGCCTCCGACGCCCTGCTCAAGCACCTCCAGCTCCTCTTCATCCCGGCCGGTGTCGGCGTGGTGACCCTCCTTGGCGTCGTCGGGGACCACCCGCTGCCGCTGATCGGGGCACTGCTGGTCTCGTGGGTCGCCGTGCTGCTGGTGGTGGGCTGGTCGACCCAGCTCCTGCTGGGCCGCGACGCCGAGGGGGTACGCCGATGACCGACGCCCTGGACTGGCTTCGCACCTCGCCGCTGCTCGGGCTCTTCCTGACCCTCTTCGGCTATCGCCTCGGGCTCGAGCTGCAGCAGCGCGTCCCCGTGGCCTGGAAGGCCGTCGCCCAGCCAGTGCTCGTGGCACTGCTGGTCATCGGCACCAGCCTGTGGGCCCTCGACATCTCCTACGACGACTACCTCGTCGGAGGCGGCATCATCGGGTTCTTCCTCGGGCCCGCGACGGTCGCGCTGGCGGTCCCGCTGCACCGCCAGGCCCACCACCTCGGCCGGATGCTGCTCCCGATGGCGGTGGCCCTGCCCGTCGGCGCGGTCGTCGGCATCGTCACCGGTGTGCTGACGGTCCGCCTGTTCGGCGGTGACCACGTCCTCGAGCTGACGATGGCGCCGAAGTCAGCCACGACGCCGGTCAGCCTGGCGATCTCCGACTCGATCGGCGGCCTTCCTGCGCTGACGGCGGTGCTGGCGATCGTCACCGGCATCGTCAGTGCGGTGGCGGCGCCGGCCCTGCTCGACCTCGCGCGGGTGCGTGACCGTCGGGCGCGTGGTCTCGCGATCGGTGCCAGCAGCCACGGCATCGGCACGTCGCGTGCCCTGCGCGAGAGCCCGACCGAAGGCGCCTTCTCCGGTCTGGCCATGGGCCTGACCGCGCTGCTGATCAGCGTGCTCACGCCGGTCGTGCTGCTGCTTCTCTGAATCCGACGCCACGGTATGACCCAAAAGTCATATCTGGGCCCGGGAACGGCTATGGTCGCTCCATGGCCCGCATTCATGCATTCACCAATGACGCCCTCGGTGACCACGACGCGACCGCGCTGGTCGACCTGCTCCGGCGCAAGGAGGTCAGCCAGCGCGAGCTGATCGACGCCGTCGCGGCCCGGATCGCGGCGGTCGACCCGGCGCTCGGCGGGCTCGCCCACCCGGCGTACGACGCCCCGGTCGCGGCCGCCGCGGGCTTCTTCGCCGGACTGCCGATCCTCGCGAAGGACAACGTCGACGTCGCCGGCATGCCCACCCGCCACGGCACCGATGCCTTCCCCGCTCGTGACGCGGCAACGGACGGCGCCTGGGTCGAGGCGCTCCGTGCGATCGGCCTGCACCCCGTCGGCAAGAGCCGGATGAGCGAGTTCGGCTTCAGCGCTTCGTGCGAGCACCCGCGCCTGGGGCCGGTGCGCAATCCGTGGAGCACCGACCACACGGCGGGCGCCAGCAGCAGTGGTGCGGCGGCGCTGGTCGCCGCCGGTGCGCTGCCGATCGCCCATGCCAACGACGGAGGCGGCTCGATCCGGATCCCCGCGGCGAGCTGCGGGCTGGTCGGTCTGAAGCCGACCCGGAACCGCACGCCGCAGGACAAGCTGATGCGCGAGATGCCGGTCCGGATCGTCTCCGACGGCATCGTCTCCCGCTCTGTCCGTGACACCGCCGCCTTCCTGCGCGAGATGGAGCGTCACGCCCCCGCGCGCAGGCTCCGCCCGGTCGGTGACGTGAGCGCCCCCTCCGACCGCCGTCTCACGGTCGCGGTCGTGACCTCTTCGGTCGGCCGTGACGCAAGCCCGGAGATGCACGAGCTCACCCTCAAGACCGCTGCGCTGCTCGAGGGGCTCGGCCACCGGGTCGAGCAGATCGAGCCGCCCGTTCCGGACCACCTGGCCGACGACTTCCTGCTGTACTGGGCGTTCATGTCGACCGTGCTCGTGCGCACCTCGCGCCTGCGTTTCGGCCGCGAGGCCGACACCTCGCGCTACGACAACCTCACCCACGGGCTGGCCCGCCACGGTCAGCGCAACCTCCACAAGGTCCCGCTCGCGATCGCCCGCCTCTCGCGGGCCGGCAAGGTCTCGGCGCGGTTCTTCCGCCAGTACGACGTCGTCCTGACGCCGACGGTGGCCCACGAGACCCCGCAGATCGGTCACCTCGACCCGACGCTGCCCTACGACAGGCTGCTCGAGCGGCTGCTGGACTGGGTCGCGTTCACGCCGCTGCAGAACGCGACCGGCGACCCGTCGATCAGCCTTCCGGTTGCGCAGACCGCCACCGGCCTGCCTGCCGGGATGATGTTCTCTGCGGCTGCCGGACACGAGGCCACCTTGCTCGCGCTCGCCTACGAGCTCGAGCAGGCCCAGCCGTTCGCACGGATCCAGGACTGACACCGTCCCGATGCCTGCCCGCTAGGTTGGCACCGTGCTCAAGCTCGGTCGCCACACCTTCGCCGACGACCGCCTCCTCGTGATGGCGATCGTCAACCGCACGCGCGACTCCTTCTTCGACAAGGGCGCGACCTACGCTGAGGACGCCGCCCTCGACCGGGTCCGGCTCGTCGTCGAGCAGGGTGCCGAGATCGTCGACATCGGAGGCGTGAAGGCCGGTCCTGGCGAGGTCGTCGACACCGCGGAAGAGCTCCGTCGGACGGTCGGCTTCGTCGAGCGTGTCCGTGCGGAGTTTCCCGAGCTCGTCATCTCCGTCGATACCTGGCGGCACGAGGTCGGGCGCGCCGTCTGCGAGGCCGGCGCCGACCTGCTCAACGACGCCTGGGGCGGCCACGACCCGCAGCTGGTCGAGGTCGCGGCCCAGTACGACGCGGCGTATGTCTGCACCCACACCAACGGCGCGACGCCGCGCCAAGCACCCCACCGGGTGACCTACTCCGACGTCGTCCGGGCGGCGATCGACGACACGGTCGCGCTGGCCAACCGGGCGCTGAGTGCGGGCGTCGCCCGCGAGTCGCTCCTGATCGACCCGGCCCACGACTTCGAGAAGACGACGTGGCACTCGCTGGAGGTCACGCGTCGCCTCGACGAGATGACCGGCACCGGCTGGCCGGTGCTCGTCTCGCTCTCCAACAAGGACTTCGTGGGGGAGACCCTCGACCTTCCGACCGAGCAGCGGCTCACCGGGACCCTCGCCGCGACCGCGATCTGCGCCTGGCACGGTGCCCGGGTCTACCGCGTCCACCAGGTCCCCGAGACCCGCCAGGTCCTCGACATGGTGGCCTCGATCCAGGGCGTCCGGCCGCCCGCCAGCTCCACGCGGGCGCTGGCATGAACGTCGTCTCCGCGGCGTTCGTGCCGATGAGCCCACTCCTCTTCCGCCACCTCTCCGGTGCGGCCGACCCGGTGGGCGACCTCCGCGAGGCGGCCGTGGAGGCCGTGCGTGCGGCCTGTGCAGGGGCCGGGCAGGTCCTGGTGCTGTGCCCCGTCGGCGGCCGCGAGGCGCCCGGTGACTGGCACGACCCGAGCCGCCCGGGGCCCGGGCGCGGCGAGCCCCGGGCGCTGTCCACCCAGGTCGGCCGGCACCTGCTCGCGCTCGCGGACGTCGATCTCCCCGCGGCGTACGTCGAGTGCGCCGAGGGCGTGGCGGACGACTTCCGGAGCATCCCGGACGAGCACGAACCGGTCGCCGTCGTCGTCCTCGGGGACGGTGCGGCCGCCCGGTCCCAGGGCGCGCCCGGGCACATCGACGAGCGGTCCTTCCCGTACGACGACGACCTTGCCGCAGCACTCGCGCACGGCGACGCCGATGCGCTGCGGGTGCTGGCGGTGGCTCCCGAGGCACCGGAGCTCCTGGTGACGGGCCGCCACACCTGGCCCGTCGCGGCGTCGCTGATGCCCGCACCCTCGAGCGCCTCGCTGGCGCACCGCAGCGATCCGTTCGGGATGACCTACCTCGTCGCGACCTGGCGTTCCTGAGCCGGGAACGCAGCCTCGGGCCGCGTGTGAGGAGCGTCAACCGGACCCGATTTTGCGCGCCGGACGGGGGTCTGTAATGTTCTCCCTCGTTGCCCCCTTAGCTCAGTGGTAGAGCACTTCCATGGTAAGGAAGGGGTCGTCCGTTCAATCCGGACAGGGGGCTCTGCGAGGGGTCCTGGTGCGCGAGCGCCGGGGCACCCCCTCCGAGGCGGGGTAGCTCAGCCGGTTAGAGCGCACGACTCATAATCGTGAGGTCGCGGGTTCGAGCCCCGCCCCCGCTACCAGCAAGACGAGCAACACCTCAGACCCAAAGGATCCTCCAGTGGCCAGCAAGAGCAGCGACGTTCGCCCGAAGATCACGCTTGCCTGCGTGGACTGCAAGGAGCGCAACTACATCACCAAGAAGAACCGCCGCAACGACCCCGACCGCATCGAGCTGAACAAGTTCTGCCCGCGTTGCCGCAAGCACACCGCGCACAAGGAAACCCGCTGATCCCAGCGGA
>UEXP01000019.1_pt1 | contig 31589 bp, 32 predicted proteins | sample 4301171 | NCBI WGS metagenome assembly UEXP01 (sample SAMEA4773182, study PRJEB27434) | metagenome | biome: 2259; feature: agricultural soil; material: soil | place: USA | collected 2014-09 | depth 0.25 m
CGACGCCGAACGGCTGCAGCCAGGCACACAGGCCGGTGAGCACGACCGCCAGCCCGATCGCGGCCCGGCCGCCCGGGACCATCGGGCTCTTCACGAGGAGCCCCTCGTCGAGTGCCCACTTCCGGGTGTCGCCGGGGATCCTCGCCGACAGCGACGAGAGCTTCGACCCCGCATCGACCGACCCGTCGACGCGGAAGAGCGCGTGCTCGCTGGTCAGGCCGAGCGAACGACCGACCTGCCGTGAGACGGGGTCCAGCTGGTCCCACTCCGGCGCCGGCTTGAGGCTGGTGACGGACCACTGGTTGTCACCGGCGTGGTCGAGCTTCACGAAGCCCCGCTCGGCGAGGTGCAGCATCGTCGCCGAGATCGCGTTGGAGGGGAGCTTCTCCTGCGTGATGTACGCCGCCTGGACCGGACCGAGGCCGGCCGGCGGCTCGAACATCACCGGGAAGCCCGGCGCCTTCTCGCGCGTGCGCCGCTCGAGCAGCCGGCCGACGGTGAACGCGAGCAGGGCCAGCAGGCCGAGGAAGATGGCGACGACCAGGTTGCGACCGAAGATCGGGTCGAGCCACGCGGGCCACGGGAGCAGCACCCCGGGTGCAGGAGCATCCCGCAGCCGGGCAGCGACGCTGACCGGCGTGTTGGGGCTGAGGTCGCTGGCCTCGAGCCGGACGGTCGCACCGTCGTTCGTCACCGAGCACGGCTCCCCTGCGTAGCCGGCGCACTGCACCTCGCCGACCGGGGCCGACGGCAGGTGGATGGTGACGGTCGCCTTGCTGACGGCCATCGCCCACACCGGGACGGCGTCCCACACGAACTCGCTGCCCTCGCCGCTGGTCCAGGAGCCGCCGCGGTAGCGGTCGCCCGGCGTGGCCAGCGCACCCTTGACCGCGTACGAGATCGTCCAGACGTGCGACCCCTCGGAGAGGTAGGAGTCGGCCGAGCCGATCTTGGCGACGCGGTAGCGGTGGCCCTGTTCCCAGAGGAAGTCGACCTCCGCCGGCTCGCCGTCCTGGGTGACCTTGATGTCACGCGGCACCGCACGGCCGTGCGGGTCGGCGGCGTCTGCGGTGTCCCAGAAGCGGAAGATGCCGTGCCGCCAGGCGGGCATGTCCGCGGTGATCGTCTCGGTCGCCAGCAGCGTGCCGTCGTCCTTGACCACGGCCTCCACCGAGTAGTCGGTGATGTGCGCGGGGTCGTAGTCGCCCCCGGAACGCTCGCCACCCGCCGCCGCGATCAGCGGCCAGACGAGGACCGCCAGCGCAGCCAGCATCGCGAGAAGTGTCAGCGTGAAGACGCCCCGCTCGGCCCATTGCTTCCCCCGCATGTCCGCGACTCTAGCCAGAGCCGGTGACGCGCGGGAGTGCCGCAGGTGATCAGACGGCGTACGCCGCCAGCTCGCCCGCGAGGTCCTCGTTGGCGCGACCCGACACGCGCGTGCCGTCGGCGGTGTGCTCGAGGGTGGCGATCTCGCCGGCCTTGTGGATCCGGTCGAGCAGGTCGCCGCGGCCGTAGGGCAGCAGGACCGTGAACTCCACGCCGGGCCGCGGGAGCTCGGACTCGATCTGGGCGAGGGCCTCGGCGATGCCCTCCCCTGTCTTCGCGCTGACCACGACGCTGTGCGGCTCGCGGCGCCGCAGCCGGTCGATGACCAGCGGGTCGGCCGCGTCGGCCTTGTTGATGACGATCAGCTCGGGGATCTGGCTCGCGCCCTCGATGTCCGCGAAGACCTCGCGCACCGACGCGATCTGGCCCTCGGGGTCGGGGTGGGAGCCGTCGACGACGTGCAGGATCAGGTCGGCGTCACCGACCTCCTCCAGCGTGCTCCGGAAGGCCTCGACCAGCTGGTGAGGCAGGTGGCGCACGAAGCCGACGGTGTCGGACATGGTGTACTCGCGGCCGTCCGCGGTCGTCGTACGACGGGTGGTCGGGTCGAGCGTCGCGAAGAGTGCGTCCTCGACGAGGACGCCGGCATCGGTGAGGCGGTTGAGCAGCGAGGACTTGCCTGCGTTGGTGTAGCCCGCGATCGCCACCGAGGGGATCTGGTTGCGCTTGCGGTTGAGCCGCTTGGTCGACCGGGTGCCGGTCATCTCCTTGAGCTCGCGGCGGAGCTTGGCGATCTTGTCGTTGATCCGGCGACGGTCCGACTCGATCTTGGTCTCGCCGGGGCCACGGCCACCGATACCGGCACCGCCGGCGACCCGGCCACCGGCCTGACGGGACAGGTTGCCACCCCAACCACGCAGGCGCTGCTTCATGTACTGCAGCTGGGCCAGCTCGACCTGCGCCTGGCCCTCCTTCGACTTCGCGTGCTGGGCGAAGATGTCGAGGATCAGCGCGGTGCGGTCGACGACCTTGACCTTGAGGCGGTCCTCGAGGTTGCGGAGCTGGGACGGCGCGAGCTCGCCGTCCATGATCACGGTGTCGGCGCCGTTGACGTCGACGATCTCCCGCACGGCGTCGACCTTGCCGCGGCCGATGTACGTCGCGGGGTCCGGCTTCTGTCGCCGCTGGAAGACGTTGTCGAGCACCTCGGCGCCAGCCGTCTCGGCGAGCAGCGCGAGCTCGGCCATGGCGTTCTCGGCGTCCTGCTCGGTGCCCTCGGTCCACACGCCGACGAGCACGACGCGCTCCAGGCGGAGCTGGCGGTACTCGACCTCGGTGATGTCCTCCAGCTCGGTGCGCAGGCCGGCGACGCGGCGCAGCTGGTGGCGCGCGGCCAGGTCCAGGTCGCCGCTCGAGAGCTCCTCAGGGTCGCGGCCGCGCAGCGAGATATCAGCCTCGGGGTCGTACGCCGGGCCGTCGGCCCAGTCCTCGTCGGCATAGCCCGACTCGAACTCGTCGCCCCATCCCTCGGTGGCGGCCAGGGCACCACTGAGGTCGACCTGCTCGGGACCGTCTGCTGCTGCGTGTGCGTTACTCATACGCCTCCAGCGTAGGCCGGGTGGCGCACCCACGACGAACCGTTATCCCGGCAACGGCCGGGCCCGGGCCCTCGTGTACCCGTCCTGCATCAGCTCGGTGCCTTCCGACTCCTGTGTACGTGAGTCCACTTGGACTCACCTACACAGGAACCCGAGAACGCAGCTGTGCCCCGGCCGAAGCGACCGGGGCACAGCTGAGGGCGTGAATGGACAGCGCGTCAGGCGACCTTGAACGGCGCCGTCTCGGCAGCCGCGCAGGCGGTGGTCGCCGCAACCGACGCGTAGTAGCTCGCGTGGCTCTTCCGCTTGCGGACCACGAAGGTGCCGTCGGTGGCGGTCTTCGCCGTCACCCAGACCCGCGGACCCTTCTTGGTGACCTTGAAGATCGTGACGTCACGGTTGGCGAGGCAGTCGGCGCTCGCCGAGGTGACCGCACCCCGCCAGGCGTTCTTGATCCGCTTGCCGTCGACCTTGACCTTCTTGTCGAACCGCGCGGTGAGCTCGCTGGCCGCCGGCGCCACCGGCGTCTCGGTGGTCGTCGTCTCCGTCGTGGTCGTGGTGGTCGTCTCCGTCGACGTGGTGGTCGTCGTGGCGTCCTCGGCCGAGGCAACTCCCGTGCCGACGATCGAGAAGCCGCACACCAGCACCGCAGCGGCGGTGATCTGTCGGACGTTCATGTGTTCCCTCCCTGGAACCTCGCGCGTGCCGAGCGCACACGCACCCACTGTGGTCTGGACCACTTTAGATGGCAAGGGGACGTATCCAGAAAATGAAACTGCACCCCGGCCACGGAGGCCGGGGTGCAGCAGGAACGTGTGTGGGTCAGCGCAGACCGGCGCGACGCGAGCAGGTGCCCCAGGCGCCCCAGCCCTGACCGCGCTGGATCTTCTCGGCGACGCGGATCTGCTCGCCCTTGGTGGCCTGGTGCGGGAGACGGTTGCCGGAGATGCGCGGACCGCCGTACGCACGCCAGGTCGAGCCGCTGATCTGCAGGCCGCCGTAGTAACCGTTGCCGGTGCTGATGCCCCAGCGACCGCCGGACTCGCACTTGGCGAGGCGGTCCCATGCAGCAACGGTCGCGGCGTCCGACGGGGCGGCGGTGGCGACGCCCACGGCGACCGGGGCGATGGTGCAGGCGATGGCAGCAAAGAGCAGACGGATACGCATGGTGATTCCTCCACGCGCCTGCGAAGTTAGCTGTCGGGCTCGGACTTGAAGGTGTCCGGCCGGTCCCCTCTCGCGAGGAGTCCGGCTTCGCCCCAAGGAACCGCCCTGGCGGGCTGCTCCGGTGGAGAACGTGGGTCCTCCGCTCCCTTCCGCAATCTGGTTGTCCTCACCACGCGGAAGGGATTAGGCGTGTCGCGGTGAGCCACCCCGGTTGTCCGGGGCACTCACAACGCTAACTGTTGCAAGCACGCCGATGCTGCGACCGCGGTCACAGCAACGGCGTGGCCCTGCTCACCCTCAGAAGAGCTGCGGCACGAAGGTCTGCTCGTGCATCGGGGGCCGGATGTAGTGCTCCTGCTTCATCTTCGGCAGCTCGACGATCTCGGGCAGCGGGACGTTCTGGTAGTCCGGGAACTGGCTCAGCAGGTGGCTGATGCAGTTGAGGCGCGCGGCCTTCTTGTCGTCACTGGGGATCACGTGCCAGGGCGCGTGCTTGGTGTCGGTGTACTGGAAGGTCGTGTCCTTGGCCATCGAGTAGCGGACGTAGAGCTCGTGCTCGGCGAGGTCCATGTCGGAGAGCTTCCACCGCTTGGACGGCTCGGCGTTGCGGGAGGCGAAGCGGGCCTCCTGCTCCTCGTACGAGACCGAGAACCAGTACTTGATCAGCTTGATACCGGCGCGGGTGATCATCCGCTCGAGCTCCGGGGTCGAGCGGAGGAACTCCTTGTGTTCCTCCTCGGTGCAGAAGCCCATCACCCACTCGACGTTCGAGCGGTTGTACCAGCTGCGGTCGAAGAGGACCATCTCGCCCGCGGCCGGGAGCAGGTTGATGTAGCGCTGGTAGTACCACTGGGTGCGCTCGCGCTCGCTGGGCTTCGGGAGGGCCTCGACCTTGATCGTGCGCGGCGAGGTCTGCTCCGTGATCCGCTTGATCACGCCGCCCTTGCCGGCCGAGCCACGGCCCTCGAAGATCACCAGCGCCCGCTCACCGGAGTGCTGCAAGTAGTACTGCAGCTTGACCAGCTCGTCCTGCAGCTTGGCCATCTCCGCGTCGTACACCTCGCCCTTGAGCTTCCCCTTGGAGTTGTAGTTCTCCGGGTGGGCGCGAGCCGGGAGCTCCGCACCGGTGTCGTTCGCGCCTTCAGGCAGGACAGTGGTCATCTCGGCACCCCATCGTGCAGGCGGTCCCCCATGAACCGCACGTTGGTCGAGAGTGCCTGCTCGACGCCGACGTGGCAAGGGTCACATTCCAGTGGTGCGCCGCTCGGGCTCCAGGAGCGTGCTCCACAGGATGTCGCCGCCGACCTTGCGCAGGTTGACCGTCATCGCACCGTCGCGGTCGATCAGCAGCTGGCCGAAATACTGCTTGCCGGCACGCGGGGACTCCCCCGCACGGGTGCGCCCCTCGGCGCCCTGGGCGTAGCGGATCTCGCACCCGAAGGTCTCGTCGACCTCCTTGGTCGGGAACGTCGAGCCGTGCAGCGGACCCGAGACGAACTCCCAGAACGGGTCGAAGTCGTGGAACCCCTTGGCCCGTGCCGGGTCGAAGTGATGCGCTGCGGTGTAGTGGACGTCGGCCGTCAGCCAGACGACGTTCTTGACGCCGTTGGCCTTGAACGCCGACAGCACCCGCGCCAGCTCGGTCTCGCGGTTGGTCGGTACGCCGTCGAGGTGGTTTGCGTAGGAGTCGCGGTCCTCGACCAGCCGCGGCGTGATCGCCAGCGGCTGGTCGGCCATGATCACCTTCCAGGTCGCGGTGGACCGGCTCGCCTCGCGGATCAGCCACTCGGTCTGCGCCTCGCCCATCAGGCCCTTCTCCTCGGCGCCCGGCGCGATGTCGTTGGGCCCGCGATAGCTGCGCTGGTCCAGCACGAAGACGTCGAGATGGGCACCGCGGCTGACCTTGCGGTAGATCAGCTCCTCGGCGAAGCCGGTCCGGCCCTTGCCGTTGACGTCGCTGACCGCGATCGGCTGGTACTCCTGCCAGGCCCGGCGGGCACGTGCCGCCAGGACGTCGCAGCTGCGCTCCACGTCGTACGCCGGGTCCTCGACCGTGTGCCCGGGCCACCAGTTGTTGGTGGTCTCGTGGTCGTCCCAGGTCGCAACCGTCGGCACGTGGAGGTTGAACTCCCGGACGTGGCGGTCGAGGAGGTTGTAGCGGTGCCGGCCGCGGAAGTCGGCCAGCGTCTGCGCGACGTGGTCGACGCCGAAGGCGATCGTGCTGCTCCAGAGGTGGCGCAGGTCCAGGTCCATCCGGCGTGCCTCGATCGGCTCGTCGGCATAGATCGTGTCACCGCAGTGCAGGAAGAGGTCAGGCTGGACGTCGAGCATCGACTGGAACGATCGCATGCCGCCGAGGTCCTCGTTGATGCCCCAGCCCTGACCGCAGACGTCGCCGGACCACACCACGTTCTGCGGGGCGGGGTGGATCGGCGCCGTCGCGAACCGCAGCGTCTGGACCTCACCCTTCTTGCCGGTCGCATCCTCGAACCACATCGTCGCCTCGAACTCCCGCCCGGGGGCGAGGCCGCGGAGGGTGTGGCGCGCGGTGAGGTCGGTGTCCGGCGTCGCCATCGCGCCCCGGATGCTGCGCAGCCGACGCCCGTTGCTGCTCAGGCTGATCCGCAGCCCGCCGGGACGGTCGGCGGCAGCCCAGAGAGTCGCCTCATGGCTCGTGACGTCACCACTGCGGATCCCGACGGGAAGGGCCACGCTCCCGGGCGGCGGGACGGGCGGGGAGATCGCGTCGCGGAGCGCCGCCGCACCGGGGACAGCGCCAGCACCGACCGCGCCGAAGACCGCCGTGCGGCGGCTGATCTGCACCATGGCCGCAGCATTTCGGCGACCGGTGTCCGGCCGTCCCCCGCGAGGTGACGTGTCGCGGAACCCTCCACCACAACCACCGCACGGTCCTGCGACGCCGCGGCGACCTGCGGGTTACGGGCCGGTTCAGAGGGTGCTGGTGCCCTCGGCGACGAGCAGCGCCGGACCGGCGAGGTGGACGTGGCCGTCGGTCGACCAGGTCAGGGTGAGCTCGCCCCCGAGGACGTCGACGCGGTAGGTGACGTCCTCGTCCGTGGGCCGGGCGTCATCGGCGAGGGCGGTCGCGACGAGCACCGCACATGCGCCCGTGCCGCAGCTGCGGGTCTCCCCCGAACCGCGCTCGTGGACCCGCATCGCGACGTGCCGCGCGCCGCGGCGTACGACGAACTCGATGTTGACGCCGTGGGGATAGACCTCGTGGTCGTACGCCGGCTCCTCGAGCAGGCTGCCCGCCTCACTGAGGTCGTCGAGGAAGGCGACCGCGTGCGGGTTGCCCATGTCGACGTTGGTCGCGGGCCAGCCGACGTGGCCGATGCGCACCGAGCTCGACGGGCCGAGCACCGGGACGCCCATGTCGGTGGTGAACGTGTCGCCGTCACGGGTGACGGTCTTGATGCCGGCGCGGGTGCCGATCCGCACGGGCTGGCCCGCCGGGACCAGGCCCTCCTCGAGCAGGTGCCGTGCGAAGACGCGGGTCGCGTTGCCGCACATCTCCGCCACCGACCCGTCGGCGTTGCGGTAGTCCATGAACCACTCCGGCGCGTCCGCCTCGCCGGAGAGCGCGGCAGCCGCCGCGTCGTACGCCGCGAGTGCGGCCGTGCGGATCACCCGGACGACGCCGTCGCCACCGATGCCGGCGCGGCGGTCGCACAGCGCGGCCACGCGCTCGGCGGCCAACGGACCGTGGATCGCGCCGTCGTGGTCGGGTAGCAGCACGAAGTCGTTCTCCGTGCCGTGACCCTTGAGGAACCGGTAACCGCTCACGGGGTCGATTCTCCCACTGCCCACCACCGGGTTTTCAGCTGCGGTAGATCGTCTCGGCGTACGACGGCCCGTAGTAGGCATCGAGCTGTTCGAGTGTGCGACCTGCCGGATTGAGCGTCCGGGTGACGACCGCGTGCCGCGGCACGATGCCCTCGGGGTCCCACGAGTCCGGGTCCCACAGTCGCGCGCGCAGGAAGGCCTTCGCGCAGTGGTGGAAGATCTCCTCGATCTCGACCACCAGCGCCAGCACCGGGCGGTGGCCCTTCACCACCATGTGGTCGAAGAAGTCCGCCTCACCCACCAGACGCGCACGGCCGTTGATCCGTAGCGTCTCGGCCCGACCCGGGATCAGGAAGATCAGCCCGACGTGCGGGTTACCCAGTACATTGCGGAAGCCGTCTGCACGACGGTTGCCGGGTCGCTCGGCCAGCGCGATGGTCCGGTCGTCGAGCACACGGACCAGCTGTCCCGCCGGATCGCCCTTTGGGCTGACATCGCACGTGCCGTCCGCGCCGGAGGTGGCGATCAGGCAGAACGATGACGCAGCCAGCCAGGCCCGATCGAGCTCATGGAGCAGCGGTCTGGCCTTGTCACGGACGTATGGCAGCGGCTCGCCGCCGAGCACATCGACGAGCTCCTCCGGGGTCGTGATCTCGGTCCAGGCCATGCCTCGACGGTAGGTGGTCACGGCCTCTCCGGGCACCCGGTTTAGCCGCTCCACTGACCGACCCCTGTGTAAACGGGGCCATCTGGCCTCATTTACACAGGACCGCCCTAGGCTCTCTCAGGTGAAGCTGAGCCCGGGCGGATTCGAGCGCGAGCGCGCGCAGGTGCTTGCCGACGTGGCAGCCCGGGAACGGCCCCGCGAGGTCCTGGCCGCGCTGCGGATGCTCCGTGCGGAGCTCGCGCCCGCGGACTACGCGAGCCTCCAGGCCGAGGTCGACGCGCTGCTGGAGGGCGAGACCGTCACCATCCACGGCTACAACCCGCGGCTGGACACCCTCGAGGTCGACCAGTGGGCACGGCTTCGCGACCTCGGTGACGAGCTGACGCGGCGCGGCTTCACGTGGTTCGTCGTCTCCGGGACGCTGCTCGGCATCGTCCGGCACGACGGGTTCGTCCCGACCGACGACGACCTGGACATCGCGATCCTCCTCGACGCCAGCGACGACGCCGGTGCCGCCGCCGCCTGGCTGCAGGCCCGAGCGGGCCTGGCCGACCTGCTGCGCGTGCAGACCCACGAGCGTGGTGCGGAGTTCGACCTGGACGGGCCGACGATCGACCTCTTCCCCGCCTGGATCTCCTCGGACGCGCTCGTGCACGTGTGGCCCTGGTGCCGCGGCGAGGCACCTGCCTCAGCGCTCCTGCCGCTGGCCTCCCGCGCCGTCAGTGGAATCGACGTACCGCTGCCGGCCGATCCGGCCACCCTGCTCGCAGTCAACTACGGACCGTCGTGGCGCGAGCCCGACCCGCTCTTCGCCTTCGACTGGCCGCTCGCGCACCTGAAGTTCGCGGGATGGAAGGCCGGGCTCCCCTCCGGGTGACGGGTTGTGAGTCCAGGTCGACCCCCTTCAGGCAGGCAGTTGACTCACAACCTGATCGACGAGGTCGGGGGCATCCCAGTCGAACCACTGGATCCGCGGGTCTCGGCTGGTCCACTGCTCCTGCCGGCGCGCGAAGCGACGGGTGGCGATCACGATCCGCTCCCGGCACTCGGCCTCGGTCAGCTCACCGCGCAGGAACGCCACCGTCTCGGGGTAGCCGATCGCCTTGATGGCGGTCTTCGTGTGCTCGAGTCCCCGCTCCCTCAACACCCGCACCTCCTCGACGAGGCCGTCACGCCACATCGCCTCGACCCGCTGCTCGATCCGCGGCAGCAGCGTCGCGCGGTCGATGCGGACCCCGACCTGGACGGCGCCGGGGACGGCGTACTCCAGGACGGGAAGGGTCGAGGAGAACTTCCGCCCGGTCACCTCGATGACCTCGAGTGCCCGCACGATGCGGCGGCCGTTGGAGGCGAGGATGCCGGCGGCCGCCTCGGGATCGAGGGCAGCCAGGCGTGCGTGCAGTACGCCGGAGCCCACGGCGTCGAGCTCCGCCTCCAGCGCCGCGCGGCGTACCGGATCGGTGCCGGGGAACTCGAAGCGGTCGAGGACGGCCCGCGTGTAGAGCGCCGAACCCCCGACCAGCACGGGCACCTTGCCGCGTGCCTGGATCCCCGCGATGGCCTGCCGCGCGAGGGCCTGGAAGTCGGCGACGCTCGCCACCTCGTGGATGTCGAGGATGTCGATCAGGTGGTGCGGGATGCCGCGGCGCTCGGCCTCGGGGAGCTTGGCCGTGCCGATGTCCATGCCGCGGTAGACCTGCATCGCATCGGTGTTGACGATCTCGCCGCCGAGGCGTGCGGCCAGGTCGAGGGAGAGCGCAGTCTTGCCCGCGGCGGTCGGGCCGACGACCGCGATCACGGGTGTTGCACTTTCCAGCATGGGGCTAGTGTTCCAAACCGAACGGGGGCCGCATCGGGTGGCGCCCTCTGAACGCCGAGGACGAATTCCATGGGCTTCGACATCAACGACATCAAGGGCAAGGCGCAGGACGCGCTGGCCGAGCACGGCGACCAGGTCAGCGACGCGATCGACAAGGCGGTCGACTTCGTCGACGAGAAGACCGGCGGCAAGATCGGCGACAAGGCCGACGGCATCGTCGACAAGGCGAAGGACGCCCTCGGCATCAACGACAAGGCCTGAGCCACACCTGTCGCGACGGCCCCGCTCCTGCACGGATCGGGGCCGTCGCTGTATCTCCATGGTTTGGACGCCGGGGTTTGACTGGACGTGACGGCCGGGACCTGCCTGGTCGCGAACCTCCATCTCGGGAGTGGTCCATGTCCGACATCCAGAGCACCACCACCGCCGACCCCGTCGTCCCGCCTGACCCCGACGACGCCCCGACGCCCTTGCCGGGCCAGCCGGCGCCGATCCCCGACACGCCGCCAGCCGATCCCGAGCCCGTCAGCGAGCCGACCGCGCACCAGGCCTGAGCCCCCTAGGGTGGCAGGCATGACCGAGCGATTCGTGGTCGTGCCCGCCTCCTACGTCTACCTCCTGCGCGACGGGGCGACCGGGCCCGAGGTGCTGCTGCAGCTGCGCGGCGACGTCCCCTATATGGCGGGCCACTGGGCAGCCGCGGCAGCGGGCCACGTCGAGCTGGGCGAGACGGCGTACGACGCGGCGAACCGTGAAGCCGCCGAGGAGCTCGGCATCACCGAGGTGGCACTGCAGTTCGAGTTCTCGATGCAGCGCACGGCCAGCGGCGAGGCGATCGACGAGCGGATCGACTTCTTCTTCAGTGCCCGTGCGTGGGTCGGCGAACCCGCGATCGTGGAGCCCGACAAGGCCACGGAGATCGCGTGGTTCCCGCTCGATGGGTTGCCGAGCCCGATGGTGCCGCACGAGGCCCACGCGCTGGCCCACCTGGGCACGCGCGAGAAGTACCTGACCTTCGGCTTCGGCAGCTGAGGCGCGGGCGGGGAGGTCCGTCAGCGCCAGCGGTCGCGCGCCGACGGCACGGGCTGGTCCGGGTCGATCGGCTTACCGATGGTCAGCTCGGGCCCGTAGGTCCAGCCGTTCTTCAACGGCAGGTAGGCGCCCGACCAGAAGGTCCCGGGGTCGAACCAGTGCGCCTTACGGTCGTTGTGCAGGATCCCCATGTCCTGCAGCACCATTGCGACGATCTCGGAGCAGTAGGCGTCGTCCGGCCGCACCTGCAGGCCGCGGCGCTTCGCCGGTGCATAGCCGTCGCGACCCTTGAACCACTTGGCGAGCGCCTTGGCCGAGGCCGGATACGGCACGCCGTCAAGCCGTGCCACGGCGCGAAGCGCGGCATCCTCCTCGACGCGCCCGACCTCGGGCGCGAGCTGGCGGATCCACACCTGCTGGGCGTAGGTCTCGCGCCAGCGCGTGACCGCCTCGGCCAGGTCGTGCAGCTGCACGCCGCGGTGGTAGCCACCGGTCCACAGGTCCTGCTGCTTCTTGCTCAGCTCGGCGTGGAGCAGCAGCGGCGGCAGGTCGTCGACGACGATCGCGACGCCGACGTGGTTGACCGGCGCGTTGGAGAGCGTGCGGATGGTGCGGTCCGCGATCGTGCGGCCACGGAAGAGCAGCAGGTCCCCCGTGCGCGCCAGGTCCGCGGCCTCACTGATCTCGAGCATGGCGCTCAGTCTGCCCGGTCGTGGGTCGATCACGTCCTAGGCTGGCAGACATGACCTTCTGGAAGTGGCTCGGCCTGGCAGGACTGTTCGGCATCGCCAGCGGAGGCGTCGCGATCGCACGCCAGGAGCGGGTCCGCCGCGCCTACACCCCTGACGAGGTACGGGCCCGGCTCCACGCCCGGGTCGCCGCCGCGCACGAGCGCGACTGACCCGTCGTACGCCGGCCGCAGCCGTTGCCACTGCCGCGGCACAGCTTGCTTCTGCCCGCAGGCCCGCGCTGGGGTTCCGTCGATGCGGATGCCGCGCCACACTGGTCAGGAGAGGAGGCGTCATGTGCCCCACCGATCACGTGCCTGACGTGCACCACGACACCGAGCTCGAGATGGCCGAGGAGTCGAAGCCGGCCCCGCAGCCCGACCACGGCCCGTCCACCGCTCCGCTGATGGACCTGGAGTAGGACAGCAACAGCGTGAAGACTTTTCGCCCGCATGTGACGAAAAGTCTTCACTTTGCGGCAGAGCCGCGGGTTCTCCACAGGCGCGATGCGGGGTATGGCGCCGGCGATCGTTCGCGCGCACCTTCGAGGACATGCAGGTACTCAGCCCACTCGACGACATCCTCGACCTCCAACGCGGCGTGATCTCACGACGTCAGGCGTTGGCCTGCCCGGGCGAATCCGACGCGACGATTCGACGGCGCCTGCGCCGACGCGAATGGGTCACGATCCTCCCGGGCGTCTACCTCAACCACACCGCGCAACCGACGTGGCACCAGCGCGCACATGCGGCCGTGCTCTATGCCGAGCCGGCCGCTCTCGCCGGTGTCTCCGCCCTGCGCGCAGCCGACGGCCCGGGCAAACGTGACCACGACGACGCGGCGCCAATACACGTGGTCGTCGCTCAGCACAGGGACGTACGTGACCAGCCCGGCCTCCGCATCGAGCGCAGGCTCGAGTTCGACCGGATCGTCCAGCCGAATCTGACGCCCGCCCGTGTCCGGATCGAACACGCAGCCATCGATGTTGCGTCCGCCGCTGCGACCGAGCTGTCCGCGGCGGCAACACTCAGCGACATCGTGCGCTCGCGGCGTTCCACGCCTGATCGACTGCTGGCAGCGGCCCAGGGCAGGAAGCGGCTCCGATGGAGGCGGCTCATCCTCGGCGTCCTCGCCGACGCTGCCGACGGCGCCAGCTCCGTGCTGGAAATGGAGTACCTGCGCCGGGTGGAGCGCGCGCATGGCCTTCCTCGTGCTCAGCGTCAGGTGCGCGACCAGGCAGCCAGGGGCTCGCGACTCGTCTATCGCGATGCCGAGCTCGGCGAGCTCTGCATCGTCATCGAGCTCGATGGCCGGATCGGGCACTCCACGACACCTGAGCGCGACGCGGATTTCGAACGCGACCTGGATGTCGCAGTTTCAGAACGCAGCACCATCCGGCTCGGCTGGGGGCAGTCCTACGTACGTCCATGCGTCACCGCTGCAAAGCTGGCTTGGATCTTTCGCAGGCTCGGGTGGCGCGGAGCATTCGTGCGTTGCCCGCGATGTCCTGAGCATCTCGAAGTGCCACCGAATCCTGCCGCCGCCCATCAGCGTGAAGACTTTTCGTCAGCATGTGACGAAAAGTCTTCAGCCTGAAGGGCCGAGTTGCTCAGCCGCAGCCGACAACCGGCGGGAGCGGGGCGGGGACGCCGACCGTCGGCATGCCGAGCCCGACACCGGGAGTGACCTCGGCAGGGGCACCGTTGCGGCGGTCCCACGCGTCACCCGAGCGCGTACGACGGAGCGCGAGGATCTCGCCGTCCGCCTCGAGGTAGTGCGGGGCACCGCGCGTGATGGTCACGGTGACCATGTCGCCGGGGCGAATCGCGCCACGGCCGTCATCGAGACCAGCCGGCACGGCTCCGTTGAAGTGCACCAGGCGGTTGTCGGGGGCGCGGCCGGACATGCGACCCGTCGAGTCGTCACGACGGCCCTCGCCCGCGGCGACCATGACCTCGAGGGTGCGGCCCTCCTGGGCCTGGTTCTCCTCGAGCCCGATCCGGGTCTGCAGCGCGGTGAGCCGCTGGTAGCGGTCGGCGATCAGCGCCGGGTCGACCGACGGCAGGTCGGCGGCCGGCGTACCGGGGCGCTTGGAGTACTGGAAGGTGAAGGCACCCGAGAATCGCGACTCCTCGACCACCTTGAGCGTCTCGAGGAAGTCCTCCTCGGTCTCGCCCGGGAAGCCGACGATGATGTCGGTCGTGATCGCGGCGTCCGGGATCGCGGCCTTGACCTTGCTGATGATGTCGAGGAACTTCTGCTGGCGGTACGACCGGCGCATCTCCTTGAGCAGGCGCGAGGAGCCCGACTGGAGCGGCATGTGCAGTGACGGCATCACGTTGGGCGTCTCGGCCATCGCCTCGATGACGTCGTCGGTGAACTCGGCCGGGTGCGGTGACGTGAACCGGACCCGCTCCAGCCCCTCGATCTCGCCGCAGGCGCGGAGCAGCTTCGAGAACGCCTGGCGGTCGCCGAACTCGACGCCGTACGCGTTGACGTTCTGACCGAGCAGGGTCACCTCGGAGACACCCTCGGCGACCAGCGCCTCGATCTCCGCGAGGATCTCGCCGGGGCGGCGGTCCTTCTCCTTGCCGCGCAGGCTCGGGACGATGCAGAACGTGCAGGTGTTGTTGCAGCCGACCGAGATCGAGACCCAGGCGGCGTACGCCGACTCGCGCTTCGTCGGCAGCGTGGAGGGGAAGACCTCGAGCGACTCGAGGATCTCGACCTGCGCCTCCTCCTGGACCCGCGCGCGCTCAAGCAGCGCCGGCAGCGAGCCGATGTTGTGCGTGCCGAAGACGACGTCGACCCAGGGGGCCTTCTTCACGACGGTGTCGCGGTCCTTCTGCGCCATGCAGCCGCCGACGGCGATCTGCATGCCGGGCTTCTTCGCCTTGATCGGCGCGAGGTGGCCGAGGTTGCCGTAGAGCTTGTTGTCGGCGTTCTCCCGCACGGCGCACGTGTTGAAGACGACGACGTCCGCCTGCTCCCCCTCGGCGACCGGCACATAACCGGCGTCGATGAGGAGACCACCGAGGCGCTCGGAGTCGTGGACGTTCATCTGGCAGCCGTAGGTCTTGACCTCGTACGTGCGCGGGCCAGAGGTGGTCGGGGAAGAAAGCTCAGTCATGACCGCACAAGGGTACGGCGGCAGCGTGCCGCCGCAGAAATGCAGCGGGGGCCGGCCCCGCGATGCGGAACCGGCCCCCGGCGTACGTCGGAGACGGATCAGGGCTTGAGGCCCTTGACCTTCTCGATCAGGCCCTCGGCCGCGGTCTTCGCCTTGGCGGCGGCGTCCTCGGCGAGGGTCTTCGCCTTGGCGAAGTTCTCCTCGGCCTGGGTCTTCGCCTTGCCGTAGGCCTCCTCGGCCTTGGCCTTGGCGGTCTCGGCAGCCTTCTTGGCCTCGGCCAGCGCGGAGTCGGCCTGGGCCTTCGCCTGCGCCAGCGCGTCGTCGGCCGCGGCCTTGGCCTTGGTCAGCGCCTCGTCGGCGGCGGCGCGGGCCTTGTCGGCTGCGTTGGGGGTCTCGGTCATCGTCTTCTCCTGAGGGTGGGAGGTGGATACGCGATCCAGTGAAGCACTAGCCGTATTACGAGGGAATTACTTCTTCTTGCTGCTGATCCACAGCTTGATGACGCCTTCGAAGCAGACCGTGCCGGAGGTGGTGACCGCCTTCACACGGACGTCGAGGTCGCCGTCCTGCTGCCACTGCTCGGGGTCGGTCTCCGCAATGACGGTGATGTCGGAGTCAGCCTTGGCGGTGTAGGCGATCGACATGCCCTTGGGGATCCAGCGCTTGTCCTTGGGGACCGTCACCTCGGCGAGGGCGCCCATCGCCATCTCCGCGCCGTTGCACAGCGCGATGGCGTGGACGGTGCCGATGTGGTTCTGCACCGAACGCCGCTTGGGCAGGTGCAGCTCGGCGTAGTTGGGACGCAGCTCCGTGACGGTCGCATGGATCGTCGCGAAGTACGGCGCCTTCTGGGAGTAGAGGGTGGAGAAGATCTTCTTGCCCATGGGCAGACCGTTCGTCTTGGCCCAGAGGTTTCCAAGTGCGCTCATGGAGCGATTATTACTCTCCAGTAACCAACATTGCGACACCCGTGAAGGGTTGTCTCGGACACATTGTCCACCGTTCACCCGGCTGTCTCGCGGGGTACCGACCGGGTTACCCTGACCGCGCCGGACGCCGTACGGCGGAGCCGACCGACCCTTTGGAGAACGCGTGTCCCTTGCGACCGAGCTCGATGACATCCCCGCCAGTGCGACGCGCGGCGGCGAGACCCAGGGCTGGCCGGAGCGGATCGCGCTTACTCTCTTCATCGCCGTGCCGCTGCTCGCGGTCGCCGTCGCCGTCCCGGTCGCGTGGGGCGGCTGGCTGAGCTGGCTCGACGTCGCGATCGCGCTGCCGATGTACTGGCTGACGCTGCACGGCATCACCGTCGGCTACCACCGGCTCTTCACCCACAAGTCGTTCAAGCCCAACCGGGCCGTGAAGATCGCCCTCGCCATCCTCGGCTCGATGGCGGTCGAGGGCCCCGTCGTCCGCTGGGTCGCCGACCACCGCAAGCACCACAAGTTCTCCGACCGCGACGGCGACCCCCACTCCCCCTGGAAGTACGGCGAGTCACTCGGCGGTCTCACCAAGGGCCTGTGGTGGGCCCACATCGGCTGGCTCTTCGACAGCGAGCAGACCAACCAGCGGCAGTACGCCCCCGACCTGATGAAGGACCGCGACATCGTCTGGATCTCGCGCAACTTCTGGGTCTTCACCCTGATCTCGCTGGCGATCCCGCCGGTGCTTGGCGGCCTGCTGTCCTGGTCCTGGCAGGGCGCCGTGACGGCGTTCTTCTGGGGCACGCTGGTCCGGGTCGCGATGCTGCACCACCTGACCTGGGCCATCAACTCGATCTGCCATGCCGTCGGCGACCGGCCGTTCGTGTCGCGGGACAAGTCGGCCAACATCTGGTGGCTCGCGATCCCGTCGGGCGGCGAGTCGTGGCACAACCTGCACCACGCCGACCCGACCTCGGCCCGCCACGGCGTGCTCCGCGGCCAGCTCGACACCTCGGCGCGCACCATCTGGGTGCTGCAGAAGCTCGGCTGGGTCTCCGACGTGCGCTGGCCCTCGCGGGAACGCATCGAGTCGAAGCTGGTCAAGAACCAGCCGGTCGCTGCCTGACCTCTCGACGTCAAGATTCTCGATCGGGCCGACCCGTGGCAGACTGCCAGCCATGAGGGACGAGGTCGACGAGCTGGTCGAGGCGTGGCAGCGCGAGCGCGCCGACCTCGACCTCTCACCGGTCGAGGTGTTCAGCCGGATCAGCCGCCTGGCCCGGCGCCTCGACCTGGCGCGTCGTACGGCGTTCGCCGACCACGAGATCGAGGGCTGGGAGTTCGACGTCCTGGCCGCGCTGCGGCGCGCCGGCGGCGACTACGAGCTCTCCCCCGGGCGCCTGATCAAGGAAACCCTGGTCACCAGCGGGACGATGACCAACCGCGTGGACCGGCTGACGGCGCGTGGCTTCGTCGAGCGGCTGCCCGATCCCAACGACCGGCGCGGGGTGCTCGTCCGACTGACGCCCGAGGGGCGCGAAGCCGTCGACGGCGCGTTCGAGGCACTGGTCACCGCCGAGCGGGAGCTGCTCGCGGACCTCGCGCCGAAGGAGCACCGTCAGCTCGGCTCGCTGCTCCGCGCGCTCATGCACCGCCTCGACGACAGCGAGTGACCGTCGCGATGTTCCTGTGTAAATGAGGCCAGCTGGCCTCATTTACACAGGAGGCTGCCGCGCGGTCTTCGGGACGGTTCCCTGCCACGTGTCGGCTAGGTCAGCACTCCCAAAGGTCGTCCTGCCCGCTCTCAGCCGATCGGCACGCGGGCGTGCCGATCCCGAGAACTGCCGTCAGCCCAGGAGCTCGGCGGCTTCGAGCCACTCCAGCTCGAGGTTGTCGGCCTCGGCCTGCAGCGCGGCGACCTGCTCAGCCAGCCGCCCCAGCGCGGCATAGTCGTCAGCCGCAGCGGCCATCTCCGCCTCGAGAGCGGCTTTCTGTGTGTCGATCCGCTGGATCTGCTTCTCGATCCGCTGGATCGCCTTGCGGGCCTCGCGCTCCTCCGCGCCGCCGGCCTTCGCCCTGGCGACCTGGACCGAGGCAGCCGCCGGCGCGGAGCCAGCGGGCGCCGCGGAGGACGTGTTGCTGGCCGACTGGGCGGCGTACGGCGCAGCGCCGGCACCCGCAGCGCGACGCTCGAGGTACTCATCCACGCCGCGCGGCAGGTGGCGGATCTGCCCGTCGCCCATCAGGCCCCAGACGGTGTCGGTGACCCGCTCGAGGAAGTAGCGGTCGTGGGAGACCACGATCAACGTGCCCGGCCAGCCGTCGAGGAAGTCCTCCAGGACGGTGAGCGTCTCGATGTCGAGGTCGTTGGTGGGCTCGTCGAGGAGCAGCACGTTGGGCTCGTCGAGCAGTGCGCGAAGCAGCTCGAAGCGTCGACGCTCGCCACCGGACAGGTCCGCGACGCGGGCCGTGAGCCGGTCACCGGTGAAGCCGAACCGCTCGAGCATGGAGGACGCCGAGATCTCGCCCTCGGCCGTCTTCGTGACCCGGCGAACTGCCTCGATCGTGCCGAGCACGCGCGCGTCGGGCGGGAGGTCGTCGGCGGCAGACTGGGCCAGGCCACGCAGGGCGATCGTCTTGCCGCGCTTCACACGGCCGGCCGACGGCGAGAGCTCGCCCGACATCAGCTTCAGGACCGAGGACTTGCCGGCGCCGTTGACGCCGACGATGCCGACCCGGTCGCCCGGGCCCAGCCGCCAGGTGGCGTGGGTCAGCAGCTGCTTCTCGCCCCGGGCCAGGGAGACGTCCTCGAGGTCGATCACGTCCTTGCCGAGCCGCTGCGTGGCGAACTTCTGGAGCTCGAAACGGTCGCGCGGCGGGGGCACGTCCTCGATCAGCTGGTTGGCCGCGTCGATGCGGAACTTCGGCTTCGACGTCCGCGCGGGAGCACCGCGGCGGAGCCAGGCCAGCTCCTTCTTCATCAGGTTCTGCCGACGTGCCTCGGTGGCCGACGCCTGCCGGGCGCGCTCCGCCTTCGCCAGGACGTAGGCCGCATAGCCGCCCTCGAAGGAGTCCACGAGACCGTCGTGGACCTCCCACGTGGTCTCGACGACCTCGTCGAGGAACCAGCGGTCGTGGGTCACCACGATCAAGGCGGAGGGCAGCGACCGCATGTGGCGGGCCAGCCACGCCACGGCCTCGACGTCGAGGTGGTTGGTCGGCTCGTCGAGCACGATCAGGTCCCACTCGTCGAGCAGGAGTGCAGCGAGAGAGCAGCGCCGGCGCTCGCCACCGGAAAGGCCGTCGACGACCCGATCCAGGTCGAGGCCGGCGAGCAGCACCTCGACGACCTCACGCGTCGAGGTGTCGGCAGCCCACTCGTGGTCGGCCTTGCCGCGCAGCACGGCCTCACGGACGGTGTGGTCGTCGTGCAGTGCGTCGCCCTGGTGCAGGTAGCCGATCAGCAGGCCGCGGTTCATGGCGACCCGACCGGTGTCGGGCTCCTCCAGCCCGGTCATCACCTCGAGCAGCGTGGTCTTGCCGCCACCGTTGCGTCCGACGATGCCGACGCGCTCCCCCACCGCAATGCCGAGGGAGACCTCGGTCAGCAACGGGCGGATGCCGTAGGACTTCGAGACCTTCTCGAGGCTGATCAGGTTGGCCATGCTGGGTCGGACCTCAGATTCCGTGAACGACGTGGGCGCCGGCGACGGGCCCGTTGGCCACGAGCGCGGTGCGCCCGTCCGCCTGGAGTACGCCGGCGAGCGCGCGGGCCTCGTCAGCACCGGCGCAGAGGAAGACAACGGTGGGGCCCGAGCCACTGACCAGGCCCCGGAGGGCGCCGGAGGCCTCACCGAGCGCGATCAGCTCGCCGAGGTCGGGGCGCAGGTCCACGGCGGGAGCCTGCAGGTCGTTGTGGAGTGCCGCTGCGAGAGCCTCCACGTCACCGGCTGCGAGCGCCTCGACGACGGGGGCCGCGCTCGCGGGCACGGACGACGCCTCAGGGACCAGGACGTCGTAGTGGCGGTAGACCGCCGGGGTCGACAGGCCTCCCGAGGTCGACGGGACGACGACCCACCACAGCGCCAGGTCGCCCGCGGGCAGCGGCGTCACGACCTCGCCCCGTCCGGTGCCGAGAGCGTGGCCGCCGTGCAACGCGAACGGCACGTCGGAGCCCAGGTCGGCAGCCAGGCGCACCAGGTCGTCATCGGGGGTCTGCAGGTCGAGCAGGCGGTCCAGGGCGACGAGCGCGGCAGCGGCGTCGGCGGAACCGCCCGCGAGCCCTCCCGCGACCGGGATCCCCTTCACGATCGTCACGTCGGCGACCACTGGCCGACCGTGCAGGTCCGCCAGCGCTCGCGCAGCCGCGGCCACGATGTTGCTCTCGTCGAGCGGGACGCCCGCCGCATCGACGTACGCCGCGGCCTCGAGCGCGAGCGACCAGTCCGCAGCAGCGGCAGCAACGACATCGTCGTACAGGCCGACGGTCGTGTAGACGGTCTCGAGCGGGTGGAAGCCGTCCTCGCGCGGGCCACCGACACCGAGGTGCAGGTTGATCTTCGCGGCGGCGCGAACCGTCACGGAGGGGACGACGCGGTCAGTCATCGGAAGCCGGCACGTTGCGGGTCGCGACGATGCCCGGCAGGCCTTCGGCGATCCGGATGAAGTCCTCGATGAGCAGTGACTCACCCCGCGCGAGCGGGTCGACCTCCGCCGAGGCGAGCGCGGCATCGATCTCCTCGGCGGTGCCCACGACGCCCCGGAGGGCACCACGCAGGGCCTTGCGCCGCTGGGCGAACGCCGCGTCGACCACGGCGAAGACCTGCTCGCGGGTCGCGGTGGTCGCGGGCGGCTCGCGCCGCTCCCAGGCGACCAGGCCGGAGTCGACGTTGGGCGCAGGCCAGAAGACGTTGCGGCCGATCGCTCCCGCACGGCGTACGTCGGCGTACCAGGCCGCCTTGAGCGACGGCACGCCGTAGGTCTTCGAGCCCGGCTTCGCCGCCAGGCGGTCGGCGACCTCGGCCTGCACCATCACCAGGCCCCGCTCGAGCGAGGGCAGAAGCTGGAACATGTGCAGCAGCACCGGCACCGAGACGTTGTAGGGCAGGTTGGCCACGAGTGCCGTGGGCGCCGGGCCGGGGATCGACTGCACACGCAGCGCGTCCGCGACCACGAGGTCGAAGTTCGCCGCCTGGGCGGGTGCGAACTCTCCGATCGTCTGCTCCAGCCGCGAGGCGAGGAGCTCGTCGATCTCGACCGCGACGACGCGACCGGCGACCTCGAGGAGTGCCAGGGTCAGCGAGCCGAGACCGGGCCCGACCTCCACCACGACGTCCGCCGCAGTGATGCCGGACTCCCGCACGATGCGGCGCACGGTGTTGGGGTCGATGACGAAGTTCTGCCCGCGCTGCTTGGTCGGGCGTACGTCGAGCTCGGCCGCCAACGCGCGCACCTCCGCCGGCCCGAGAAGACGCGGGCCAGCGGAGGTGTCAGTCATGCGGTGAATCGTAGTGGCCCGGGCGGGCCAGCGACGAAGCGTCAGCGCGCGAGAGCGCCTCAGGCCAGGCGGCCACAGTGCGGCCACGCGCCGTAGCCACCCGAGGCGGCGACCATGCGCTTGGCGACGGCGATCTGCTCCTCACGGCTGTGCTGGTGGGGCAGACCCGTGCCACCCCAGGCACGCCACGTGGAGGCGGAGAACTGCAGGCCGCCGTAGTAGCCGTTGCCGGTGTTGATGTGCCAGTTGCCGCCCGACTCGCACTGGGCGATCCGGTCGAAGGCGCCGTACGGCGAGGACTTGGTGCCGACCTCGACGACCTCGTCGACCGGGGCCTTGAGGACGGTCTCGCTGACGACCTTGCGGGCCTTCAGCTCACCGTTGCGGAACTCGAGGCGGTAGGTCACGTCACGCAGACCCTCGACGCCCTTCTTCAGGACACGACGGGTGCCGGCGTCCAGGTTGGCGTTCTTGCGCTCGATCGTCTGGAACGGGACCGCCTCGCCCGCGACCGACTTCTCGGCGATGCGGACCTTGATGACCTTGATGGTCATGCCCTCGGTGACCAGGGCGTCACGCGACGGCTTCACGATGTCGTCCTCGTCGGCGTCGACACCGAGGGTGCTCAGGACGTCGGCGACGGTCGCGCCGGCGACCTCCTGGGCGACGGCGTCGTCCTTGCCCACCTGGAGAGTGAGGTTCTTGGGCGTGAAGACCGTGAGGCTCATGCCCGTGCGGTCGATGGCCGCACCGCGGCTGGCCGACAGGTCGGCGCCGACGTAGCGGCGGCCGATCTCCGCGAGCGCACCGGCGACGTCGGTCGAGTGGACCCAGTGGGTCTGCTGCTGACCGTCGACGGTGAGCTCCAGCGGGCGGCCGAAGCGGACGGTGATGCGGGCGCCGTCAGCGACCTGCTCGTCCAGGCCCGGGGCCACGATGTCGTGGCTGGTGACCTTGATCCCCTCGTCCGCGAGGACGTCACCGACGGTGCCGCTCATCGTGCGGATCGACGAGGTCTCGCCGTCCAGCGAGAGCGTCATCTGACGCGAGAGTGCCGAGTATCCGACGGTGGTGCCGACCAGCGCGATCACGGCGGCGGCAATCAGGACGGAGAGGAGGTACTTGCTGGTGCTGATCAGGGCGAGAGGACGCACAGGTCTCCAGACGTGGAAGATCCCGGTCCTCGGGGCCCCTCCACACGACCCGAGTCGCGATCCGGAGAGGTGGGGGTGGGCTCCGCTGGTGCTCTGGGGCCCGGCCCGATACCGGCCATCGGAAAAACGGTAACCCGCCTGACGGCCGGATTGCTAACTCTTGCAAGCAGGCTCACAGGCACTGTGGCCGAGGTCACGGGACAGAACGGGACGGACACCCCATCTGCCCCACCGGTCACACGGCGTGTGTGCGGGGACACACGGCCGAGCGGCTCACCAGGTGCCGAAGACCGCCTCGGTGTTGGCGTCGACGGCCGCGCAGAGGTCGCCCAGGTCGTCACCGCGCGCCTCCGCCATCGCCCGCATCGTCAGCGGGATCAGGTACGACGAGTTGGGCCGTCCCCGGTACGGAGCGGGCGTGAGGAAGGGTGCATCCGTCTCGACCAGGATCCGGTCGCGGGGTGCGACCCGCAGCGCGTCGCGCAGTCCCTCGGCGTTCTTGAAGGTCACCGTTCCGGCGAACGAGAGGTGTGCGCCCCGGTCGAGGCACGCCCGGGCGAACGCCGCATCGCCGGAGAAGCAGTGCATGACCCAGCGCTCGGGAGCACCTTCGCTGTCGAGCACCCGCAGCACCGCGTCGTGTGCCTCGCGGTCGTGGATCATCAGCGCCTTGCCGTGCCGCTTGGCGATGTCGATGTGCCGACGGAAGGACTCCTCCTGCGCGGCGAGCCCCTCCTCGGACGTCCGGAAGAAGTCCAGGCCGGTCTCGCCGATGCAGCGGACCCTCTCGTGCGCGGCGGCCAGGGCCTCGATGCCGGCGAGGTGCTCCTCCAGCGCGCCCGCGGCGTCGAGGCGCGGAGCCTCGTTGGGATGCAGCGCCACGGCGGCGAGGACCCGGTCGTGCTGCGCGGCGAGCTCGGCCGACCACACCGAGCTGGCGAGGTCGACGCCGACCTGCACGATCCGCGCGACACCCGTGCCCTCTGCCGCGTCGAGCGCCTCGAGCGGGGACAGCCAGTCATCACCGTCGCCGATGTCGAGGTGCGTGTGGTTGTCGACGACCGGGTGCGGCAGCGGCTCAGGCGCCGGCGGGCGCTCGCGGTTGCGCTTCGCGCCCGACTTCTCCTCGGTGGCGGCACGCTGACGCAGGGGCTGGTCGTTCATGCTGCCCACGCTACCGAGGCCTCAGCCGCGCACCCGCTCCAGGATCGCCTCGGCCAGCGCCTCGGGAGCCTCCGTCGGGATCCAGTGGGAGACCCCCGGAAGCTCCACGAAGTGGTAGGGCCCGGTGACGTAGCGCTCGCAGAGGTGGGCAGCCTTCCGGCCGACGTACAGGTCCTCGTCCGACCACACGTACGTCGTCGGGGTCGACACGCGGATCCGGGCATCGCTCGGCTTGTTGAACGGCAACTGGCGGTACCAGTTCAGCGCGGTCGGCAGGGCGCCGTCCCCGACGACCTCGCGCACGAAGCGGTCGTACTGCGCATCGCTCATGCCACCCGCGCGGATCCACTTCACGAACGGCGCCTTGTCGACGCACCACTCAGGGATCAGCGGGAGCTGGAAGAACCCCATGTACCAGGACTTCAGGCCCTGCACCGAGGTGTACGCCGCCTCGGTGAACGCGCCGAGGTGCGACACCGAGACGGCCGTCAGCGTGCGGACCGCCTCCGGGTGGAACTGGGCGGTCGACCAGGCGGCCGCCGCGCCCCAGTCGTGGCCGACAAGGTGCGCGGATCCTCCGACGGCGTCGATCAGGGCCCGCGCATCACCCGCAACCTTGCGCATCGTGTAGGCCCGTCGGCTCTTCGGACGCGCACCGCGGGAGAGGCCGCGCTGGTCGGGTGCGAACGTGCGGTAGCCGGCGGCGTTCAGGATCGGGGTCACGGCATCCCAGGAGTTGCCCCGCTCGGGGAAGCCGTGCAGCAGGACGATCGGCTCCCCGTCCAGCGGGCCGGAGTCGATGACGTCGAAGGTGAAGCCGTCGTTGCTGAACTGGGTGAGTCGCGCGGTCATGGCGTGACCCTCACACAGCCGCCACGCGCAGACCAGACCACTGCCGTGTGACGAATCAGACCTTGTGCACCGCGTCGTACACCTCGCGCTTGGGGACGCCGGCACGGCGCGCGACCTCGAGGATCGCGTCCTTGCGGGTGACGCCCTCGGCCTCGATCTCGGCAACCAGGTCGCGCCACACCGCCGGGTCGGCCTCCACGGTCGCTCCGCCCGGCGCGCCCTGGACGACCAGGGTGATCTCGCCGCGGACCTCTCCCTCGGCCCACGTCACCAGATCGCTCAGCGGGCCCCGGACCACCTCTTCGTAGGTCTTGGTCAGCTCGCGGCAGACCGCGGCAGGCCGGTCGCCACCGAAGGCCTCGGCGAACGCCGCGAGCACGGCGTGGGTGCGGTGCGGGGCCTCGAAGAAGACCATCGTCCGCTCCTCCGTGGCGAGCGCCGCCAGACGACGGGACCGCTCCCCTGCCTTCCTGGGCAGGAAGCCCTCGAAGCAGAACCGGTCGACCGGCAGGCCGGAGACGGCGAGCGCGGTCAGGACGGCAGACGGACCCGGCACCGCGGTCACGTGCACGTCGTGCGCGACCGCCGCCGCCACCAGGCGGTAGCCCGGGTCCGACACGCTCGGCATCCCCGCGTCCGTCACCAGCAGCACCCGCTGACCGGCGAGCAGCGCCTCGAGCAGCTGCGGCGTACGGCCGGACTCGTTGCCCTCGAAGTAGGAGAGCACCCGGGCCGTGGTCTCGACGCCGAGGTCCTGGGTCAGCCGCCGCAGCCGGCGGGTGTCCTCGGCGGCGATCACGTCCGCAGCGACCAGCTCGGTGGCGAGCCTCGGCGGCGCATCCTCGACGCGGCCGATCGGAGTGGCCGCGAGGACGAGGGTGCCGGAGCTCATGGCGTGATCATCGCAGGCATAGGGTGCGGTCGTGCCTCCCACCCAGCCCGTCGCGCAGCTCTCGCGGACCGCGGACGGCAGCGTCATGCCGACGGCAGCCGAGCGGGGACGCGGACCGATGTTCGCCGAGGGCCGCGTGGTCGGGTGGACCGCGAGCCTCGCGGTGTTCGGACTGGCGCTCTTCCTGCGGCTGTGGCACCTCGGGACGCCGCGGGAGTTCTCCTTCGACGAGACCTACTACGCGAAGGACGCCTGGTCCCTGCTCCACCACGGCTACGCCCGCGGGTACGCCGAGGGCGCGGACGAGGCGATCCTCAAGGGCGACAGCCTCGACCAGTGGCTCGCCGGGCCCTCGATGACCGTGCACCCCGAGGTCGGCAAGTGGCTGATCGCACTCGGGGAGAAGGCGTTCGGCATGGACCCCTTCGGCTGGCGCGTCGCGTCGGCCGTCGTCGGGTCGCTGATGATCCTGCTGATGGTGCGTTTCGCGCGCCGGGTCACCGGCTCGACGATGCTCGGGGTCGTCGCGGGCCTGCTGCTCTGCTTCGACGGCATGCAGCTGGTGCTCTCGCGGCTGGCACTGCTCGACATCTTCCTGGCCTTCTTCGTGCTGCTCGGCGTGCACTGCGTCGTCGTCGACCGGCAGTGGATGCGCCGTCGGATGATGACCGGAGGCAGCCAGCTGCTGCTGTGGCGCCCGTGGCTGCTGGCAGGTGGCGTGTCGTTCGGCCTGGCGTGCGGCACGAAGTGGACCGGCATCTGGCCGCTCGCGATCTCCGGACTGCTGGTCTGGCTCTGGGCGGCCGGCGCCCGCCGCGCGACGGGCACCCGCGCCGCGATCGTCAAGGCTGCCGTCCTCGACGGCATCACGGCGTTCGTCCACCTGGTCGTGGTGGCGTTCGTCGTCTACGTGTCGAGCTGGACGGGTTGGCTGCTCCACGCGCACGCCTACGAGGAGAGCCTCTCGGCCACGCAGTACCACCGCTTCGTCAGCTGGGACGGCGAGTGCACCGGCACCGGCGACGACCGCGAGATGAAGGGCGTGAAGTACGACGACACGCGAGCCTGGTCGACCGCTGGCCGTGACGGTCAGGGCTTCGGCGAGGTCGTCCAGTCGCTGCACTCCCTGTGGCTCTACCACCAGGACGTCTACACGTTCCACACGAAGTTCCTGAACTGCAGCACCCACACCTACGCGTCCGACCCGGCCAGCTGGATGCTGCTGGTGCGTCCCGTCTCCGCCTCGGTCACCAACGACATCCAGCCCGGCGTCGACGGCTGCCGGGTCGCGGCCGACAGCCACTGCATCCGGGAGGTGCTGATCATCGGCACCCCGATCCTGTGGTGGGCGGGCGCACTGTCACTCGTCGCGTCGGCCTTCCTGTGGCTCGGCCGTCGCGACTGGCGCCACGGCGTGGCGGTGCTCGGCGTGGCGGCGACCTGGGTGCCGTGGTTCTTCAACGACGACCGGCCGATCTTCAGCTTCTACGCCTCGGCGTACACCCCGTTCGTCGTGCTGTCTCTGGTCCTGATGCTGGGTCAGCTGATCGGGCCGGGGAACGGCCCCTCCTCGCGGCGTACGACGGGAACGATCGTCGGTGGCACGTTCCTGGTCCTGGTGATCGCGAACTTCGCCTGGTTCTGGCCGATCCTGACCAGCGACCTGCTGACACTGCACGAGTGGCAGGCCCGGATCTGGTTCCAGCGCTGGATCTGATGCCCTAGCCTCGGGCTCATGGAGCACGCGGAGCAGTTCCCCTACGAGGAGTTCGGCCGGCGCTTCTTCGCGCTCGCCGTCACCCAGGAGCGCATCCTCGCGGGCGTCAACACCCTCGCCGGGCAGCCCATCGACGTCGGACCCCTCGGCGTCGGTCCCGGCAAGCTCGCCAAGGTCACCGCCAAGGGCAGCATCGGCGCGGCAACGGCCCGACCGATCGCCGGTGAGGCGATCGCCTACCGCGTCACGCTGCCCGTCCAGATCGACTTCGAGGTCCACCTCCAGCTGGACCGCCACAAGTTCCACGCCGAGCTCGAGGTCCCACTGATCCTGACCGCGCTCGCCAAGGAGGAGCTGAAGATCTTCATCGACGTCGCCGCTCCCCTGCCCAACCAGGTCCGCGTCCGCCTGAGGGCCGACGGCATCCGCGCGACCCTGCTCAACAAGGTGGTCGGCGTCGACACCGAACTGCAGCGCTTCGTCGCCAAGTACGTCAAGCGCGAGCTCTCCAACCCGAGCGTCCTGGCCGCACGCACGATCGACGTGATGGCGGCGATCGAGAGCGCGTGGACCAGCTCCGTGGCGCCCCAGCCGAGCTCGGAGCCGGGCGTCATCGCCCAGGACCTGAGCGGAGCCATCGAGGCCGAGATCCGCCAGCACGCCGACTTGATCGGCGAGCTGACCGGCGAGATCCCGTCCCTTGGCCAGGAAGCCGAATAAACCCACCAAAACGGCATCCAGTCGGCAATTCCGGACAAATTGCCCGTGCCGTAAATGGCCTCCGACCTGCGTAAACGCGACAAACAAGCGCAATCTCGCACGACGTTGAATTAATTCGCGCGTCCGGAGAAAAACTCCACCGAATTCCATTGCAGGTGGTCTGGACCACTGCCAGAGTGGCGCCCGGGGGTTGCCAGTTCGTGACACAGATCACGTCTCTTCAGCGACCCCAAAAACTCCGTGTTTCACCGACGAAAGGAGTAGGGCCCATGTTCCGTCCGACTGAGTGGGGCAGTTTCCGGACCACCACCCCGCGGCGCCTGATCGCCGTCAGCGCGCTCGCACTGACCACGGTTGCCGTCACCAGCCTCCCGGCCGCAGCGTGCGACGACGGGACCCGCGCGAGCGCGAGCGTCCTGTCCACCCGGACGACCGATGGCGTCGGCTACTCCGAGGCCGACTGGCCGCACAACGCCGGTCCCAACACCAGCGGCCCGATCACCACCATCCCCGCGTCCGACTACCTCGACTTCGGCCAGGGCGGCGGCATGCAGTCGGTCTCCTCGGCCACCAGCGAGACGGACGCCTCCGCCCTCTCGGGATTCGTCGGCAGCGACGGCACGATCACCTTCGACCGCACCAGCGGACGGTTCGCGCCTGCCACCATCGACCTGCTCGCACTCATGCGCAAGGGCGGCGCAGACCTGTCCGATGCGCTCGTCGACGAGGCGACCCTCCGGCTGGGGATCGGCGGCTCTGAGCTCGTCGCCGACGGCGGACGCTTCCTTGACCCGGACGGTGTCGGTGGCCCCGGCCAGTACCGCGTCGGGCAGGCCGACCTGGACCTCCACTCCCCGAAGGTCGCCGAGGCCGCCGCCATGATGTACGACGCGGCCGGGACGATGGACCGGGCGACGGAGGAGTTCGTCAACAAGACGCTGAGCCTTCCGAGCGTCAGCGGCACCTCGCTGACCGCGCGGATCAGCTCGAACATGAAGGACCGTGTCTTCAAGGCGATCCTCGCCGAGCCGATCACCTCGAAGAACAAGGTGCTCACCGTCGACTTCTCGACGGGCCGTGCCACCCTCCACTTCGACCAGGCCCTGCACGGCATGGAGGTCAACAAGGGCATCGTCACCGGCACGCAGGTGGTGCGTCCGGGTGACCCGACGGGGCTGAACAGCCAGAACCCCAACACCGAGCTGCTCGACAGCGAGATCTATCCGATGATCGCCGAGACCGTCCACGACCTGATGGACGAGGTCCTGACGATCGCGGTCCGGGCCGCCCAGGGCGCCCTGAGCTCGGTCACGGCGGAGTTCACCGCGAAGCAGGCCGACTCCACGGGCACCGCCGTGGCCACCTGGACCGTCAACCTCGGCACGGGCAAGGTCTCCCCTGCACAGTGCACCGCAACCGGGCTGACCGGGAACGTGAAGTGCGTGGCCCTGACCTCGCTGGTCAACACGGTCATCGCTCCGGTCTCCTCGACCGCGCTGGTTCCGGTCCGCGACGCACTCCTGGGTGAAGGCGGCGCCACGCTGTACCGGCTGGCCATCGCGGACCTCAAGACCGGCCTGATCACGGTCCCCGTCCGCGCCGCGGTGGAGCCGATCTTCCTGCAGGTCACGAAGTTCGTGTCGCTGAAGCTGAACGCCCAGAAGACGTTCACCTGCGTCGCCGCAGACGGCTCGCGCCGCCTGGCAGGGGTCGATCTCTCCGCGGTCCGGCTCTCGTCCCCGGCAGCCGGAGTCGGCGTGGGGCTGGGCAACAGCTCCGTCAGCCTCAGGTGCGTGGGCACGCTCCAGTGAGTCAGGCAGGGCCGCATCCGTCGCACGACGGGTGCGGCCCTGCTGCCCGCCCAGCCGTCCCCTCCCGCCCTAAGGTCTGCGCCATGCGGCTCCTGCACCCCTTCGTAGCTCTCGTCCTCGCCTCCGGTGGCGTGGCGGCCTGCACGGCCGATGCAGCCGGGCCCGGTCCCCGCCCCGGGGAAGCCACCGCCACCGCCGACCGCGGGAACGACGCCACGGTCGTGACCCGCCGTGGCTGCGGCGCGGGCGAAACCGCCCTGTCGCGGAGGATGTCGAGCGGTGCGACCTGGGCGATGTGCGTGCATGTCGAGGCGAAGCGGGGCCTGGTGCTGACCGATGTCACCCTGGCAGCACCGGGAGCAGGTCCGGTGTCGATCGCGCACGAGATCGCCCTCGCCCAGCTCGAGGTGCCGTATGACACCGGCGCCCGCCTGACCGACGACATCACCAGCGCGGGGTTCGGGGGCGTCAAGATGCAGGACCTCGGCGGGACCGAATGCACCGGTGAGCGCATCGGCCTTCCGGTGGCCACGATCGGCGACGGGACCGCCTTCGGCGAGACGCCCACCCGGCCGGTGCTGTGCAGCGAGATCGCCGATGCAGGCGTCGCCTACCGCTCGCTGCAGGACAACCGGCTCGTCACCGCACGGCGGGACGCCTGGAGCCTCACCACGATCTCCAAGGTCGGGTGGTACGAGTACCTCGCGCGCTACACCTTCGGGGCTGACGGCTCGATCTCCCCCGACCTCGGTGCCACCGGTGACCTCTCACCCGTCGACTACATCGCCTCGGCGAAGCTCGGCGCCCTGGTCAGCGCCCACGACCGTGCCGCGAGCCACGCACACAACGCGGTCTGGCGGGTCCACTGGGCCCTCGGCGGTGGGCCGCTCGCCGTCGACCAGTACGACGCGAGGCCGACCGGCGCCACGGGGCCGGAGTCGCCGATCCTCGAGGGCGGCCTCACCAGGCTGACGACTGCGGGGACGGCGGCACAGGCGGACCGTCGTTGGTGGCAGGTCTCCTCGACCCGGACCCGCAACTCCGACGGCCACCCCATCGGCTACCAGGTCGACCTCGGTGCGACCGACTCGTTCACCTTCGCCGGGGATGCCTCCCGCGGAGTGCACGCGGGCTACGACATCGCCTTCACCAACGACGACCCGTGCGAGCTGTACGCCACCGGCAACCGCGCCTCCTGCGGCGACGGTGTGCCCGACTATGTCGCCGGCGACACCTCGCCCCTCGCCGACGTCGTCTCCTGGATCGCGGTCGGCTTCCACCACGTGCCGCGCGACGAGGACCAGTCGCCGATGGAGGTGCACTGGCAAGGTTTCCGGCTGACCCCTCGCAACCTGACTGCCATGCGGCTGGACGTGCCGCACGAACGCAGGAAGAGCAATGGCCAGCCGGAGACCTACGAGGGTGAGCCACTCACCTCACTCGAAGCCGACAGCGGCTACTGACCACGAATGCAAGAGGCCCGGTCCGTGTGGACCGGGCCTCTCTGGCTGGTGGAGGTAAGGGGACTCGAACCCCTGGCCTCCTCGATGCGAACGAGGCGCGCTACCAGCTGCGCCATACCCCC
>UEXP01000021.1_pt1 | contig 30527 bp, 26 predicted proteins | sample 4301171 | NCBI WGS metagenome assembly UEXP01 (sample SAMEA4773182, study PRJEB27434) | metagenome | biome: 2259; feature: agricultural soil; material: soil | place: USA | collected 2014-09 | depth 0.25 m
AACGTGGCGCCGTTCCAGTGGGGGACCGACAGCGTCGCCTACTGGGTCGCCGCGATGCTCGCGCTCGACCTGGCCTTCTACACGACGCACCGCTTCGTGCACGAGCACAACATCGGCTGGGCCGCGCACCAGAGCCACCACTCCTCGGAGTACATGAACTTCGGCACCGCGCTGCGCCAGAAGTGGAACCCGTGGTTCGACTTCATCTTCTTCCTGCCGCTGCCCCTTCTCGGCTTCGCGCCGTGGACCCTCTACGTCTGCTTCAGCGTCAACCTGGTCTGGCAGTTCTTCACGCACACCGAGCTGGTCGGCAAGCTCCCGCGCTGGTTCGAGTTCCTCTTCAACACCCCGTCGCACCACCGGGTCCACCACGGCTCCGACGAGATCTACCTGGACCGCAACTACGCCGGCATCCTGATCATCTGGGACCGCATGTTCGGCACGTTCCAGGAGGAGGTCCAGCGACCGACGTACGGCCTGACCTACAAGGTCGAGACCTTCAACACCTTCAAGCTCGAGTACGCCGCGTTCGGCGCGATCCTGCGCCAGGTCCGGGCTGCCACCAGTTGGCGCGAGCGCTGGGGCTACGTGTGGGGCCCTCCGGGCTGGTCGCCGGAGGCGGACGGCCGCGCGCCCGAGCCGACCCCGGAGCAGGGCGCCTCCCAGGCCGCCTGAGCTGGAGAAGTTGCACGGGCGAAACATCCCGGAACCCACCGTGCAATCTCACGGCCTCACGATGAGGTCAGGTCATCCGACGACCTGAACCTGACGAGTGGGAGTGAGACCAATGCTCTGGAGAATCCGCGCCGCCCTTCCGGACCGCCCGGGAGCGCTCGCAGTTCTTGCGCAGAACTGCGGCGTGGCCGGCGTGAACATCCTGGGCCTGCAGATCTTCCCGAACCCGGGTGCCACCCCGTCATCGGTCACCGACGAGCTCATCCTGCGTACGCCGCCCGGATGGGGAGAGGCCGAGCTGGCCTCGCTGGTGGAGAAGTCCGACGGCACCTTCATCGGTGCGGTCCGGGCCACCGAGTCGGCACTGGTCGACCAGCCGACCCGCTACGTCCGCGCCGCGCGTGCGCTGGCGGGGCACCCGGCGTCCTTCCCGGAGGTCGTCGCGAAGCTCTTCGACGCCGAGCCCGAGCGACGCGGGGGCGCGCTCGGTCAGGACGTCATGGAGCTCGAGGTCGGGGACGTCCGCGTCCAGCTGCACCGTACGGCGCCGTTCACACCGACCGAGGTCGCGCGCGGCATGGCGCTGGCGGACCTGGTCAGTGACGTGCTCGTCCGGATGAAGGCGGACCCGCTGGTGCTGGCACCGGTCCGGGTGTCGGAGACTCCCGACCTGCTCACCACCGCGGAGGGTGTCAGCGCCGTGCTCGACGGGGTGACGATCGGCTCGGCCCGGCTGGGCCTGACCGAGGAGGACGGTGTCCTGGAGCTCTCTGTCCGGGTCGACCCGGCGTGGCAGCGCAACGGCGTCGGCCGGATGCTGCTGCGCGAAGCGGCGCGGGTCGCGGTCGGACGCGGCGCGACGATGCTCGTGATGACGACCACCGTCGACAACCAGGCGGTGCTGCCGATGGTGCTCTCGACCGGGCTTCGCGGGCGGATCCGGATGGCCGCCGAGACGCTGACGGTGCGGGTGCCGCTGCGAGACGTGAAGCCCATGTCTGCCTGAGGTCTGCGTGAGCCAGCCGGTGCCGTCCGCGTGAGCCGTCTGGTGGTCAGCAGTGCTCGTGCTGGCCCGTAGAATGGCGCAATGGAGCTCCCCGACAAGTTTGCCGCCCTCGGTCTCACGTACGACGACGTCCTGCTGCTGCCGGGGGAGTCGGATCTCAACCCGGCCGACATCGACACCACCTCGCGCCTGACGCGCGAGATCTCGATCAAGGTGCCGCTGATCTCCGCGGCGATGGACACCGTCACCGAGTCGCGCATGGCGATCGCCATGGCGCGCCAGGGCGGCATCGGCATCCTGCACCGCAACCTCTCGACCGAGGAGCAGGCCTACCAGGTCGACTTGGTCAAGCGGACCCAGACGGGCATCATCTCCAACCCGGTCACGATCACCGCCGACAAGACGCTCGAGCAGCTCGACGCCATCTGTGGTGAGTACCGCGTCTCCGGCCTCCCGGTCGTCGACGCCGACAACCGGCTGATCGGCATCATCACCAACCGCGACCTGCGCTTCACCCCGGTCGCGGAGTGGGCGACCACCAAGGTCGACGAGGTGATGACCCGGATGCCGCTGATCACCGGACCCGCCGGCATCTCGCGTGACGAGGCGACCGCCCTCCTGCGCCAGCACAAGCTCGAGCGCCTCCCGCTGGTCGACTCCGACGGCAAGCTCGCCGGCCTGATCACGGTCAAGGACTTCGTCAAGGGTGAGCAGTTCCCCGACGCCTCGCGCGACGCCCAGGGCCGCCTGCTCGTCGGTGCTGCGGTCGGCTACTTCGGTGACGCGTGGGAGCGCGCCACCACGCTGGTCGATGCCGGTGTCGACGTCCTCGTGGCCGACACGGCCCACGGCCACGTCCACCTGCTGCTCGACATGGTCCGCCGCCTCAAGTCCGACCCGGCCACCAAGCACGTCCAGGTGATCGGCGGCAACGTCGCGACCCGTGCCGGTGCCCAGGCGTTCGTCGACGCCGGTGCCGACGCGGTCAAGGTCGGCTTCGGCCCCGGCTCGATCTGCACCACCCGTGTCGTCACGGGCTGCGGCGTCCCGCAGGTCACCGCCGTCTACGAGGCGTCGCTCGCCGCGACCCCGGCCGGCGTCCCCGTCATCGCCGACGGTGGCCTCCAGCAGTCCGGCGACATCGCCAAGGCGCTCGTCGCCGGTGCCTCGACCGTGATGATCGGCTCGATGCTCGCCGGCACCGAGGAGTCGCCGGGCGAGATCGTCTACCACCAGGGCAAGCAGTACAAGGCCTACCGCGGCATGGGCTCGCTCGGCGCGATGTCCTCGCGTGGCAAGAAGTCCTACTCCAAGGACCGCTACTTCCAGGCCGAGGTCTCCAGCGACGACAAGATCGTCCCCGAGGGCGTCGAGGGTCGGGTGGCCTACCGCGGTCCGCTCGGTGCGGTCACCCACCAGCTCGTCGGTGGCCTGCAGCAGTCGATGTTCTACGTCGGCGCGCGCACCGTCCCGGACCTGCAGGAGCGCGGCAAGTTCATCCGGATCACCTCGGCGTCGCTCAAGGAGAGCCACCCGCACCACATCGAGATGACCGTCGAGGCGCCCAACTACACGACCCGCTGACCGTCGTACCCTCGCGTCGTGAGTGAGGGGAGCGTCCGCGTCGACGCGTGGTGCTGGGCCGTGCGGCTCTACAAGAGCCGCTCGCAGGCGACGGCCGGTGCCAAGGCCGGCCACATCCGGATCAACGGGGTGCGTGCCAAGCCCTCGCAGAAGGTGTTGGTCGGCGACGAGGTGCGTGCCTACACGGACCGCGAGCACCTGGTCATCGTCAAGCAGCTCCTGGTGAAGCGCGTCGGTGCACCGCTCGCCGCCCTCGCCTATGAGGACCGCACCCCGGCGCTGCCGCCGAAGGAGGAGCGGGCCGCGCCCGTGTTCGCACGCGAGCGCGGTGCCGGTCGTCCCACCAAGCGCGAACGCCGCGAGCTGGACCAACTCCGCGGGATCCGAGGAGTGAGCCGGAGTCAGGCCGAGCGCTAGCGAGGTCTGGCGGAGGCGAGCCCCGCAGGACGTCCCGCAGGTCAGGGACCGCGGACGCGACGGTCACTGACGTACGCCGGCGCTGCTGCCCGGCGCTCACCTCTAGACTGCAGCCGTGACTGAGATCGAGATCGGCCGCGCCAAGCGTGCCCGCCGCGCGTACTCCTTCGACGACATCGCGATCGTGCCCTCGCGGCGCACGCGCGATCCCGAGGAGGTCAGCACGACCTGGCAGATCGACGCCTACCGCTTCGACCTGCCCGTCGTCGCCGCGCCGATGGACTCCGTCATGTCCCCGTCGACCGCGATCACGCTCGGCAAGCTCGGCGGCCTCGGCGTCCTCAACCTCGAGGGCCTGTGGACCCGCTACGAGGACCCGACGACGCTGCTCGAGGAGGTTGCCGGCCTGCGTGGCTTCGAGGCGACCCGTCGCATGCAGGAGATCTACGCGGAGCCGATCAAGGCGGAGCTGATCACCCAGCGGCTGAAGGAGATCCGTGAGGCGGGTGTCACCGTCGCCGGCTCGCTGAGCCCGCAGCGCACCAAGGAGTTCGCCAAGTGCGTGGTCGACGCAGGCGTCGACATGTTCGTCATCCGCGGCACTACCGTCTCCGCCGAGCACGTCTCGAGCCAGGCCGAGCCGCTGAACCTCAAGGAGTTCATCTACGAGCTCGACGTCCCGGTCATCGTCGGTGGCTGTGCGACGTACACCGCAGCGCTGCACCTGATGCGCACCGGCGCGGCCGGCGTGCTGGTCGGGTTCGGTGGCGGCGCTGCGCACACCACCCGCACCGTCCTGGGCGTCGCGGTGCCGATGGCCTCAGCCGTCGCCGACGTCGCCTCGGCGCGCCGGGACTACCTCGACGAGTCGGGCGGTCGCTACGTGCACGTCATCGCCGACGGCTCGATCGGCCGCTCCGGTGACATCGCCAAGGCGATCGCCTGTGGCGCCGACGCGGTCATGGTCGGCTCGCCGTTCGCACGGGCGTCGGACGCGCCGGGCGCGGGCTTTCACTGGGGAGCCGAGGCGCACCACGCCGAGCTGCCCCGCGGCGAGCGCGTCGAGTTCGGCACCGTCGGCACGATCGAGGAGGTGCTCTTCGGTCCGTCGCGCACGTCCGACGGCACGATGAACCTGATCGGCGCCCTCAAGCGGTCGATGGCCACGACCGGCTACACGGAGCTCAAGGAGTTCCAGCGCGTCGAGATCGTCGTCAACTCCTGACGGAACCATCCCGTCCCCTGTAGACATGGGGCATGGGGAACTCCAGTGTGCTCAGCCCGCAGGCGCGTGAGGCCGCGCTCCGCCAGATGGACGTCGCCTCGGGGGGCGAGCTGGACGTCCTCGTCGTCGGCGGCGGCATCACCGGTGTGGGCGTCGCACTCGACGCGGTCACCCGCGGGCTCAGCACCGGCCTGATCGAGCAGCGCGACCTCGCCTCCGGCACGAGCAGCCGGAGCAGCAAGCTGGTCCACGGTGGCCTGCGCTACCTCGAGATGATGGACTTCGCGCTGGTCCGGGAGGCACTGCACGAGCGCGGCCTGCTGCTGACGCGCCTCGCGCCGCACCTGGTCCGCCCGGTGCCGTTCCTCTACCCGCTGACGCGCCGCGGCTGGGAACGGCCGTACGTCGGGGCCGGCCTCGCGCTCTACGACGCCATGGCCAAGTTCGGTGCCCTCGCGGAGAGCGGCGGCGACATGGGGCTTCCGCGCCACCGTCACCTCAGCCGGCGCTCGGTCGCGCGGATCGCTCCTGACTTCAAGGCCTCCAAGCTCGCCGGCGCGATCCAGTACCACGACGCCCAGGTCGATGACGCCCGCCTGGTGATGACCATCGCGCGCACCGCGGCCTCCCATGGGGCCCAGATCGCGACCCGCACCGCACTGATCGGGTTCATCCGCGAGGGGGAGCGCGTCGTCGGCGTGCGTGCCTTCGACATGGACGACAACCGCGAGATCGAGATCCGCGCCCGCGTCGTGGTCAATGCAGCAGGCGTCTGGACCGACGAGATCCAGGAGCTCGTCGGCGGCCGCGGTTCGCTCCACGTCAAGGCGAGCAAGGGCATCCACATCGTCGTGCCCCGCGACCGGATCCGCTCGGAGTCGGGCTTCATCGTGCGCACCGAGACCTCGGTCCTCTTCGTCATCCCGTGGGGACGCCACTGGATCATCGGTACGACGGACACGGCCTGGGAGCACGATCGGGCGCACCCCGCCGCCAGCCGGGCCGACATCGACTACGTCCTCGAGCACGTCAACAGGATCCTGCGCGAGCCGCTCGACCACGACGACGTCGAGGGCGTCTACGCCGGGTTGCGGCCGCTGCTCTCCGGCGAGTCCGAGCCGACCAGCCGGATCAGCCGCGAGCACACCGTGGTCACCCCGGTGCCGGGCCTGGTGATGATCGCCGGCGGCAAGCTGACGACGTACAGGGTGATGGCCAAGGACGCCGTCGATGCGGCGAGCCACTCGCTGGTCACCACGGGCAACTCCGCCGTGCGGGACTCGATCACCGACCGGGTGCCTCTGCTCGGCGCTGACGGCTACCAGACGCGGGCCAACCAGCGCGTGATGCTCGCACGGCGCTCGGGGCTCCACATCGCGCGCATCGACCGGCTGCTCGGACGCTACGGCGGGTGCATCGACGACCTGCTCGACCTGATCGCGGACCGGCCCGAGCTGGGTGCGCCGCTCGAGGGGGCCGACGACTACCTCGCCGCCGAGGCGGTCTACGCGATCACGCACGAGGGTGCGCTGCACCTCGACGACGTCCTGGTCCGGCGGACGCGGATCTCGATCGAGACCTTCGACCGCGGGGTGCTCTGTGCGCCGTTCGTCGCGCGGCTGATCGCCGACGAGCTCGGGTGGAGCGACGAACGTGTCGCGAGCGAGCTCGACCACTACCTGCGTCGGGTCGAGGCCGAGCGGGAGAGCCAGCGGATGATGACCGACCAGGAGGCCGACGAGGCCCGTGTGCGGATGCCCCGGGTGCTCTGAGGCAGAAAGTGACTCCAGGGTCAATCCTCTTGACAGGAGAACCCCCTGTGTAAACAGTCACAGGGCGGAACCACTGGTTGGTGGGACACGGTGTCGCCTACTCTCGGAACATGAGCGCACGCAACCCCGAGCAGCCGGCCGACAAGAGCCTTGTCGATGGCCCGCACGACCCCGAGCACAACATCGCCGGTTCGCTGGCACTGGACCCGCAGTACGTCGCGACGCTGACCGCGCAGCTGCTGGCCACGACGGGTGAGACCGTCACCGGCTCGTCGCCGATCAACGGCCAGCCGCTCGGCGCCATCCCGCAGTCCTCCATCGAGGACGTCGAGGAGGCGTTCCGTCGCGCCCGCGCGGCGCAGGCGACCTGGTCGCGCACCTCGCTCGACGAGCGTGCCGCGACGCTCATGCGCTTCCACGACCTGGTGCTCAAGCACGCCGACGAGATCATGGACATGGCCGTCTGGGAGTCTGCCAAGGCCCGCCGTGACGCCTACAACGAGGTCTACCACGTCGCGCTGACCGCTCGTTACTACGCGCGGACGATCCACAAGCACCTCGACACCGCGCGTCGCCAGGGCGTCCTGCCGGGCCTGACCCGCATCGACCTGAACCGTGTGCCCAAGGGCGTCGTCGGCATCATCTCGCCGTGGAACTACCCCTTCACCATGGCGATGTCCGACGGCCTGCCCGCGCTCGCGGCCGGCAACGCGGTCGTCGCCAAGGCCGACAGCCAGACCATGCTCACCGCCCTCGTGGGTGTGAAGCTGCTCCGCGAGGCTGGCTTCCCCGAGGACCTGTGGATCCCCGTTGCGGGCCCCGGCTCCAAGGTCGGCACCGCGATCATCGAGCGCGCCGACTACATCTGCTTCACGGGCTCCACCGCGACCGGCAAGCGGGTCGCCGCGGGCTGCGCCGAGCGCCTGATCAACTGCTCGCTCGAGCTCGGCGGCAAGAACCCGATCCTGATCCTCGAGGACGCCAACATCGAGCGCGCCTCCGAGGGTGCGGTCCGTGCGACCTACTCCAACGCCGGCCAGCTCTGTGTCTCGACCGAGCGGATGTTCGTCGCTGACAAGATCTACGACCGCTTCGTGGCGCGCTTCGTCGCCCGCACCGAGGCGCTCACGCTGGGTGCCGGCCAGGACTGGACCATCGACATGGGCTCGCTCATCTCGCAGGACCAGCTCGACACCGCGCTCGCGCACATCGAGGACGCCGTGTCCAAGGGCGCCACGGTGCTGACCGGTGGCAAGCACCGCCCCGACATCGCGCCGTTCTTCCTCGAGCCGACGATCCTCGAGGGCGTCACGCCCGAGATGACCGTCTACGGCAACGAGACCTTCGGTCCGGTCATCTCGGTCTACCGGTTCCACGAGGAGACCGAGGCGATCGCGCTCGCCAACGAGGGCAACTACGGCCTCAACGCCTCGGTGTGGACCCGCGACGGCAAGCGTGGTCGTGCGATCGCGCGCGAGATCAAGGCCGGCACGGTCAACGTCAACGAGGGCTACGCCGCGACGTTCGGCTCGCTCGAGGCCCCGATGGGCGGCATGCGCGAGTCCGGCCTGGGCCGGCGCCAGGGTGCCGAGGGCATCCACCGCTACACCGAGGTCCAGTCGGTCGGCACGCAGCGCCTGCACCCGCTGACGCAGCCGTGGCTGCTCAGCAACAAGCAGTGGGCGGGCGTCCAGACCCTCAACGAGAAGATCATGACGATCACGGGTCGCCGCTCGTGACCGGGGCGAACCACTACGACGTCCTCATCATCGGCTCCGGGTTCGGCGGCTCCGTCTCCGCGCTCCGCCTCACGGAGAAGGGCTACAAGGTCGGCGTGCTCGAGGCCGGCGCCCGCTTCCGTGACGAGGACTTCGCCAAGAACTCGTGGGACCTGAAGAAGTTCCTCTTCAACCCCGCGATCGGTGCCTACGGCATCCAGCGGATCGACATGGTCAAGGACTGCCTGATCCTCGCGGGTGCGGGTGTCGGTGGCGGGTCCCTGGTCTACGCCAACACGCTCTACGAACCCCTCGACCCGTTCTACAAGGACAAGTCCTGGGCGCACATCACGGACTGGAAGTCGGAGCTCGCTCCGTACTACGACCAGGCCAAGCGCATGCTGGGCGTCGTCACCAACCCGTGCGAGACCGCCTCGGACCGTGAGGTCGCGAAGGTGGCCGAGCAGTTCGGTACCGCCGACTCGCTGCACATGACGCCGGTCGGCGTGCTCTTCGGCGGTGAGGACGGTCGCGACGGCGGCAAGGACGTCGAGGACCCGTACTTCGGCGGCGTCGGCCCCCGGCGTACGACGTGCACCAACTGTGGTGAGTGCATGACCGGTTGTCGCCACGGCGCCAAGAACACCCTGGTCAAGAACTACCTCTACCTGGCCGAGCAGGCCGGCGCGAAGGTGCACCCGCTGACCACCGTCACCGACGTGCGACCCAAGGTCGGCGGCGGCTACACCGTGACCGCCCGCTGGACCAAGGCGAAGCTGTCGCGCAAGACGGCGGTCAAGACCTTCACGGCCGACCACGTCATCTTCGCCGCGGCGGCGCTCGGCACCCAGAAGCTGCTGCACAAGCTCAAGGACGAGGGCTCGCTGCCCAAGGTCTCCGACCGCCTCGGCGTGCTGACCCGCACCAACTCGGAGTCGATCCTCGGCGTCATCTCCGAGCGTGGCGCCGACGTCGACTTCACCGACGGCGTCGCGATCACCTCCTCCTGGCACCCGGACGAGGTCACCCACATCGAGCCGGTGCGCTACGGCAAGGGCTCCAACGCCATGTCGCTCATGCAGACCGTGCTCTCCGACGGTGGCCCCGGCCGCTTCGGCCGCTGGGCCAAGGACTACGCCAAGCTCTGGCTGAACCCGAAGAACGTCACCAACCTGTACGACGTGAAGCACTGGTCCGAGCGGGTCGTGATCTTGCTGGTCATGCAGACGCTCGACAACTCGATCACCACGCGCCGGGTCAAGCTGCCCGGTGGTGGCTCGTTCATGACCTCGAAGCAGGGCCACGGCGGCGAGAACCCGACGTGGATCCCGGTCGCCAACGAGGCCGCGCGCCAGATGGCCGAGAACATGAACGGCGTTGCCGGCGGCACGATCGGCGAGCCGTTCAACGTGCCGCTGACCGCGCACTTCATCGGTGGCTGCACGATCGGTGACTCGCCGGAGACCGGCGTCGTGGACCCCTTCCACCGGGTCTACGGCTACGACGGCCTGCACATCATGGACGGCTCGACGATCTCGGCGAACCTGGGTGTGAACCCGTCGCTGACGATCACGGCCCAGGCCGAGCGCGCGCTCTCCTTCTGGCCCAACAAGGGCGAGGAGGACGCGCGTCCGGCACAGGGCGAGGCCTACACGCGGATCAAGCCCATCGCTCCGAAGAACCCTGTGGTGCCGGAGGCGGCTCCTGCTGCCCTGCGGCTGCCGATCGTCGAGGTCCGCTGACGCCTCACGAGCCTCACCTGCACCACTGTCACGGCCCCGTCGAAATTCTTTCGGCGGGGCCGTAACACGTCCGTGCAGAGGTCGTTGCTCCGTGTGGGCCGACGGTCAACCTCCCTCCCAGACCGGCAGGCCCCAGTCCGCGCCGTTCCACCTGAGCGTGGATGCCCAGGACCCGGCCACCCTCCCTCCCTCGGCCGGGTCCTGGCGCGTTTGCGGCTAGAATCCGCGGGTGACTGACACCGCACACGACCTCGTCCTCGTCGTCGACTTCGGCGCGCAGTACGCGCAGCTCATCGCGCGCCGCGTCCGGGAGGCGAAGGTCTACTCCGAGATCGTGCCGCACACGCTCCCCGTCGAGGAGATGCTGGCGCGCAAGCCGAAGGCGATCATCCTCTCCGGCGGTCCGTCGTCGGTCTACGAGGAGGGCGCCCCGTCGCTCAAGGGCGACCTCTTCACGGGCGAGGTGCCGGTCTTCGGCATGTGCTACGGCTTCCAGACCATGGCGCGCGAGCTCGGTGGCGAGGTCGCGGCGACCGGTCTGCGTGAGTACGGCCGCACCCCGGTCACCATCGTCGAGCCCGGCACGCTGCTCGCCGGCATGCCGACCACCCACAACATCTGGATGTCGCACGGCGACCAGGTCGTCGCGGCGCCCGAGGGCTTCACCGTCCTCGCCTCCACCGAGGTCACCCCGGTCGCGGCGTTCGAGGATGTCGCCCGCGGCTACGCCGGCGTGCAGTGGCATCCCGAGGTGCTCCACTCCGAGCACGGTCAGCAGGTGCTCGAGCACTTCCTGTGGGACATCGCCGGCTGCCGTCAGACCTGGACCATCGGCAACATTGCCGAGGAGCAGATCGCGCGCATCAAGGAGCAGATCGGCGAGGATGGCCGCGCGATCTGCGGTCTCTCCGGTGGCGTCGACTCCGCGGTTGCCGCAGCGATCGTGCAGAAGGCGATCGGCGACCGCCTTACTTGCGTGTACGTCGACCACGGCCTGATGCGCAAGGACGAGACCACCCAGGTCGAGCGCGACTTCGTCGCCGCGACCGGTGCGAAGCTCATCGTCGTCGACGCCGAGAAGCAGTTCCTCGATGCTCTCGCCGGTGTCTCCGAGCCCGAGGCCAAGCGGAAGATCATCGGCCGCGAGTTCATCCGCGCTTTCGAGGGCGCCGAGCTCGAGGTCATCAAGAGTGCGCCGGAGGGCACGAAGGTCGGCTTCCTGGTCCAGGGCACCCTCTACCCGGATGTCGTCGAGTCGGGTCACGGCGCCGGCACCTCGACGATCAAGTCCCACCACAACGTCGGCGGCCTCCCCGAGGACCTCGAGTTCGAGCTGGTCGAGCCGCTGCGTGAGCTCTTCAAGGACGAGGTCCGCGCTGTCGGTGCGCAGCTCGGCCTGCCGGAGGTCATCGTCCAGCGCCAGCCGTTCCCCGGTCCCGGCCTCGGCATCCGGATCATCGGCGAGGTGACCCGCGAGCGCCTCGACATCCTGCGCGAGGCCGACGCCATCGCCCGTGAGGAGATGACCCGCGCCGGCCTCGACGGCTCGATCTGGCAGATGCCGGTCGTGCTGCTCGCCGACGTCCGCTCGGTTGGCGTCCAGGGCGACGGTCGCACGTACGGCCACCCGGTCGTCCTGCGTCCGGTCACCTCGGAGGACGCGATGACCGCTGACTGGGCGCGCCTGCCCTACGAGGTGCTGGAGAAGATCTCGACCCGCATCACCAACGAGGTCAAGGAGATCAACCGGGTGACGCTGGACGTGACGTCCAAGCCCCCGGGCACCATCGAATGGGAGTGAGCGAGGCACGCACGGAGGAGACCGAGCGCAGCGAGGATCTCCGGAGTGTGTGCCGAGCGAGCGACCAGGCGGCCACCTGCATCAGGTGGCCGCGTCGTACGGCGGCGGCTAGCGCTCGGGGTCGATCGTGACCACCTCGGCGGGGTTGCTCGGGGTGGTCGGTGCGTGGGGGCCGGCGGCGTCATCGGCGATGGCCTCGCCCGGCGACGCGCCGCCGGCGTCCTGGTGGCCCGCCGGTGCGTCGTGGTCCTGGTGGCCCAGGGCGGACTTCAGCCGGTCGAGGATGCGCGAGATCGCGTGCATGGCGGCCCTCCTTCAATGACAGCGACACGTCCCGGTGCCCCGTCAGGGCCTCTCTCATGCGTCGGGATCAGGACCGTCGCCGACGTGCATCTGCAGCGCGGCCCGCGCGAGGTGCCATGACGCCCTGCTGTGCGGACCGCTCAGCTCGCCGTCCGCGCTCAGCAGGAACGGCTCCCCGCTGACGTCGACGCTTCGACCGGTCAGCTGCTCGACGTCCGGGCGCTCGACGTGGCGTCCACGCTTCAGGGCGACGACGTAGCGCAGGCGCGCCACGGGGCCGACGGCCCTGGAGACCATCACGTGCAGGACGCCGTCCCCGGTGTCGGCGTCAGGTGCCAGGGGAGTGCCTCCGCCGACCATGGGGCCCTTCGCCACCGCGATCTGGGCGACGTCCTCGGCGGGATGCACGACGACCTCACCGTCGACGGTGAGGCAGACCCGCAGGAAGCGCGGTCGGACGCCCGCGACGAGCGCGCCGGCGGCGTACCCGAGTCGTCCGAGGACTCCCTTGACCGGTCGGGCGGCGTGGCTCGCCTGGGCGCCCACGCCAAGGTGCACGTTGTTGATGACGACGGAGCCGTCGGCTGCGACCAGCAGGTCGATCGGCGATGCCTCGCGCTCGATGATCAGGCGCGCTGCTGCGTCGGGTTCCAGCGGGATGCCGGCACCTCGGGCGAAGTCGTTGCCGGTTCCGAGGGGGATCAGGCCGACCGGCGCCCGGATCGCCCCGCGGGCCAGCGCGTTGACGACGGCGTGGAGCGTCCCGTCGCCACCCGCGACGACGACCGTCCCGGTGGCGCGGGGGAGCACGTCGTCGAGCTCCTCCGGAGTGGACGTCGTGACGACCTCGACGCGACCGTGGCGGCCCAGGACCGCCGTGGCGCGCGCGAGTGCATCGGCCTCGGCGCTGCCAGCGTCCTGGTTGGCCAGCACCAGGTAATGCCTCTCCATGTCGGCAGGCTAGTCCGGGCCACGGTCGTCCGGCAGACGGCGTGAGCCACCCCACGGCAGCGAGCGCTACTCGCCGGTGGGCCCATCGGGGAGACTGGGGTGCATGACGCGCGCGGATGACCTCCTCGAAGCCCATGTCGCCCACGAGCTCGCCCGCCTGCGCGGGGACCGGGTCGCCACGGAGGCTCCTGGCGCGGTCGATGACCTGCTGCGCGTGCTCTCGTCCCTGACGCTCGCCGAGGCGACGACGGCCGAGCAGGTCACCGCGGTGGCCTGCAAGTACGTCGAGACCTTCCGCCTGCCGGGCGCCATCCCGGAGATCGCCGGGGAGATCGCCCGCCGTGTGCGCACCCACGCCGCCAACGACATGCTGCTGGGCGAGCTCGTCGAGCGCCCGCGCATCGTGGAGCTGGTCGAGGTCGTCGCCGGCATGCGCAGCCTGCGCGAGCGTGCGCTCCAGGGCCTGGTCGGCAGTACGGCGCTGCAGGCCGGCGTCGGCGGGGCGGTGCACGGCATCGCCACCGGCCTGATCGGGTCGGGTCGGCGCTTCGCCGGCAAGGTCCCGGTCGTGGGCCAGGGCGTGACCGCCGCGGAGAAGGTGGCCGGCCGCGTCGCCGGGGGAGTCTTCGAGGGCGCGGACCAGCGCAGCCGCGAGCTGGCCGAGCACGCCGCCGGCATGCTGATCGGCTACTTCGGCCAGAATGCCGCCACCTCGATGTCCGACGACGAGCTGCAGGCCGCGCTGCTCGAGCTCTGGGACGCACTCTCGACGCGACCCGTGCGCGACCTCACCGATGCCGTGGACGACGACCAGCTCGTCGAGGTCGTTGCCGCGTTGTACGACGTGTGGCTCGACCTGCGTGCGTCCGGCTGGGTCAGCGCGCTGGTCGAGTCTGGCGTGGAGTACTTCTACGAGACGTATTCCGACTACCCGCTCGACCGGCTGGTCGAGGAGTTCGGGCTGACCCGCCAGGACCTCGTCGAGGAGGCGGTCCGGTTCGGCCCGCGCGTCCTCGACGCCCTCGCTGCCAACGGCGCGCTCGAGCGCGTCGTACGCGAGCGGCTCGCCGACTTCTACACCTCGGACGCCGCCACCGCGCTCCTCGCCTGACCGAGCCCGACTCACACCGCCAGGCGGCCGAAGTTGCTCCGGTGGAAGACCAGCGGCTGGCCCGCGGAGTGCTCGACGGCGTGCAGCCGCAGCAGGACGACGAGGTGGTCGCCCGCCTCGACCTCGGTGTGGATCGTGCAGTCGAACCGGCCCACGCCGTCCTCGAGCGTCAGCGCGCCGTTGTCGTTGACGCTGACCGCCAGCCCGTCGAACCGTTCTGAGGGCTCGCCCGCGAGCTGACGGCACGCAGCCCCGTGGTGCTCGGCCAGCACGGTGATGCCGACGTGCTCGGCGCGGCGCAGGTCGGGCCAAGTCTTCGAGGTCGCGGCGATGGAGAAGGAGACCAGCGGCGGGTCGAGGCTGACCGAGGTGAAGCTGCTCGCCGCGAGGCCGACGGGCTGACCGTCGACGACGGCTGCCACGGCGACGACACCGCTGGGGAAGACGCCGAAGGCCTCCCGCAGTCGCGCGGGGTCGAGGTCCTGGTTGGTCCACAGCGGGGTGGTGGTGTTGCTCATCATTCTCCGATCGGGGTTGCGCACACGTCGTGGTGTGTGTGTAAGGTCTACCATCAAAGTCGAGTAACACACTAGACATACCTTGAAAAGGAGACGGAAATGGCCCGTCAGCTCAGCCTCAACGCGTTCCTCCACGACACGGGTCACCACGAGGCTTCGTGGCGCCACCCCGACAGCAGCGCGGAGCGCGTCGGCGACATCACCTGGTACCAGGAGCTCGCGAAGAAGGCCGAGGCGGCCAAGCTCGACGCCGTCTTCCTCGCTGACGGTCCCGTCCTGTGGGGGACCGGGCACCGCCCGAGCAACCAGTTCGAGCCGATCACGCTGCTGACGGCGCTGGCCACGGTCACCGACAAGATCGGCCTGATCGCGACCGCGTCCACGAGCTACTACGAGCCCTACAACCTGGCCCGCCTCTTCGGCAGCCTCGACCGGATCTCCGGCGGTCGCGCCGGATGGAACATCGTCACCACCCAGGGAGACGAGGCGGCGGCCAACTTCGGCAAGGACCAGGCCGCGGACCCGGCCGTCCGCTACGAGCGGGCCCAGGAGTTCCTCGACGTCATCACCAAGCTCTGGGACAGCTGGGAGGACGACGCCGAGATCGCCGACCGCGAGAGCGGTGTCTTCTTCGAGGCAGCCAAGGTGCACCCGGTCAACCACGTCGGCAAGCACCTCTCGGTGAAGGGTGCCTTCAACGCCCCGCGTACGCCGCAGGGTCGCCCGGTCTACGTCCAGGCCGGCTCCTCCAACGACGGCCGCAACTTCGCCGGCCGCAACGCTGAGGCGATCTTCACCGCCCACCAGACGCTCGCCGACGCCCAGGCGTTCTACGGCGACATCAAGGCGAAGGCGCGTGCCTTCGGCCGCAACCCCGACCACGTCAAGATCCTGCCGGGCATCAGCCCGTTCATCGGCGACACCGAAGCGGAGGCCAAGGAGCTCTACGACGAGTTCAACCGCCTCACCGTGCCGGCGTACGGCCTGCGACAGCTCGAGAGCATCGCCGGCGTCTCGCTGGCGCACCTCGAGCTCGACGAGCCGGTCCCGGCCGGAATCTTCGGCGGAGCCGGCAACGTCCTCGACAACAACCGCAGCCGCCTCCAGGTCGTGGCCAACATCGTCGAGCGCGACCGGCCGACCGTCCGCGAGCTGCTGCACCGCCTCGCGGGCGGCCGTGGCCACAACGTCGTCCACGGCACGCCGGTCCAGATCGCCGACACGATCCAGGAGTGGTTCGAGGGCGGCGCGGCCGACGGCTTCAACGTCCTGCCGCCGCTCTACCCCCAGCACCTGGAGGCCTTCACCGAGAAGGTCGTCCCGATCCTGCAGGAGCGTGGCCTGTTCCGCACGGAGTACTCCGGCAGCACCCTGCGCGAGCACTACGGCCTCGAGCGCCCCGCCAGCCAGTACGCCGTCGACCCGGCCGTGCTCGACGCCGTCCGCTCCGCTTGATTTTTCGCACCACCCACACAGAGAGAAACCCCGAGAGGAAATCATGAGCACCACCAAGAACGTCCAGGTCCGCCGCCTCCTTGCTGGCACGGTCGCCACCGCCGCCCTGCTGGGCGGTCTGACGGCCTGCGGCTCCGCGGGTGCCGACTCGGGTGAGAGCGCGGGTGGCACGACGACCGTGCGTTACCAGAGCTACCCGGGAGCGGTCGACCCGCTCCAGCTCGCCGCCGCGCTCGGCAAGCTCGACGGCATCAAGCTGAAGAAGGTCGGCGACGTCCAGGGCGGCCCCGAGTCGCTGCGGGCGCTCACCAGCAACCAGGTCGACATCTCGTCCTCGGCGTTCTACGGCGCGGTCGCACAGACGGTCGCGACCGGCGTCCCGATCAAGGCGGTCGTCTCCACCTACGGCACCAACGAGAAGACCGGCTCCGCCATCGTCGCCAAGAAGGGCTCGGGCCTGACCGACGACCCGCACTCGTTCATCGGCAAGAAGGTCTCGGTCAACACCCTCGGCGCCAACGCCGAGGCGGTCCTCGACACCTGGTTCGCCAAGGGTGGCCTGACCAAGGACGAGATCAAGAAGGTCACGCTCGTCCCGCTGCCGCCGCTCAACACCGCGCAGGCCCTCAGCGCCGGTCAGGTCGACGCGGCGTACGTCGGCGTCGGTCAGCTCAAGCTGATCGGCGACGCCGTCCCGATCGACACCATCGTCAAGGACAGCGACGTCGTCGGCTACTACAACGGTGGCGGCGTCTCCCTGCGCGAGGACTGGATCAAGAACAAGAAGGACGCGAGCGAGACCCTCGTCGCCGGCATCGCGTTCGCGATCGACTACATCGCCTCGCACGAGCGTCAGGAAGTCCTCGACGTCTACGACAAGTGGCTCGTCGACAACGGGTACGGCGACCAGGTCGAGGCGGTCGACAAGAACTGGAACGGTGCCACCGGCGTCTCCAGCAAGGGCGGCCTGATCGCCGACAAGGACATCTCGGTCTGGCTCGACTGGCTCGACTCCCGCGGTGACGTGGATGCCGACAAGATCAAGCCGTCCGACGTCTACACCAACGAGTTCAACCCGAACGCGTGAGGTGGCGGCGATGAGTTCACGGATCGAGCTGCGTGACGTGGGACAGACGTTCCTCGTCCGCGGCGACGACGACCGCAGACTGCGTGAGTTCGTGGCCCTCGAGGGCCTCGACCTCGACATCGCGGCGGGGGAGTTCCTCACCCTCGTCGGCCCGAGCGGGTGCGGCAAGTCGACCGTCCTCGACCTGATCGCGGGCCTCGCGGTGCCGACGTCGGGTGAGGTCACGATCGACGGCAGGCGGATCACCGGCCCCGGTCTCGACCGGAGCGTGGTCTTCCAGCAGTACACCCTGCTGCCGTGGCGCACCGCTCAGGCCAACATCGAGTTCGCGCTCGAGGCCAAGGGCGGGCTGTCGCGAGCCGAGCGCCACGAGCGGGCCAGGACCTACCTGGAGCTGGTCGGCCTGTCGGACTTCGCCAACCGGTATCCGCACGAGCTCTCGGGCGGCATGAAGCAGCGGGTCGCGATCGCGCGCAGCCTCTCCTACCAGCCCGAGGTGCTGCTCATGGACGAGCCGTACGGTGCGCTCGACGCCCAGACCCGCGAGCGCCTCCAGGAGGAGCTGGTATCGATCTGGGAGCGCACGGGTACCACGGTCGTCTTCATCACCCACGACATCGACGAGGCCGTCTTCCTCGGCCAGCGGGTCGCGGTGATGAGCGGCCGACCGGGTCGGATCAAGGAGATCGTCGACATCGACCTGGACCGTTCGTCGGTCCAGGAGCGCGACGTGCGTGCGACACCGGAGTTCGCGGCGTACCGCCACCGGGTCTGGAGCCTCCTGCGCGAGCAGGAGTCGACCGGGCCTGCGGCGGGTGCACACCGGAAGGAGACGGCCGATGTCGCCTAGCCTGCTCACCGAGCGCACCGCCGCTCGGCCGAACCCCCGCCAGGAGGCGGCCGTCCGTGCCAAGGGCGCGTCACCGCGTCGTACCCGCACAGTCACGCTCGCCCGAGGCATCGGGGGCGTGCTCACGGTTGCCCTGGCATGGGAGGTCCTTCCGCGGATCGGCCTGCTCGACGCGTACTTCATCCCGCCGCTGCACAACGTGCTGCAGGCGTGGTGGGACCTGATCCAGAGCGGTGAGCTGGCACGTCACCTCAAGGCGTCCCTGGTCAGGTCCGGGGTCGGGTTCTTCCTCGCGGTCGCCCTGGCGATCCCGATCGGTGCGGCGATCGCGTGGTACCGACCGGTGCGGGAGTTCTTCCAGCCCGTGCTCGAGGTCTACCGCAACACCGCGGCGCTCGCCCTCCTGCCCGTCTTCACGCTGCTCCTGGGCATCGGGGAGACCTCGAAGATCGCGATCATCACCTACGCCTGCTTCTTCCCGATCCTGCTCAGCACGATCGCGGGCGTGGCAACGGTCGACACGCAGCTGCTGCGCTCGGCCAGGGTGCTCGGCCTCTCGCCGGTGGCGACCTTCCGCAAGGTGGTCTTCCCGGCGGCGGTGCCGACGATCTTCACCGGCATCAGGATCGCGGGTGCAGCCGCGATCCTGGTGCTGATCGCCGCGGAGCTGATCGGAGCCAACGCAGGTCTCGGCTTCCTGATCACCTACTCCAACAACAACATGCTGATTCCGAAGATGTACGCCGCGATCCTCACCACCACGGTGCTCGGGCTGATCGTGAACTACAGCCTCGTCGGGCTGGAGCGTCGCTTCTCCCGCTGGCGTGCCTGAAAGCCGCGACCACCAGCGCCTCGCCTTCGGGGCGCTGGTGGTCGGGGTCTGCTCGTACTCCCTGCTCCAGTCGATGACGGTGCCGGCACTGCCGCACATCCGTACGTCGCTGGGAGCGGACCAGGCCGCTGCCTCCTGGGTCCTGACCGCCTTCCTGATCTCAGCGTCGGTGGCGACACCGATCGCGGGCCGCGTCGGCGACTCGTGGGGCAAGGTCAGGGTCCTGGTCGCCTGCCTGCTGCTGCTCTCGCTGGGTGCGGTCGGCGCGATCCTTGCGACCAACCTCGCCCAGATGGTGGTGGCTCGCGTGGTGCAGGGCCTGGCCGGCGGCGTGCTGCCGCTGGCGTTCGGGATCGTCCGCGACCTGCTGCCGGCACCGGCATCGTCGTCAGCGGGCCGGTCGTCTCCCACGTCGGCTACCGCGTGCTCTTCGTCTTCCCGGCGGTGGCCGGCGTTGCCGCGGCCACCTGCATCGCTCGGGTCGTCCCGCGGGAGGTCGGCGATCACCGTCAGGTGCGCCTGATGCCGGCGCTGCTGCTCTCGGTCTGGCTCTCGCTCGGCCTGCTCGGCATCTCCGAGGCGCCGCACGCCGGCTGGCTGTCGTCGCCCACCCTGCTCCTCTTCGGGGGAGCCGTGGTCTCGCTGGCGGCCTGGCTCTGGGCCGAGTCGCACATCGACGTGCCCCTGATCGACCTCAGGCTGCTCACCGACCCTCGCGTGGCGGGTGCCAACCTGCTCGCCGTGCTCGTCGGCATCGCGACGTACGGCTCGTTCGGGTTCCTGCCGCAGCTGACCCAGACGCCGGCAGCCAGTGGCTACGGGCTCGGTGCCTCCATGGAGCTGTCCGGCTGGCTGATGCTGCCGAGTGCCGTGATGTCCTTCGTCGGCGGGATCAGCTCGCCCTGGCTGCGCCGGTGGATGGGTGACCGCGGCCTGATCGCCGCGGGCTCGCTGCTCACCGCCCTCGCGCTCGGCCTCGTCGCGTTCTGGCACGACGCGGCGTGGCACCTCCTGGTCTGCAACGCCGTGAGCGGCGTCGGCAGTGGCTGGGTCTTCGCCTCGCTGGCCGGCATCGTCGTCACCGGCGCACCGGAGGGCAGCACCAGCGCGGCCGCGGGCCTGAACGCCAACCTGCGCACCATCGGAGGAGCCGTCGGCTCGGCGGTGATGGCGACCGTCGTCACACGGCAGATGGTGGGCGACGCGTGGCCGGCCGAGTCCGGCTACATCGCGGGGTTCGCCATCCTGGCCGCGATCTCGCTGCTCGGCGCGGGCCTGGCCCTGAGGCTCCCGTCGCGGCCCGCGCCGGAGTCGTCAGCCGGCCGCCAGCTTGAGCCGCTTCTCGTCCAGCGGTGAGTGGCGACGCCCGATCCGTGCATCGAGCACGGAGCGGGCGCCGTCCAGGTCGCCGCTGCGGTAGAGCGCCAGGAGGAGGGTCTCCTCGACGATCTCGCGCTGCGCGGCCGAGCCTCCGACGGTCGCGAGGTCGGGGAGGGCCGAGGCGAGCCGGTCGGTGGCCGAGGTCCAGTCCTCGTCGAGGACGTCCGCGAACCCGCGGCAGACCGGGGCGACGACGCCACGCGTCGCGGCATCGCGGGAGCGGCTGCAGCGGCCCGCCAGGTCGGCGAGCGCGGCGCGGTCCTGGTTGGCTGCGTGGGCCACGGCCGCGTGCAGGGCGATGAACGGCGTCTCGGGCTGGCCCAGCAGTCCGGCGTCGATGCTGGCGAGCACCGGGGCGGCGGCGGGCGGCTCGTGCTGGGCGGGGTCCCACCCCGTGGCGGCGACCCGCCAGCGCCACAGCAGCGAGGCCGTGTCGACGAGGCCTCGCACGCCGGTGACGTCGGCGAGCTGGTCGCCGAACCGGCGCCGGACCGCAGCCAGGTCGCCGAGCGCGAGGTCGTGCAGCGCGGCGTGCCAGGCGAAGTGGGCGCGGTGGCTCGCGCTGCGGCCGCTCTCCGCGATCCAGTGGTCCAGCCAGACCCGCCCGGTCTCGTGCTGCCCGGTCTCGTAGTGCACGTGCGTCAGGGCGTGGACGGCGTGGCCGGAGGCCGGCTCGCAGGAGAGTGCCGACTCGGCGAGCAGTGCTGCCTCGTCGTACCTCGCCTGGTCCTGGCGGACGAAGGCGAGCAGCGAGATGTACCACCAGTGGTCGCCGTACGCCGGGGCGAGCCCCTCGACGAGTGCCCAGACATCCTGCTGGACGTCGATCACGCCCGAGAAGGCGATCGTCGGCACGGCGGCGGAGACGGCCAGCACGTCGCGTGGGTACGCCGCGATGTGGCGGCGCAGCGCGTCAGCACCAGCGCGCCGCGGCTCACGGATCCGGAGCCCGACGACGCTGACCAGGCTGCGCTCGCGGTCGTCGGCTCCTGCGCGCACGGCACGTCGGGCCGCGGCGAGGGAGGAGGAGACATCGGTGTCGGCTCCGGCCTCGTGGCCGAGCAGCGCGAGGGCAGCGTGCGCGAGTGCGAAGTCCGGATCGATCCGCGCCGCCTCGGCGAAAAGCTCCTCCGCTCCGGACTGCAGCCGCATCAGGCGCTCGAGCCCGGAGTTGAAGGCGGCCGCGGCCTCGGCGGTGGTCGACAGTGGCAGGCCGAGCGGGTCGCGCGGACGGGCGACCGGGTGGTGGCCCGCCACCCAGGTGCCGTCGGCGAGACGGCGGGGGAGCGGTGCGACGTCCTCGAGGACGTCGACGGCCAGGGCGAGGGCCTGCTGGCGGATCTCGGGGATCGCGGTCGACTCCCACAGGTCGCCCCGCCGCAGGGCCCCGAGTGTCCACAGTGGTGCGTCGGAACGTCCGCGGCCGTCGATGAGGCGGCCGTCGCGCGTGGCCAGCCCCAGCCCCGCTGTGCTGGCCACCGCGAGCGCGCCATCCAGTCGCGGACGGAGCAGGTCGTCGAGGACCGCGTTGCCGAGAAGGCGGATGTCGGACCGCGGCCCGGTGCAGTTCACCAGCCAGCCCACGTCGCGGATCCCACCGTCGGTGGTGGCCACCCGCAGGCCGCCATGGGAGAGCGGGGCGACGCTCTCGACGGTCGCGGCCGCGAAGGTGACGCCGCCGCTGCCGACCAGCGCATCCAGGCGGTCGTGGCTGCACTGCGGGACGCGGTGCCGCAGCCGGTTCCACGTCGCGACGTCCTGGCTGAGGAACGTGGCGCGGTCGGCCTCGCCGAGGCGCTGCCAGAGCTCGGCCACCCGGAACCTGAGCCCGTCGAGGCCGGGGCGCCAGTCACCCGAGCCCGACTCGACCGCGCGCAGGTGTGCGGAGGCGTGGCGGCGGATCTCGTCGAGGGTGTCGCCCCATCGGGTGATGTCGGGGATGGCGGCCGGCTTGAGGCGCTCGGCATGGCGTTCGGGCAGGCGACCCGAGCGTGAGATGGCGTGGAGTGTGCGGTCGGGGCGCGAGCCGGCGAGGCTGAAGAGGACGTCGACGGCGGTCAGTCCGGTGCCGACGAGGAGTACGTCGGCAGGCCCGGTCCGGTCGCGGCGCACGGGCTCGAGCGCACCGGGCGCCCAGGGGTCTGCGATGAAGAACGGGGATCCCTGAAGGGCCTCGGGTGCCCAGTCGTCCCCGGTGGTGGGGAGCCCTGACGCGATGATGACGGCGTCGGCCAGGAGGTCGGTCTGCTGCGAGGTCCCGAGCCTGACGCGCGCACCGTCGCGGCGTACGGAGGTGACGGTCGTGCGGACGTGGCGGACGGTGGTGTCGACGAGTACATCGCGGCAGGCGGCAGTGAGCTGCTCGTCGAGGTAGAGGCCCCAGGTGCGGCGCGGGGCGAAGGTGAAGGCCTCGGCCTCGGGCTGCTGGTCCTGGAGCCAGTGCAGGAAATGGGAGGGGTTCTCCGGAAGCGCGCTCATGCCGGCCGCGGGCACGTTGAGCAGGTGGCTCTCGTCGGAGGTGCCGAAGGCGACGCCTCGTCCCCAGCGGTCGGCGGGGTCGAGCAGGACGATCTCGACCGGGGTGGAGCGCCTGCCGGACTCGCGCACGAGGTGCAGGGCTGCGAGCGTGCCGGCGGCTCCGGCGCCGACGACGGCGATGACAGGCCTGGTCATGGACAACACCGCCCGGGACAGTGGGCATGGGAAGCCCGCGGGGTCGTTGGTGGGACGACCTGGTCCGCGTGCGGTTCCACCGTCCCGGACGGCTGCTTGGGGTGGGCATGGTGCATGCTCATGTCAAGTAAAACTAGTGAATCACTACAGAATTTCCAAGAGGGCGCGCACACCGGGGACGACGAAGGCCCCGACCGGTGTGGTCGAGGCCTTCGTTCAGATGGTGCGGATCAGTCGTCGTACGGCGCTTCGCGCCTCTGCCTCCCTCGCTCGCGCAAACACGAGCAAGCTCGGTTTGCGCGCGCTCAGTCGTCGTCCCAGTCGCGGCGGGGGCCGGTCATCTCGTCCCGCTGCTCCGCGTCCATGCGGGCCGAGGCGACGAGCGAGGCGACCGTGGTCACCAGCAGTGTGCCGAGGATGACGGTGAGCGAGAGCCAGATCGGGATGTCCGGGGCCCAGGAGACATGGTGGCCGCCGTTGATGAACGACAGCTCGTTCTCGTGGAGCGCGTGCAGGACCAGCTTCACGCCGATGAAGCCGAGCAGGAACGCCAGGCCGTAGGAGAGGTAGACCAGCCGCTCGAGCAGGCCGCCGATCAGGAAGTAGAGCTGCCGCAGGCCCATCAGCGCGAAGATGTTCGCGGTGAAGACCAGGTAGGGGTCCTTGGTCAGACCGTAGATCGCGGGGATCGAGTCGAGCGCGAAGAGCAGGTCCGTCGTACCGAGCGTGAGCACGACGAGGAACATCGGCGTGATCAGTCGCTTGCCGCCGTCGACCACCGTCAGCTTCGTGCCGTGCCACTCCTTGGTGGCCGGCAGGCGCTTCTCCGCGAAGGCGACGAGCTTGTTCTCCTCGTACTCGTCCTCGTCCTCGGAGCCCTCCTTGGCGAGCTTGATCGCGGTGTAGATCAGGAACGCACCGAAGAGGTAGAAGACCCAGCTGAACTCGTTGATCGCGGCAGCGCCGACGACGATGAAGATGCCGCGGAAGACCAGCGCCAGCACGATGCCGATCAGCAGCGCCTTCTGCTGGAACTGCCGGGGCACGCCGAAGCTGGCCATGATGATGATGAAGATGAAGAGGTTGTCGACCGAGAGCGAGTACTCGGTGAGCCAGCCGGCGAAGAACTCCGCTGCCGGGTTGGGGGAGAGGGCGTGCGGCTCGGCGAAGATCGCCAGGCCGATGCCGAAGGCGACCGCGAGGCCGATGTAGAACGCGAGGTGGCGGCTCGCCTCGCGCATCGACGGCTCGTGCGGGCGGCGACCGATGACCACCACGTCGACGAGCAGCAGGCCGACGGTCAGCAGCAGCGTGACCAGCCAGATCGTGGGGGAGGCGACCGAGTCGCCGAGAAGTGCGTCCAAGGGAGTTTCCTTTTCTCCGGAGTGTGTGCAGGACTGACTCCGGAGGTCTCTTCCGCGGCGAGGTCTCGACACACGCTCGACCAGCGACCGCCGATGGCACCGGGACCGTGGTCCGTACTGACGACGCCACCGCGAAGGAATACTCCCCTCCAAGGTGCCCCCATCGTAGCCGATGTGCTCCCGAACGCCGGCCGTCACCTTCTGGTCACCTCGGGTTCGTTCCCGTCTGGGAAGAACGTGCCGTGAGCAAACTCGAGGCCACTCGTCCGGGCCAGGGCCTGGTCCCGACGCCCGCCGTCGCCGCCCACCGTGGAGCCAGCGGTCAGCGCCCCGAGCACACCGTGGAGTCCTACGCGCTCGCGATGGCGATGGGCGCGGACGAGATCGAGCTCGACCTCGTGATGACGCGCGACGGCGTCCTCGTCGCACGCCACGATGCGACGCTTTTCGACTCCACGGACGTCGCGGAGCACCCGGAGTTCGCCGATCGCCGCACCGTCCGGGTCGTCGACGGCAAGGAGCTCGTCGACTGGTTCGTCGAGGACTTCACCTTCGAGGAGCTCCGCACGCTCCGGGCTCGCGAGCGCTTCCGGCGGGTGCGTCGTGCCAACACCGCCTTCCACGGCCGCTTGCTGATCCCGAGCCTGGACGAGGTACTCGCTCTCGTGGCCACGTCGTCGGTGCAGCTCGACCGCAGCATCGGCCTCCTGCTCGAGCTCAAGCACGCCGCCCACTACGCCGCGCTCGGCCTCGACCTGGTCGAGCCGCTGATCGCGGCGCTGCAGCGCCACGGCCTCGACCACGGCCGTTCACGAGTGCACGTGATGTGTTTCGAGCCGACGGTGCTGAGGCGGGTACGGGCGCGCTCCGAGGTCGGCATCATCCAGCTGGTCGAGCGCGACGGCGCCCCGGCCGACCTGGTCGCGGCGGGCGACCCCACGACGTACGCCGACATGGTCACGCGCAAGGGCCTGGCCATGATCGCGACCTACGCCGACGGCATCGGCGTCCACAAGGAGCTGGTCCTGCGCCGCGACCGCAAGGACCGGACCGTGAAGGTGACCTCGCTGGTCCGCCGCGCGCACCGGCGCTGGCTCACGGTCCATGTGTGGACACTGCGCGTCGAGAACCGGTTCCTCCCTCGCGAGCTGCGGTCGGACACGACGCCGGGCGGACACGGTGACCTGGCGGCGGAGTGCCGGATGCTGCTGGATGCGGGGGCCGACGGCCTGATCACCGACAACCCCGACCTCGTGCTCGTGGCGCGAGAGGACTTCCTGGCGTCGGCGCCGACAGTCGTACCTGGGCAGCGAAGCCGGCCGCGACGGCTGCGCCAGGCGCAGGCCGTCACGGCCGGTGAGTGAGGCTCAGAGGCGCCTGCGCTGGGTGAGCACTGCGGCAACCAGCCCCGCGCCGCCGCCGAGCAGCCAGGGCACGGGAAGCAGCCAGCGGAGGTCGTCCTGCGGCACGGCTTCGGTGACGTAGAGCGCCCAGATGGTCAGCAGGCCGGCGAACGCGAGGCCCATCACCAGGTGACCGATGTTGACCGGGTGCTTGCCGCCGCGCGGCTTCTCCTCGGCTGCCTCGTCGGGCAGCGGCGGGATGATGGTGGTGTCGTTCATCGGTTGCTCCTGATCTCGATGTGTCCGACCGAGACCTCGGCCTCGATCACGACGTTGCCCTTCTCGTCCGGCACGTCGTGGTGCCGGGTGGCCTCGGTGTCGATGCCGCCGCCCTGGTGACCGAACATCGTGAAACCTCCCGGTCCGTTGATCTCGGCGTGGGCGGACACGTCGACGTCGTCGGGGACGATGACGACGATCTCGCCCAGGTCGACGGAGGCCGCGACCTCACGGCTGTCGAGGGCGCTGAGGTCGTCGATCCGGGTCAGGTCGATGACGAGCGTTCCCGCGCCGAGGCGGTAGCCGAGCTCCGGGATCTCCGAGACCGACGTGGGTGTGTAACGCACCTCCTCGGCCTCGAAGTCGCCTGCGAGGGTCGAGATGGTGGTCACGGGCACCAGCAGCAGGCCGAGCAGGATCAGTCCGCCGGCGCGGCCCCAGACCGAGCCGAGCAGGAGCCCGGCCGCGACGATGCCAAGGGCGAGGGCCGGGTACGCCGCAGGAAGGATGTCCGCGCCGGCCAGGTCGACGACCCCGAGCGTCCCGAGTGCCAGGGCGATCAGCGGCACCACGATCCAGAAGAGCAGCGGACCACGCTTGCGGGGGTCGCGCATCCAGCGGTACCCGCCTTGCGGGTCGCCGGTGAACTTCCACTGCGCCATGTCGCGGTACTTCTCGGGGTTCGCCTTCACGTCGTCGTGGAACGTCACCTGCGGGCCGGAGGCCTCGCTGCCGGAGCGGTACGCCGCGACACGTTCGCGGCGGCGCAGGATCCGCCAGGTGATGAAGCCGACGACCGCGAGGGGGACCAGCGGGAAGAACGGGAAGCCGTCCTCGGCGCCGAACCCGCCCAGCGCGTTGCCGAGGAAGGTCAGCGCCGCGACCGCGGCGACGACGACCAGTGCGACCGAGCGGCTGCGCGGGTCGAGGTCGATCACGGTGGTCTGCTTCTCGTCGTCCTCCGGCACGAGGAGCCACAGCGCGCCGTACAACAGGATGCCTGCGCCGCAGCACCACCGACCGGCACATCGCCGGTGTGGCCGGCGATGTGCCGGTCGGTGGTGCTGCGGCGCAGGCGGGCCATGTCGCGGATCTCGGCGCCGGTGACGCGCGGTCCGGTCTGCTCGTGGCCCCCGGCCGAGGGCGGTGGCGGAGGTGGCGGGGTCTCGCCGGTCGGGGAGGTGATGTTCTCGTCCATGGCTCCCAGCCTTCCGCCTCGCCGCCGTGCCGACCATCGGGGACGACCCTGAACCTGCCCCGGGGGCGTCTGGCTCCCCTCGGGGTCGGCTCGGGGGTGGTCCCGATGCGCCCGTGTCGGCGCGCGTGCCACGATGGCGGCACCATGACCGCCACTCCGTCGACCTCGACCGCGACCGCTGCCCCTGCGTGGGTGCCGCGGCGCGCGTTCCGCGACCCGGATGCCGGCTTCCTGGGCGGCGTCGCTGCGGGTCTGTCGGTCCACCTCGGGCTCTCCGTCACCTGGCTGCGCGTCGGCTTCGTGGTGCTCTCGGCGCTCGGCGGCAGTGGCGTCGCCCTCTACGCCGTGCTGTGGCTGATGGTTCCCGCGCGTCAGGAGGCAGAGCCGTCGCCCGGGCTCGCCGCTGCCGAGCGTGGCGGACGTCGTACGACGCGTCGCGGCCTCGCCGATGTGGGCCCGGTGGTGGCGCTCGCCGCCCTGGCGATCGGGGCGCTCTTCGTCGCACAGGTCGCGCTCGGCACCGGCCTGGTGCTGTGGGTGATCGTGCTCGGGCTCGGTGGCGTCGCCCTGATCTGGCGGCAGGCCGACGAGTCCCGTCGCGAGTGGTGGCGTGACAGCACGGGACGGATCGACCCGGTGCGCGCCCTTGTCGGCGACGGTGGCTGGGCGGCCTGGTCACGGCTGGCGATCGGCGTGCTCATGCTGCTGACCGCACTGGTGCTCTTCGCGCTCCGGTCGGGTCGGCTCTCGATCGCGGTGGACGTGCTCGTGGCCACGGCGCTCGCTGTCATCGGCCTCGCGCTGATGGCCGGACCGTGGCTGGTGCGCCTGCTGGCCGACCTCGGCGAGGAGCGCGCGCAGCGGGTCCGCAGCCAGGAGCGCGCGGACGTCGCCGCCCACCTGCACGACTCGGTGCTGCAGACCCTGGCCCTCATCCAGAAGAACGCTGCGGATCCCGCCCAGGTCGCCCGCCTCGCCCGTGCCCAGGAACGTGACCTGCGCAGCTGGCTCTTCGAGGACGTCGCTCCGACCGGCTCGTGGTCCGCCGCGCTGGTCGCGCTCGCCGCCGACGTCGAGGCAGACCACAACGTGGCGGTCGAGGTCGTCACCGTGGGCGACCTGATGCTCGACGACCGGACGCAGCCCGTGCTGCTGGCGACGCGTGAGGCAGTCGTCAACGCCGCGCGTCATGCCGGGGCCGCGCGCGTCGACGTCTACGCCGAGGCGACCGCGACGGCGCTCGAGGTCTTCGTCAAGGACCGTGGCAGGGGATTCGACACGGACTCGGTCGCGGCCGACCGCCACGGCGTACGAGGATCGATCATCGACCGGATGGAGCGCCACGGGGGATCGGCCCGCGTGACCTCCGCGCCGGGTGAAGGCACCGAAGTGGTGCTGCGCATGCCGCTGGAGGAGAAGCAGTGATACGGGTCCTGATCGTCGACGACCACGCGATGTTCCGCGCCGGTGTCCGTGCCGAGCTCGCCGCGTCGGCCGCGATCGACGTGGTGGCCGAGGCTGCCGATGTCGACGAGGCCGTTGCTGCCGTCGTCGCGCATGCGCCCGAGGTGGTGCTGCTCGATGTCCACCTGCCCGGCGGTGGTGGCGCCGAGGTGATGCGCCGGGTCGGGCCGTCGGCCACCCGCTTCCTGGCGCTGTCGGTGAGTGATGCCGCCGAGGACGTCATCGGCACGATCCGCGCCGGCGCGCGTGGCTACGTCACCAAGACGATCACCGGCCCCGAGCTGGTCGATGCGATCGGTCGGGTGGCCGGGGGAGACGCGGTCTTCTCGCCGCGGCTGGCAGGCTTCGTGCTCGACGCCTTCGCGGGCACCATCGCGGTCGCCCAGGTCGACGAGGACCTCGACCGGCTCACCGAGCGCGAGCGCGAGGTGATGCGCCTGATCGCGCGCGGCTACTCCTACAAGGAGGTGGCGGGTGAGCTCTTCATCTCGGTGAAGACCGTGGAGACCCACATGTCCGCGGTCCTGCGGAAGCTGCAGCTCTCGAGCCGGCACGAGCTGACCCGCTGGGCGTCCGACCGGCGCCTGCTCTGACGCTGCGTCGACCCCCGTAGGATCCGGGGCATGGACATCGTGCGTCAGCTCCTCCTCGTCGTTCACCTGGTCGCCTTCGCGGCCCTCCTCGGTGGTCTGCTCGGCCAGGCCAAGGTCGCCCAGAAGGCTGTGCACCTCTCGACGATCTGGGGTGCCCGCATCGCGTTCCTTGCAGGGCTGCTGCTCGTGGGCGTGCTCGAGTCCGGCGACACCGAGGTCAACCACGCCAAGGTCGGCGTGAAGCTGCTCATCGGCCTGGCCGTCGTGGGCCTGCTCGAGGCCCGTCGCAAGAAGGGGCTCTCCGACGGCCTCTACTGGCTGGCGGTCGGCCTGACTGTCGCGAACGTCGCCGTCGCCGTCCTGTGGGGCTCCGCGCACCACTTCTGATCCTTCCCGTACGTCGCGACGAGGCCCCACGGACCACTCCGGTCCGTGGGGCCTCGTCATGTGCAGGGGGTGTCGGTGGTGGCACCTAGGCTGGTGCCCAGCATGAGCACGTTCCCCCTCCCCGGCCAGCCTTCGTTCCCGATCCCGGGTCTGGAGTCCGTCGAGCCCGCCCGTACGCCGAACGGCGACGCGCTCCTGGAGGGCCTCAACGAGCCCCAGCGCGCTGCCGTGATCCACCAGGGCCGACCGCTCCTGGTGGTGGCCGGTGCCGGCTCCGGCAAGACCCGCGTGCTCACCCGACGGATCGCGTGGATCGTCCAGCAGCGCAAGGCGCACCCGGGCTCCGTCCTGGCGATCACCTTCACCAACAAGGCCGCCGCCGAGATGAAGGAGCGCGTCGAGGAGCTGATCGGCAAGCGCGCCCGCGTGATGTGGGTGTCGACCTTCCACAGCGCGTGCGTCCGGATCCTCCGCAAGGAGTCCGACCGCCTGGGCTTCAAGTCCAACTTCTCGATCTACGACGCCTCCGACCAGAAGCGACTGATGCAGCTGGTCTGCAACGACCTCGAGCTCGACCCGAAGAAGTTCCAGCCGCGCGCGATCCTGGCCTGGGTCTCGAACCAGAAGAACGAGCTCAAGGACCCCGACGACGCGGCGAAGGACGCGAGCAACGACTTCGAGCGCGCCTACGCCTCGGCGTACACGAACTACCAGCGGCGCCTGCGCGAGGCCAATGCCCTCGACTTCGACGACCTGCTGATGACGACGGTGCACCTGTTCCAGGCGTTCCCGGACGTGC
>UEXP01000138.1_pt1 | contig 30269 bp, 23 predicted proteins | sample 4301171 | NCBI WGS metagenome assembly UEXP01 (sample SAMEA4773182, study PRJEB27434) | metagenome | biome: 2259; feature: agricultural soil; material: soil | place: USA | collected 2014-09 | depth 0.25 m
TGTGGAGACCCCGACCGACGCACCGACGGCCCGTCGTCCGGCTGCGGAATGGTCGCCCGGGCCGGACGACGGGCCGTCGGTGCGTCGGTCGGGGTCTCCACACGCGCGGGGCGACGCGAGGTGGGCGCGTCCGGCACGGGGCCTGCAGTCGGCCCGGACGTCGCCACGGAAGGACGGCGCTCGGTCTGCCCGTCGGCCGGAGGCGCCGTCTCCACGCGGGCGGGGCGACGGGAGGTGGGCGCGTCCGTCGTAGGCGCGGGAGCGGGTGCCGGGGCCGCCGGGGCAGCGACCGCCTGCGGGCGCAGCGTCGTACGGTCGGACTGTTCGTCGAGCGTGTCCGGGAGGGTGGTGACCGGAGTCTGCGACAGCGGATCGGAGGAGCCACCGGAGGCCGCCTCGTGCCCGTGCTCGAGCACGACGATCTCGGTGCGCGCGAGGCGCAGCTCCTGCTCGACGCGCTGCAGGTGGCGCGCGAGCTCCATCGCGCTCCGCGGGCGGTGCTCCGGCTTCTTCGCCATCGCCTGCGCGAGCAGGCGCTCGAGGCTGCTGGGCACGTCACCGCGACCGGTCGACGGCGGCTTCGAGTGCACGATGCGCGTGAAGAGCGCGCGCTGCGAGTTGTCGTCGCCGGGCAGGCTGAACGGCGAGCGGCCGACCAGGAGGTTCCAGATCGTGGCGCCCAGCGAGTAGACATCCGAGGCCTGCGAGCCGTTGCTCGCCCCCGTGAGCACCTCGGGCGGGGACCAGGGCATCGAGACGCCGACGTTGTCGTCCTCCTCGACCTCGCCCGGGCGGCCGGCGATGCCGAAGTCGGTGAGCCCGGGGACGCCGTACGAGCTGATCAGGACGTTCTGCGGCTTGATGTCGCGGTGGATGATGCCCGCGCGGTGGGCGGTCTCGATGGCGCTCGCGAGCTGGATGCCCATCTTGATCGCATCGGGGACCGAGAGCGGCTGCGCCTTGACCCGCTCCGCGAGGTCCGGGCCGGGGTAGTAGCGCATCTCCAGGTACGGACGCCCGTCGGGCGCAGTGCCGGCACCCAGCACGGGGACGATGTACGGGTGCTCGGCGAGCTCGCCCATGGTGTCCGCCTCGGCCACGAACTGGGCCTGCTGGGCGGCGTCCATGACGTCGGACTTGAGCACCTTGACGGCGACCTGCATGCGGGGGCGCTGACGCTCGTAGAGATAGACGTCGGAGAAGCCGCCGGAGCCGAGCTTGCGCTGGAACTCCAGGCCGGGCAGGTCGGGACCGATCGCAGCGTCCGCGCTCACGGCTGCACCTCGTAGCGCAGCGTCACGACGTCGGCGATGCCGATCTCCGCGCCGTCCTCGAGCTGGTAGTCCTCGTGAGCGCGCAGCTGCTGCGGGGTGCCGCCGGGGAGCGTGAGCGTGGTGCCGTTGGCGGTGCCGAGGTCGCGCACGATCACGTGCCAGCCGTCGAGCGTGACCTTCGCGTGCTGGCGGCTGATGTCGCCGGACTCGCCGACGCGGACCAGGTGCGGGCGGTCGGTCGAGCCCTCCGGCTCGTACGGCGCCCGGCCGAGCACGGCGTCCTTGTCCAGCACCAGCCGGTCACCGCCCGCGAGCACGAGCGCACCCAGCGCGGGCCGGGGGATCAGCCGCGGCTCCTGGTTGTCCGCCACCGGGGCCTTGCAGAGCCGGCAGGTCGGCTCGTGGACCGAGGTCTGGTGGCCGTTGGGGCAGTCGACGGCCAGCACGCTCGGCCCGACGATTCCGGCTGAGCCCGGTGCCGGCACCTGTGCCGCGAGATCCTTGACCAGCTCCGAACGGAGGACGGTCGGGTTGTCGTCACCGTCGTCCCCGGCCACCGCGCTGGGGGCCGGGACGGGGCTCGCGACGGCATGCGTCGGCACCGGCGGCGGAGTCGGTCGGCTCGGCGTCTCGTAGACGGGCGTCGGGCGGAGCACGGTCTCGTTGCTCGGTGCCCAGTTGGCCGTCATCCACGGCACGCCGTCGATCAGGCCACCGCTCTTGGGGGCCGCGGGTGCGGGCGCCGGGTCAGATGGCGCTGCGTCGGGCTCCGCCGGGGGCGCCGGTGCGGGCGCCGGCTCGGATGGCTCCGCGGCAGTCTCCTCGGCGGGCTCCTGCGCCTTCCAGACCGCGGTGCGCGAGGCATCCCCCGTGGACGCGGGCGCGTCCACGGTAGAGAGGGGCGAATCCACGACGCCCGCCGTACCAGCGTCTGACGGGTCGGTCGCCTCGAGCTCGACCGAGATCGCTGACGCCGGCGTCATGCCCGCATGGAAGGGCAGCTGCACGGTGGTCGCGACGCCCGGCTCACTCCGGAGGACCACGGCGCTCACGCCCTCGAGGGTCACGTCAGACCAGGTGCCGCCCACGGTCGACGTCAGCTCCACCGGCTCCCCGTCCACGGTCGCCGAGACCACCGCCGGATGACGGACCACGACCCGCGCCGACTGCCCGGCCGCAGCCACCAGCGCGAATGCCGGCATGGCGTCGAAGCCCCCGTCGAAGAGGATCCGGAGCAGGTTGTCCACGGCGTCGGCGCCGCTGGCCGAGACGGCCTGCCAGAGCTGCGGCAGCCGCGGGTCCTCCAGGGTGATGCCCGCGATCAGCTGGACCTGCGGACCGCAGATGCCGACAGCAGCGCCGGGGGTGAACGTCGTCGTCATCGGTCCTCCTCCAGGAAGCGCGAGCGCGGGCCGGTCGTCGCGAGCGCGCTGTCGTCGTACGCCGCTGCAGGCATCCGTACGACGACCGCAGTGACGTTGTCGCGGCCGCCGGCCGACACCGCAGCGGAGACCAGCTGCGACGCCGCATCGGGTGCCGAGGCCGAGGCGCGGTTGCGCCAGAGACCGAGGATCTCCGCGTCCGCGAGCTCGTTGGTGAGTCCGTCGGAGCAGAGCAGGAAGGTGTCACCGGTGGCCGGCGGGAAGATCCAGACGTCGGCCTCGGGCGCCGGATCGGTGCCGAGCGAGCGGGTCACGATGTTGCGCAGCGGGTGCACGCGCGCCTGGGCGTCGGTGAGCCGACCTGCATCGACCAGCTCCTGGACCTCGGAGTGGTCGTGCGTCAGCAGCCGCACCCCGGCGTCACCCAGGCGGTAGACGCGGGAGTCGCCGACGTTGAAGACCAGCCAGTGAGGGGACCCGAAGTGGTCGACCAGCGCGATGCCGGTGAGCGTCGTGCCCATGCCTTCGCGCTCGGGGTGTGCGTCCGCGTCAGCCAGCAGCGCGGCGTTGCTCGCCGACACCGCCGTGCGCACGACGTCCACGGTGAGGTCGGAGCGCGAGGCGAGCGGACGGAAGACATCGATCACGAGCTGGCTCGCCACGTCGCCGCGCGCGTGACCGCCCATGCCGTCGGCCACGACGGCCAGATGGGTCCCGACGAGGCAGGCGTCCTCGTTGAGAGCCCGCACCGCGCCGACATGCGACGCTGCGCCCATCTCGAGCTCCACCTGCCACCCCGCTTCCATGACGTCTAGTCCGCTTGGACCATATATCGAAGGGCAGTCCTCCCCATCGACGCCTAGACCACTTGACGCTAGGTTGTCCGAGAACTTGCAACGCACAAGGGGGAAAGACGTGCGCTCTCGGGCAGGCTCCCAAGCCTTCATCCGTCGGCACAAGGTGACGATCGCGTCGTGGACGGCTCTCGGCGTCGTCTCCGCGGCACTCGTCGCCTACGCCGTCAGCGCGGATGGTTTCCCGGTGCACAAGGCCGAGCTCAACGACGGCGGCATCTGGGTCACGAACCAGGCCATGGGTGCGGTCGGCCGCCAGAACGTCCCCGTCGCCCAGATCGACGGCCGAGTCTTCGACGGTGCGCCCTTCACCTCCAGCCCCGAGCTCGACGTCCTGCAGGACGGTTCGGCGGTCATCTCGGTCAACCGTGCCGCCCAGTCACTGATGCCGATCGACGTCGCCATGGCCACCGGCCTGCAGGAGCAGATGGTCAACGCGGCCGGCTCCGAGCCGTTGTGGGGCGGCGGCAGCCTCGGCGTCCTCGACCCGGCGACCGGCAAGCTCTGGGCGACCACGGTCGACCCGGCGACCGGCCAGATGACGCTGACCGGCGTCTCGGGTGATGCCAAGCCAGTCACCAAGGTCGGCGGCAACGCGGTCGGTGCAGCCGGACGCGACGGCACGATCTACGCAGCATCGAGCGACACCGGCGAGACGGTCACCCTGCGGCAGGCCGCCTCGGGCTTCGCAAAGCCCGAGGCGGGCAAGGTCAGCGCCGATCACGAGGGCGACTTCGCAGCGATGACGGTCGTCGGCGACGTTCCCGTCCTGGTCGACGACAAGGGCAACCTGCTGACGGCCGACGACGACCTCGGCAACGTCGGCCCCGACGCGATGCTGCAGCACTCCGGTCCGTACGACGACGAGGTCCTCGTCGCGACCCCCGAGTCGCTCGTCGCCGTCGCCGTGCAGAGCGGCACCAAGCGCAAGCTCGCCGACGTCGGGACCCAGTCCACGACCGCAGCTCCCGTCCTGATGCCCAACGGCTGCGCCTTCGCCGCCTGGGGCTCCGGCGAGGTCGGCACGATCGCCTCCGCCTGCGGCGAGGCCAAGGCAGCGGTGCACACGTTCGCGATCGAGGACGGTGCCGACCTCGTCTTCCGCACCAACCGCAACCAGATCGTCCTCAACGACCAGAAGAGCGGCCAGACCTGGCAGGTCACCTCCTCCGACGTCGACCTGATCTCCAACTGGGACGCGTTCAAGCAGGAGACCGAGACCAAGGACGACAAGGACTCCCACAAGACCGAGGCGCAGACCACCCAGCCGCCGCAGGCGAACCCCGACGACCTCGGCGTCCGCCCTGGCCGCACCACGGTCCTCAACGTCCTCGACAACGACCTGATCGCCTCGGACGGCATCCTGTCGATCGTCGGCGTCAAGGGTGTCAGCCGCGACGACGTCGACGTGCGTATCGCACCGGACCGTCAGTCCCTGCTCGCCACGGTCGCGCCCGGCGCGAGTGGCGCGGTCAGCTTCCGCTACACGATCGACGACGGCACGGCGAAGAAGACCTCGCAGGACGATGGCGAGGTCTCGCTCGCGATCAAGACCGACGGCGGCAGCGGCAAGCCCGAGCTGCGGCCCAACGCCACCGCCCGCACGTACGCCGTCGCTGCGGGCGGCGTGGTCGAGCTCGCCGTGACGCCCGAGTGGCGTGACTACGCCTACGGTGACCCGATCGTGGTCAGCAAGCTCAAGGCGAGCGGCGACCTGAAGGTCAGCACCACCGCCCTCGGGCTGATCCGGGTCGAGGCCCCTCCCGGCGCCAAGGGTGGCCAGCAGACCCTCAGCTACGACGTCAGCACCGGCGGCGAGCCGGGCACGGGGTCGCTCAAGGTCGACGTGATCCCCGCCGGCACCGACACCCGCAAGCCCGAAGCCCAGCCCGACGTCGCCGCGGGCGAGGTCAACGGCCCGATCACGATCAAGCCGCTCGACAACGACATCCCCGGTGCCGACGGCTCGGACCCGGGCGCCCAGCTCGTGCTCGGAGGGCGTGTCGCGCCCACCGGTGGGCTCACCGTCGACACCGACCTCGAGTCCGGCCGGGTCACCGTCAGAGGTGAGCGCCCCGGCACCTACTTCCTCGACTACCGCGCCGGCTTCGGTGCGGCGGCCCGCTCCGACGGGCAGATCCGCGTCGACATCTCGCCGGAGACCCCCGAGGGCAACAAGCCGGTCGCCACCCCGGACATCTCGGCCGTGCACGGCGTCTCGCCCGTCACCGTCGACGTCCTCGCCAATGACTTCGACCCCCGTGGCCGGATGCTCGTCGTGCAGCATGCCGAGCCCTCCGACCCCGACAGCCAGCTCGAGGTGGCCGTCATCGACGGTCGCTGGGTGCGCGTCAGCGCGACCGACGCGGCGATGAGCCCCAGGAGCCAGTCGGTCACCTACACGATCAGCAACGGCGACGCCACCGCCGAGGGCTCCATCAACGTGACCCAGCGCGACGCCCTCACCGGCAAGGACAACGCGCCCGTCACCCAGATCGACCGGATCACGGTGCGCGCCGGTGACACCGCGGCCGCTCCCGTCCTCGACAACGACGCGACGCCGTCGGGCGACCCGGTCGGCCTCCTGCTCGACGCCTCGGTCACGCCGGTCGGTGAGCTGCGCGTGCTGGGGCAGCCGGGTGTGGACCACGGCAAGGCCTACGTGTCTGGTCGCCAGGTCCGCTACGTCGCCCCCGCCGAGGTCAACGGCGCGCAGGACGTCGACGTGCAGTACGTCGCGGTCAACACCGGCGACCCGACGGCAGAGACCGCGATGGGCCTGCTCAAGGTGCACGTCACTCCGCTGCCCTCCGCGACCAATCCCAACCTCGCGCCCACGCCGCGTGCCCTCGAGGGGCGTGTCGTGCAGGGCGACCTCGTCACGCTCAAGCTGCCCCCGACCGGCTCCGACCCGGACGGCGACTCGGTGGCGGTCAGCGGCGTGGCCACAGCCCCCGAGTTCGGCCGGATCCTCGCTTTCGGTGCCAACTCGCTGACCTACCAGGCCTACCCCGATGCGGTCGGCACTGACGAGTTCACCTACGAGGTCACCGACCAGTTCGGCGAGAGCGCCATCGGCACGATCCGGGTCGGTGTGGTCCAGGCAGGTGAGCCCCAGGCGCCGCTTGCGGTCAACGACAACTGGCTCGCCGACCCGAAGCGCACCGTCGACGTCGACGCGCTGGGCAACGACCTCCGCACCCCCGGGACCCGCGTCGACATCCTGCCGCTGCAGGACGCCGGCAAGGACGTGAAGCTCCAGTCCGACCAGGGCCCGGTCAGCATCCACGCCCCCGCCGACCTGACCAGCCGCAACGTCACCTACACGATCAGCAACGGCCTCGACGAGTCGCGCGGCGTGATCACGATCCAGGGCGTCGACGGCTACAACAACCCGCCCGTGACCCAGGACCTCTTCGCCGCTCCCAAGGCCGGTGCGGACGCGGTCGATGTCGACGTGCTCGCAGCGGTCTTCGACGTGGACGGCCGTGAGTCCGACCTGAAGCTCGACTCCGTCACCGGCATCGCGTCGAACGACGCCAAGGGCATCACGCTCAAGGGCGGCACGGCCAGGATCCCGGTCAAGGACGTGGCCCAGGTGCTCACCTACCGCGTGCTCGACGGCGACGGAGCCGCTGCGGCCGCGGCCATCTACGTGCCCGCGCGCCCGACGGGTGCGCCGTACCTCAAGCCGGGCGCGGAGATCGTCCTGGAGCCGGGCAGCAGCAAGAAGGTCGACCTCTCCGAGCTGGTCGAGGACCCCGAGGGCGACAAGGTCGTGCTGACCACCGTCGACGGCATCAGCGCATCGCCGACCGACCGGCTCAAGGCCAGCGGTGCCGACGCAGACACCCTCGAGGTCGATGCTGCGAGCAACGAGGGGCCAGGCTCGCTCGTCTTCGAGGTCTCCGACCGCGCGAAGCTCACCGACCCCGAAGCCCACACGGCGTACATCTCCGTGCCGGTGCAGGTCGGCAAGGTGAAGCCGGTGATCAACTGCCCGACCCAGCCGATCGATGTCCCCGAGGGCAGCGTCAGCAAGTCGATCGACATCGCCTCCGTCTGCCACGTCTGGACCGAGGACCCACGCGACGCCGACGACCTCGACTTCACCGCCGAGTGGAAGCAGGAGGTCAACGGCGTCGACGTCTCCACCGACAACGGCGCCGTCACCCTCGTCGCCGGCAAGGACGCGCACCGTGGCGACACCGGCGTCGTGGCGATCGCCGCGAAGGGCTACGAGGCCACCGGCGAGCTGCTGGTGCGCGTGGTCGCACTCCCCGCGCCGACGCTGGCGCCGATCCGGCTCGACACCGAGGCGGGCAAGCCGGTCACCGTCGATGTCGCGCAGTACCTCACCTCGCCGCTGCCGGACAGCAGCCGCGAGATCAAGATCGTCAACGTCGCGCCGCGTGCTGCCGCCTCGGCTGCTTTCGAGATCTCGGGGTCGAAGCTCACCTTCACGCCGAAGCCCGACACGGACGGCGTCATGCCCTATCGCCTGCAGGTCAGCGACGTCGGTGGCAGCAGCTCGAGCGGTCGTCCGTACGCCGTCGGCGAGGCGACGCTCGCGGTCGTCGCGCGACCGGATGCTCCGACGGGCCTGGCTGCGGGTCAGGAGATGCTGGCCAACACGGTCGCGCTCAACTGGACGACGCCGGACAACAACGGCAAGCGGATCGACGGCTACGAGGTCCAGTTCTCGGGTGGTGCCAGCGGTACGTTCCCTTGCTCGGGCTCGCCCTGCCGCGTCACCGGGCTGCCCAACGGCAAGCCGATCACCTTCAAGGTGCGTGCCCACAACGCCACCGAGCAGAACGGCGGCTGGTCGGAGTGGAGCAACGAGGCGCAGGCGACGCCCGATGCCCTCACCGGTCCGCCGCTGAACCCACAGGTCGTGCTGCAGCGCGACAACGCGCTCACCGTGTCGTGGGCACCGCCGGCTCCGTGCGACTGCAGCGAGGTGCAGAAGTACCGCATCTCCTGGCCCGGTGGCGTGAAGGACGTCGGAGCCGGCGAGCGCCAGACGGTCGTCTCGGCCCCCAACGGCGACAACATCACGGTCGTCATCAAGGCGATGAACCTCAAGGCCGTCCAGATGAACGACGGTCCCTCGACCAGCATCGCCGGCATGGGCGCCGGCAAGCCGGCCACGCCCGGGGCGCCGAACCTCGGTCCCACCAACCGGCCCGGCAACGCGACCAAGGCGATCAACGTGTCGTGGGCTCCGGTGGGCCCCAACGGTCCCGGCCCGGTGAGCTACCAGGTGCAGCGCACCGGTGGTGCCTCCGGCACCAGGATCGTCTGCACGTGGCAGACCGGGACCTCCTGCGCTGACGAGGTGACCAACGACGGCACGACGTACTCCTACGCCGTGCAGGCCAAGAACGCCGAGGCTGACTCGCCCCGCGAGGCCAAGGCCGGGGGAGCGGCGCTGCACATCTCGGCGTTCGGCCCGGGCCGCTCGATCGAGGCGTCGGCACCGCCGAACGCCCCGCAGATCACGGACCTCGCCCCGACGGGGGCCAACGGCACGGCGCGGATCACGTTCAACGTCGGGGCCTCGCACGGAGCCTCCAACACCGTCACCTGCCAGTCGAGCGCGGGCGCGTGCGGCACCTGGACCTTCCCGAACGCCGGCCAGAACGGCGTCGTGAAGACGCTGACCGGCTTCCCCAACGGCAACACCACCAACGTCACGCTCCGGGCCTGCAACGGCGGTGCCGCCAACCTGTGCGCGAACTCCAACACGCGGTCCGTGGTCACCTACGGCCCGATCGGCGCGGTCAACATCAGTGCCACGCCCGACAGCCCGGCGCAGGGTGACCGCACCACGAACTGGTCCATCTCGGTCGACCCCAACGGAGCACCCGTCCACTGGGAGGTCCGCCGTGGCGGCACCGTCCTGCGGCAGGGCAACTCGGGCAACGGCGCGTTCACCGCATCCGGTGGCGAGACGCTCGACTACGACACGACGTACACCTACAACCTCGTCGTGACCGATGCGAGCGGCAACGGGCGCGCCGGCAAGAGCGACTCCGACACCGCACGCACGGGTGCCAACCCGCCGAACCCCTCGGTGTCGATCTACAAGGACGGCTCCTGCTCGGGCTCGGGCTGCCCCGGTGCCACGAGTGCCTGCACGGCGACCTGCTACTGGATCGGCGTCACGACCAAGGACTTCAGTGGCGGCGTGACCTGCACCCTGCACCGCACGTCGGACGGCGGCCAGTGGTGGAGCTGGACGCAGGGTGGCAACACGTCGGCCAACAGCGGTGCCTGGAGCGGTGGCAACAACACCTTCTACGCCAAGTGCTCCAGGTCCGGCGAGTCCGCCAGATCCGGTGACGGCTGGTAGCACCCACGTCCGTCCGGCGGCCGACCGCCCATGACCCCCCTCCCTCACGAAAATCCTCAGGAGAACCGATGTCCCTCACCCCCGACCAGGCCCAGTGGTTCCGCCAGACCTTCGATGCGATGGCGGACAACGTCGAGAAGGCCGTCCTCGGCAAGCGCAACATCGTGAAGCTGGCGCTGACCTGCCTGCTCGCGGAGGGTCACCTGCTCCTCGAGGACTACCCGGGCACCGGCAAGACGCAGATGGCGCGGGCGCTGGCCAACACGATCCAGGGCACCAACTCGCGCATCCAGTTCACGCCGGACCTGCTGCCCTCCGACGTCACCGGTGTGACGGTCTACGACCAGAACAAGGGCGCCTTCGAGTTCCACCCCGGCCCGATCTTCCACTCGATCGTGCTCGCCGACGAGATCAACCGCGCCTCGCCGAAGACCCAGTCGGCTCTGCTCGAGGTCATGGAGGAGGGGCGTGTGACGGTCGACGGCACGACTCACTCGGTGGGCAAGCCGTTCATGGTCATCGCCACCCAGAACCCCATCGAGCAGGCGGGCACCTACCGCCTTCCCGAGGCGCAGCTCGACCGCTTCCTGATGAAGACGTCGGTCGGCTACCCCGACGAGGAGTCGACGGTCGACCTGCTGCTCAACGCCTCGGTGCGCGACCGTGCGACCCTGGTCGAGCCGATCATCACCTCCGCGACCGTGGCGCAGATGGCCGAGCTGGGCGACAAGGTCCATGTCGACGCGGCGATCGTGCGCTACGTCTCACAGCTCGCCGAGGAGTCGCGTCGCCACCCGCACGTGAAGCTCGGTCTTTCGGTGCGTGGCTGCCTCGCCTTCGTGCGCGTCGCGAAGGTCTGGGCGCTCGCCGACGGCCGCGACCACATGATCCCGGACGACATCAAGGACCTCGCCGTCCCGGTGCTCTGCCACCGTCTGCTGCTCGACGCCGAGGCCCAGTTCAACGGCGTCACCGTCGAGCAGGTCATCAGCCAGCTCCTGGACGACGTCGCTCCGCCCTCCGAGCGGGTCGCCTGATCCATGGCTCGATCGAAGGGGAAGCGCAGCGCCCCGGCGCCCGGTGCCCGCCGGGCGACCGGCGGCACGTCGTCGGCGCGCACCAGTGCCGCGGCCCTGTGGCGTACGACGGCCGGCAAGGCCGCGCCCGTTCTGCGCAAGGCCGCACCGGTGCTCGACGGGGCACGGGAGCGCGCGGTGGACCTGCGCGACCTCGCCTCCCGGCGGCTCGGCCCGGCGTGGGCGACCTTCACCCCGGCTGCGCGGGCGTTGCTCGTCCTGTGCGCCCTGGCCTGGGTCGCTGCTGCCTGGGGCGGCTGGATCGAGCTCGCGGTCGTGGCAGCGGGCGTGCTGGTCCTGATGCTCCTCGCGGCCCTCTTCATGATCGGACACACCAACCTGGAGGTCAGGATGACCACCGAGCCACCGCGGGTCACCGTCGGTGAGCCGGTCACGGGTGAGGTGGAGGTCCGCAACAAGGCCAAGACGCCGCTGATGCCGGTGCGTCTGGAGCTCCCGGTCGGTCGCGGCGGCGTCGCTTTCGACCTGCCGGCCCTGCGCCCGGGCGGCACCCACGGCGAGCTGTTCGTCGTACCCACGGAGCGTCGGGGTGTCATCGAGGTCGGTCCGGTCACCACGGGACGCGGCGACCCGCTCGGCCTCTTCCGCCGCGAGGTGACCTGGAGCGACGTCCGCGAGATCTTCGTGCACCCGGTGATCACGCCCTTGGAGCCACTCGGGGCGGGCCTGATCCGCGACCTCGAAGGCAACGTCTCGGAGAACATCTCCCAGAGCGACCTGGCCTTCCACGCCCTCCGCGAGTATTCCCCCGGCGACGACCTGCGCCACATCCACTGGCGCTCCTCCGCACGGCACGGACAGCTGCTCGTTCGCCAGTTCCTCGACACCCGCCGATCCCACATCAACGTGATCGTCGACAGCGACCCTGCGTCGTACGCCGATCCGGAGGACTTCGAGCTGGCGATCAGCACGGCGGCGTCGCTGCTCGTGCGCGCGATCATGGATGGCTTCGATGCCACGTTCCTCTGCGGTGAGCACGCGATGACCCGCGGCACCGGACGGTCCGCCCTCGACGCCTGCTCGCGCGCGGAGGCTGCCTCCGACCGGATCACCGACGTCGCAGGGCGTGGTGCGCGCCTCGCTCCCGACACCAGCCTGGTCTGCCTGGTGACGGGCCCGCACCAGGCCTTCGGCACGCTGCAGCGCGCGGCGGCACACTTCCCGATCGAGACCGCGCAGCTCGCGATGGTCATCGACCCGTCCAAGTCCGCGTCGCTGAAGGCGGTCTCCGACCTGCCGCTGCTGACGCTCGGCAAGCTCAGCGAGCTGCCCGGTCTCCTGAAGTGGGGTCTGTGATGAAGCGCCCGCTCTCGATCATCCCGACCGGCCGGGCACTGGTCGACCTGCTCTTTGTGCTGGCCCTCGGCGCGGTCGCGATGCTCGGCTTCGCCGACACGTTCAACGGCTGGGGATTCCTGGTCGCAGGAGTGGCCGGCCTGTTGCTCGGCGCGCTGCTGGCACATCTGGCCGCCGAGCTGGCGCAGCCGGTCGTCGTGCTCGCGCTCTTCGTCGTGGTGGCGTTCTTCCTCCTCGGCGGAGCCGTGGCGGGGCCCGACAGCGCTGCTGCGGCGCTCCCGCTGCCCGGCACCCTTGTCGACCTCGCCGACAAGTCCGTGCATGGCTGGAAGGAGCTGCTCACCACGCTGCCACCGGTCGACGGTGGCCCCCTCCTGGCGCTGCCCTACCTGCTGGGCCTGGTCGCAGGTGCCGGCACGCTGAGCCTCGCCCGGCGCCTGCGCTCGGCGTTCGTGCCGCTCCTGGGTGCCCTCGGCCTGCTCGTCGCGGTGATCCTGCTCGGCGTGCAGAGCGCCCAGCACCTCCGGATGATCGGCCTCGTGTTCGGCGTCCTCGCCGTCGCCTGGGTGATCGTGCGCGCCCGGTGGCGCTCGCAGACGGTCACGATCGGGAGCCGCAACACCATGCGCGTGCTGATGGGCGCAGGCCTCTGCGGTCTCGCGGGCCTGGGCGCCGTGGTCGTGGGGCCGCACCTGCCCGGCACCGGGGAGGACCGCACGGTGCTCCGCACGTGGGTCGAGCCGCCGTTCGACGTCGGGCAGTACCCCTCGCCGCTGGCGTCCTTCCGGAAGTACACCAAGGACTATGTCGCCCCGAGCGAGGACCGCAAGTTCTACGACAAGGAGCTGCTCGAGGTCGACGGCCTTCCCGCCGGCACCCGCCTGCGGTTCGCAGGCATGGACAGCTACGACGGCATCGTGTTCGGTGCCGCCAACGACTCGGGCACCGAGAGCGGCAACCGCGACACCTTCCAGAAGGTCGGGTCGGTGATCGACAACCCGAGTGCCGCCGCCGGGGGCAGGAAGGTCACCGCCAAGGTCACGATCAAGGACGGCTACCGCGGGGTCTGGCTGCCGGAGGCGGGTGCACTGACCGGGATCACCCTCGGCAAGGGGCTCGAGGACCAGAGCGACTCCTTCCGCTACAACCTCGCCACCAACACCGGTGTGCTGCCGGGCGGCATCGAGCCGGGGGACAGCTACTCCTTCCGCGCCGTCCTGCCGAGTGACAAGCTCGCCAAGGACATGACCATGTGGTCGGGGGCGGCGGCCGGAGTCGAGCAGGTCAGCCGTTTCCAGCAGCTCGCGGGCCAGATGGCCGGCCCCGACTCGAGCGGTGCTCTGGCCAGCGTCCTGGCGATCGCGGCGGAGATGAAGTCGCAGGGCAAGTACACCGACGGCGGCGCCGGTGCTGAGCAGTTCCGCCCCGGCCACTCGCTCTCGCGCCTCACCGAGTTCACGGCAGCCGACCGCCAGATGGCAGGCAACGACGAGCAGTACGCCGCGATGATGGCGATCCTGGCCAACCAGGTCGGTGTCCCCGCACGGGTCGCCATGGGCGCCGTCGTGCCCGCCGACGGTGTCGTCAAGGGCAAGGACATCCACGCCTGGGTCGAGCTCCGGGCCGGCGACGGTTCCTGGCGGACGCTCGACACCAAGGAGTTCATGGGGGAGACCCCGCCCCAGCAGGAGACCCCGCAGCAGCAGAAGCTGGTCGCGGGCAAGGTGATCCCGCCGCCGGCCCCGGTCCGCCCGCCCTCGAGCGCCGGTGACCCCGTCGAGGACTCACTGGACCGTCTCGACCAGCACCGTGACTCCGGCTTCCAGATCCCCGGCTTCGTCTGGTGGATCCTGAAGTGGGTCGTCCTCCCGCTGGTCCTGGCCGCGCTGGCGATGGGCCTCGTGCTCTTCCTCAAGCGGCGCCGGACCCGGTTGCGGCGTACGACGGGCACGGCGGCAGCACGCGTGGCCGGCGCCTGGCGCGACCTGCTCGACCACGCACGCGACCACGGCCACGGCAAGGTGCTCTCGCGCCGGATGACCCGCCGTGAACAGGCTGCCGTCATCCCGGTGGAGGGCTTCGCCCCGCTGGCCCGGATGGCCAACGCCGGCACGTTCGGACTCCTCGACCCGACCGAGGAGCAGGCGGAGGAGCTCTGGCGCGCCGTCGAGGCTCAGCGGGCGGAGATGGTCAAGCCGCTGGGCCGGGTCGCACGCTGGAAGGTCGCCCTCAACCCGGCGAGCTTCCGTCCACTGTCGCGCTGACGCACCTGCAGAGGTGACACCACACCACCCGCCCTCGGGCGGGTGGTGTCAGAGGGTCACTGTGCCCGCGGGCACGAGGTGTCGACCATGACACCGCGGCCGGAGGTCTGCGCGCCGGGGGTCGTCCGGAAGATCGGGACGCCCGGCTGGTCCGGCCCGGTGACGATGGTCCAGGTCAGGTCCATCGCCTCGCCGCGCGGAAGGATCACCGTGCGGGCGATGACGGGGTGCCCGTGGTGCTCGTAGAGGGACGGTGCACCCTCCTTGCCGTCGAGCGTGGAGTCGACGATCGTCGAGCCCACGGGTCCGTAGGCGAGGATCGTGAGGGCCAGGTCGCCGGGGGTGTTGCTGATCTGCTCGCCGATGATCTGGTAGCCCACGCGCGCGACGGAGGCAGGCACGGAGTTCTGCAGGTGCGTGCGCATGGTCAGGCGCTGCGAGCCGTCCGCGGCGCAGTCGCCGCGGATCACGTCGGTCCGCGAGGTGACGTAGTACTCGAGCTTGGTCTCGGTCGAGTCGTTGATGAAGACGCCGATGTCGGGGCGATCGCCCGCCTCACGCGCGATGATGCCGTCCGCGATGCTGCCGGTGATCCGCTGCTGCTCGTCAGGACGCTTCATCCAGACGTAGCCGCGACCCTCCTTGGTGGCGTCGAACATGCCGCGCAGTGAGGTCGCCGCATCGCCGGTGCCCATGATCAGGGCATCGAAGATCGCGCGCGCGGAGTCCTCGAAGAAGTCGTTCTGCTCCTGCTGCGTCGGCAGCTCGAGGTAAGCCTGGTTGAGCAGCAGCTGCGCGGCGTTCTGTGCGGTGGCGACCTTGCCGCGCGGAAGCGCGACCGGGCCGGAGCCACGCAGCACGTAGCTCAGGGCGACGGGGTCGACCGACAGCACTCCGTCGACGCCCTTGCCGGGGGAGGCTTCGTCCCACATCGCGCTCAGCAGCTGTCCGGAGCGGGACCAGTCGGGGGTGAGGTTGGTGTCCTGGACCCAGAGGCCGAGCTTGCCGTCGAAGAGCAGCCGCTCCTCGCGCGTCGGGGGAAGGATCGACTTCTTGAAGTGCCGGTTGATGTCGACGCCGGTGCCCTGGTCGAGCATGTCGAGCTGGCCCTTGTCGGCGTGCAGCACCGCGAACGAACCGGGGATGCCGCCGGTCGCGCGGAACTCGGAGTTGTTCTGGAAGACGACGAGGTAGTTGCGGGGGCCCTCGGCGCCCAGCGCAGCGGGGAGCATGCCGAGCACGTTCTTGCTGTAGTCCGCCGTGCTCCGCATCTTGTGCAGCTCGTCGACGACGTCGAGGAGGGGGTCGCGCAGCGGTGCCACGACGGGGCGGAGGGCGAGGTCCTGGGTGCGGTCGTCGAGCTCGTCGAGCTCGTCGGCCACCGGACCGAACTGGTCGCCGGCGAGCCGGATCTGCTCCAGGTCGACCTTGCCGTTGACCGGGCGGATCTTCTCGGGATCGAGCGTGTCGCGGACCGCGAAGAGTTTCGTGGCGAGGGGGCCGGTGGCCTCCCGCGAGACGTAGGTGACCGTGCGGAGGGCCTTGAGGTCGTCGCCGAGGAGGGGCAGGTACTGCAGCGCGGCCAGGTGTGGACCCCACGTGCCGTATGACGCGAGGCTGGCCTTGTCGTGGGCCGTGCCGACCAGCGACTCGGCCGCCGGGATGTTGCCGGCCGCCAGCTGGGCGCGGGCTCCGGCGACGTCGCTGCCGGCCGCCTGGAGGTGCCAGACCGCCCAGACGAGCTGGACCAGGACGATCGCCGCGAATCCCGCCGCGACCCAGATGGCAATCCGGAGGCGGCGGCGGAAGGTGCGGCGCTTCCACCACTTCCGCTTCCGGCGCCGCCGGACCCGGAGCGGGGCCTCCTCGGCGGCGCGCTGGAAGACGAAGTCGTCCTCCATGTTCGCGGCCTCGGCGGCCGGGCGGCCCTGCTCCTCAGGACTCGTGGTCATCTGGTGTCTGCCTCCGGCCGACTACTCCCGGGGGAGGCTGTCTCGAGTGTCTGCGCTCAGATGTCTGCGGTCTTGCGCCGAAGCAGCCAGGAGCCCGCGAGGAGCATGAGCAGTGCGAGGCCGATGATGCCGACCCACGGGCCGCCGGTCGTCGGCAGGCCGCCGTTGTGCTTCGTGCTGGACTGGGCCTTGGCGGCCACGCAGTGAGCCGTCACGGTGAACGCGTTGGAGCCGGAAGCGCTCTGGTACATCGAGTCGGCGGCGGGGGTGTACTTCGCGGTGATCGCGTGGTCGCCGACCTTCAGCGAGTTGCACGGGATGTCGAAGTCGGCCGAGCCGTCGGCGGCGATGTTGACGGTGCGGGCGGCGCCGCCGTCGATCGAGACGTCTGCGGTGCCCGTGAAGTCGCCGATTGCGCGGGCCGCGGCACCACGGTTGGAGCTCGGGCGGGCCGTGGCGTCGCTGCTGACCTGGAGGAGGATCTTGATCGGGATGTCGAAGCCCCGGAGTGCCTGGACCTTGACCGTGAGGCGGGTCGAGTAGGAGGCGCCGTATCCGTTGGCGGCCGTCGCGGGGCCGTTGCCGGCCATGAGCGTGGCGGCCAGCAGGATCGCCAGCGCGACGACGGTGCGAATGATCCGAGACATGTGGCTACTCCTCCAGTGCGTTGCCAGCGTCGAATGACGATGACTCTGCACAGATTAGGCCATGAAGACTGGTCTAATCAGGCATTCCACCGTGCGGCACCACTCCGTGGTCCGGTTGATCCGGTCCACGGAGTCGTGCCGAAGCTCAGCGGGTCGAGCCCTTGCGGCGCATCAGCCAGCCACCCGCGAGCAGCAGGAGGACAGCCAGCGCGATGATGCCGATCCAGGGACCGCCGGTCGTGGGCAGGCCGCCGTTGTGGCTGCCGGTGTCCGGCAGGGTGCCGTCGACGCAGTGGACCACGTTGAAGGCCCGGGACGTCGAAGCCCCCTGGTAGACCGAGTCGGGAGCCGGGGTGTAGTCCGCGGCGATGATGTGCGAGCCGACCGTCAGGACGTTGAACGGGATCTCGAGGTTGGCCTTGCCGTCCGGGCCGACCGGGACTTGCTTGATGACCTTGCCGTCGAGCAGGACGCGCGCGGTGCCGGTGAAGTCCCCGGCGGCGCGGAAGGCGCCGCCGCGGGGGGCGCCGGGGCGGGCCTTGGCGTCGCTGGTGACGTTGATGACCACGGCGGCCGGAAGGCCGAAGCAGCAGTCGGTCTTGATGTCGATGGTCAGCCGCGTCGCGAACGACGCGCCGTAACCGGTCGCGGCGGTCGAGGGAGCGGTGCCACCGACCAGGAGCGCGCTGAGGATGAGCCCGAGGGCCAGGACGATGCGACTGATCCGAGTCATGGGAGCTCCTGCGCTGCCGTGTCCGCCAACCGGTGCTGGCGGTCTAGTCAAGGCGTGCTGTGGTCGCGATTATTCGTGCCTGAACGAACCAAGTGCAAGCGTTTTCGGTAAACCTTTTGGCACGTGTCATAAGGCCTGCAGCCTGCAACTTTCCGGAAAAGGGCAACTCTGAGCGCAAATTGGAAAGTTTTTGTGCCTAATGGCCGATTTGTCGGGTCACCGGCTCCGGTCCGGAGCCGTCCCTGTCAGCCGAAGTGACAGACGTAGTGCAGTGTCTCGGTGGTCTCGATGTCGAACGACGAGTCGCCGGGGACGTCGAAGGACTCGCCGCCCGAGTAGGTCGTCCACTCGTCCGAGCCCGCCAGTCGGACGCGGCACGAGCCGGCCAGCAGCTCCATGATCTCGGGGGCACCGGTCGTGAAGAGGAGCGTCGAGGGCAGGATGACGCCGACCGACTTCTTCGTGCCGTCCTCCAGCACGATGCTGTGCGAGACGCACTTGCCGTCGAAGTAGACGTTGGCCTGCTTGGTCACGGAGACGTTGTCGAACTGGGTCACGGCGGCGATCCTACGGGCCGGCGGGAACGTCGTACGCCGGGCACCAATGCGGTGGTCACTGCGGTGCTCACCGCATTGGTCGGTCAGGTGGTGCAGGTGGCCGTTGCGCCGATCGCGATCGCGAAGACCCGGACGGCGGTGTAGGTGCGTGGTCCGGCGGCGCGCCAGGTGGTGGCGTTGGCGAGGTAGGAGGTGATCTCCACCTGGAAGTCGACCGTGCCGGCACCGACGAGAAGTCCGAAGCTCGCGAGTCCGCTGTAGGTGATCGAGCTGTTCGCGCCCGTCACCTGGGTGGTCGAGACGACGGATCCGGTGGAGATGCGGCGCAGCACGACCTCGTAGTCGTAGCGGCTGTCGGCCGGCCACTGGATAGTCGCAGTGAGCAGCGCAGAGCTGCAGCTGGCGGACGCCGGAGCCAGGACCGTGTGAGTGCCCAGTGCTCCGGTCGAGATCGTGCCCGCGTCGGTGAACCACGCCATGGTCGGAGCGGCGGAGGCCACGATCGCCGCGGCTGCGACGACGGGCACCGCGCCGCGTGCAGCGCGACGGCGCCCAGCGGGTCGCGGAGCCGGGCGGAAGGCCGTGAAGAGGAGTGCGGCAGCCAGGCCGCCGAGGAGCAACAGGCCGAGGCGTCCCTGGAGGAAGGCGACCGCGTAACCGGCGTACGGCGCGTGGGCGACGACCCGGTCGACCTGCCGGACGCGGTAGACCTCGCGGTCGGGCACGTTGTTGGCGTCGCCCTGCAGGGTGAGCAGCCGCTCCTGGCCGACGGCGTCGAGCGCGACGACGCGGTGGGTGACACGGACGCCGTTCGCCGCGATGACGCTGACGACATCGCCCCTGGCGACGTCGGACGCAGTCACCGACCGTGCCAGCGCCACCGATCCCGCCGGGATCGCAGGCGACATCGACCCGGACTGGAAGACGAGCGGGCGCAGTCCTGCCAGCACGCACACTGCCGCGACGAGCAGGCAGAGCGACCCGACCGTCGCGGCGACGGTCAGGGCGATGCTGCGGGCGCGGCGGAGGATCACGGTGCGGCCACCTGGGTTGCGGTCAGGTTGAGAGAGATGGTCGTGCTCTTGCCCTGCAGCGCGTTCGGCGCTGCCGAGTTCAGCTCGGCACGCACGCAGAGGTTGCGGGTCGCGCCGTTCGTCGAGAGGACCGGCGGGGTGGTGAACACGTTGCCACTCGCGGTGGTCGACACGAACCCCGAGAAGACGAGCGAGCCACCCGAGCACGCGCCTGCGCGGTTGCCGTTGGCCTGGCTCCCGGTGGCCGCGGCTGCGGTCGAGCTGTCGTAGACCTCGAGCTTGAGCCCGGAAGTGCCCGAGGTCAGGTCGTTGGTGCTCGACTGCGCCGTGGCGTTGAACCGGAAGGCCGCGGTGCCGGAGTTCCGCACGACGAAGGTGCGCGACAGGCTCTCGCCCGGCACCATGTCGCTGATGGTGTACGCCGAGTAGCTCCAGGTGTTGGGGCCGGTGCCGGTCAGGAACTCGGACCCGGTCGTCGGTCCAGCGGTCAGGTCGAGGGTGCCGGTCTGGATCGTCGACGACCCGATGGTGGCCTCGTCGGTCCAGTAGGCCATCGTCGCCGTCGCACCGAGCACGGTGAGGGCCCCGAGGCCCAGGAGCGCTCGGGTGCGGCCCTGGCCGAAGCGCCACCGCGGCGTCCGCGTCGCTGCGTGCCTGCTCATTGCTCTGCTCCTTGATCGTGCGTGCGTCGCCCAGCGACGAGGAAGAGCCCCACGGCGAGGGCGCCGGTGGCCAGCCAGGCGAGCCACAGCGCCACCTCGGCACCGGTCTGGGGGATGACGCCGCCGTGGCGGGCGTCCTGGTGCTTCGTGTGCGCGGCGGTGTCCTGCGTCAGGGTCACCACGAAGCGCAGCGGCAGTCGGCGGGTCTGCGACGGGTTGGTGGAGGCCTGGCTGAACGTCGCGCGGAGGTCGACGCGTGCCGTCCCGCGCCGCTCGAGCGCGGAGCTCGTGAGCGCCTGGCTCGGCACGCCGTTGCGGAGCTCCACCCACGCGCGCCCCTCGGCCCGCGCACTGAGGTCGATGTCGTCTGCTGCGAGCAGGCGGTCGGTGTCCGTGCTCTCCACGCTGACGGTGAGCCGTGCTCCTGTGGGGCCGTCGTTGCGCACCCAGAAGGACCGGGTCTCCTCATCGCCCGGAACCCACCGGTCGCGGGCATCGAAGAGCGAGCCGGAGAGCTCGTCCACCCACACGGTGCCGTTCGAGCTCACGCTGATCTCGTCGGCCGCGGCCATCGCCGGACGTGGGACCAGTGTGGCGGGCGCGCCCCAGACAGCGAGGAGGACCACGGCAGCGGCGGTGCGTCGTACAGCGGTCATGCGGTGTCCTCCTTCGGTGAGCGTCGGGAGCGCCAGCGGTCACGGAGTGCGGACCCGAACATGCTGGCGGCGTAGGCCGCGAGTCCGCCGGCCACCAGGAGCGTGGCGACTTCGCGCTGGTCGTTGTTGAGGGTGTTGCTGACCCGGCCGAGGTGCGGGACTGCGTACAGCAGCCGTCCGCGGATCTGGACCGGCCGGACGGGCAGCTCGTCGGGCACGTCGTTCGCGTCACCCTGGGTGCGGAACGACCGTGCGTCCGGGTCCTTCATCGACACCCCGACTGCCACGACGCGGTGCGTGACGACCTGGGGCTTCCCGGACTCGAGCTGATAGGTGACGACGTCTCCGACCCGGATCGCGTCGGCCTTCACGGGCCTCACGACCACGAGCGTCCCCGGCGGGAAGTCCGGCCGCATCGACCCGGTGAGGATCGTGTACGGCGTGGCGCCCATGATCCGCGGGATCAGCACCGCGACTGCCAGCACGACGACGACAGCCGCGAGCGAGAGGCAGACCGTGACGCGCCAGAGAAGGCGTAGAAGAGTGGTCATCAGTGACGGCTTCCCGAGCCCCGGTGCCCGTTCCCGGAGCGGGTGCTCCGGGAACGGGATCAGGAGATCCGGTGAGTGCCGAGGATCAGACGTGGGTCTGGACGGCGACCAGCGTGATGTCGTCGAGCGTCGCGGTGTCGATCTGCGAGTCGTTGTCGGCGCCCGTCAGCGGGTCCGGCGAGCTGACCGTGCCGTACGGGAAGTCGACGGTGATGTCGATCGTCACCGCGTGGGTGCCGGTGCCGGAGACGCTGCCCGATGCCGGGTCGGTGAGGGCGGCGGTGACGGTCAGCTCGTCGGCGAGGCCCTTGAGCGAGGTCAGCGACGCGTCCGAGATGTCGACGGTGGCGCCGATGTGGTCGCCGACGAGGACCAGGTCTGCGGTGCACTGCTTGACGATGGTGTCGCCCGGCACGATGCCGTTGGTCACCGTCGTGGTCGAGGTGCCCGTGCTGTCGTCGTAGGTCCAGTCGGTGGCGCACGAGACGTTGGTGAGGTCGATCGAGCCGGAGGCGATGGTGCCGCCGTCGACGATGTCGTTGTCGGTCCAGTACGCGAGCGATCCTGCTCCGCCGAGAAGCAGGACGGCGGCGGCGCCGGTCGCGACAAGACCCTTGGTGGACTTCTTCATGATGAATCTCCCTGATGAGTGACGCCGCGGCTCCCTCTGTCCGCGGGCATGGCGCAGGGAGATGGACTCCCTCCACATGTCAAGGAAACGTCGTCCCAGTCAGTTCATGACACGGTCTTTGGTATCGGGAATCGAAGATGACCCGTCTGGCACGGCGCATGGCCCGTTCGGACTATGTGGCATGGCCAATCGTCCGTGACGGCCGTCACGGCTCCTGCCGTGTCAGGCGTGAGGGAGGGTCGCGACGTACTCCCGGAGCACCTCGACCGCATCGCGCGCGACGAACCCGGTGCCCTCGAGCTTGGCCAGATCCAGGGCCGAGTGGGTCGGGCGCGGCGAGACCAGCTTGTCGGCCGGCTGGCCGGCGGCGTAGTCGGCGCTCGACTGCGGCGTCACGTCGGCACGGGTGCGGCCACGGAGCTCGAAGACGTCCTGCGCGATCTCGCACCAGGACTGGACCTCGCCGGCGCCGGTCACGTTGTAGGTGCCGTACGGCGCACCGGTCTCGACCAGGTGCTTCGCGGCGCGCGAGAGCTCCGAGGTGAAGGTCAGGCGGCCGAACTGGTCGTCGACGACGCTGGGGGAGACCCCGTTGTCGGCGAGCCTGGCCATCGTCTTCACGAAGTTGTTGCCGTCGCCGATCACCCACGAGGTCCGCAGGATGTAGTGACGCGGCGCGGTCGCGACCGCGATGTCGCCCGCGGCCTTCGACTGGCCGTAGACCCCGAGCGGCGCGAAGGCCTGCTCTTCGGTGGCGAGCTTCGTCGTGCCGTCGAAGACGTAGTCGGAAGAGACGTGGACCAGCGTCAGGCCGTGCTGGGCGGCGGCCTTGGCGAGCAGCGCCGGGGCAACCGCGTTGGCCGCCCACGAGATCGCGCGGCCCTCGGCCGTCTCGGCGACGTCGACCGCGGTGTACGCCGCAGCGTTGAGCACCAGCGCGTAGTCACGCCACGGCCACGCAGCAACGGTGGCGGCGTCGGAGATGTCGAACGTGTCGATGTCGACGAGGTCCGCGTCGGGGAAGTCGAGCGCGAGCGCGCGGCCGAGCTGGCCGTTGGCGCCCACGATCAGGGTCTTCTTGGCAGCCATCGGGGTGACGTCGGCCAGGCGCGGGTTGTTCTGGTCCTTCTCCGAGATCTCGACCTCGTCGGAGTCGAGCGGGATCGGCCACGGGATGGCGGCGGTCTCGTCACCCAGGTGGAGAGCGGGGTAGACCTTGCCTGCGACGTAGTGGTCGTTGACCAGGTACGAGTAGACGGTGCCGTCCTGCAGCGCCTGGTAGGAGTTGCCCACGCCGCGCGGCACGAAGACCGCGACCGACTCGTCGATCTCGATCGAGAAGGTGTTGCCGAACGACTCGCCCGCACGCATGTCGACCCAGGCTGCGAAGACCTTGCCGACCGCGACGGAGACGAACTTGTCCCAGGGCTCGGTGTGGATGCCACGGGTGGCGCCACGCGAGCCGTTGAAGCTCATGTTGTTCTGGACCGGACCGAAGTCGGGCAGCCCCAGCGCGACCATCTTCTCGCGCTGCCAGTTCTCCTTGAACCAGCCGCGGGAGTCGCCGTGGACGGGGAGGTGGACGACGACCAGGCCGGGGATCGGAGTGGTCTCGACGGAGAGATCCTTGGTCATCGGGTCACTGGCCCTTGGCGGCGTACTTGGCCTCGACTTCGGCCTTCTTGGCGCGCCACCACGGCTCGTTGTCGCGGTACCACTGGATGGTGTTGGCCATCCCGGACTCGAAGTCCTGGAACTGCGGCTTCCAGCCGAGCTCCTCACGCAGCTTGGTGGAGTCGATCGCATAGCGCATGTCGTGGCCGGCGCGGTCGTTGACGTGCTCGAAGTCGTTCTCGTCGTGCCCCATCAAGCGCAGGATCAGCTTGACCGTGTCGAGGTTGTTCTTCTCGCCGTCGGCGCCGATCAGGTAGGTCTCGCCGATGACGCCCTTCTCGAGGATCGTCTGCACGGCGCTCGAGTGGTCGTCGGCGTGGATCCAGTCGCGGACGTTCTGGCCCGCGCCGTACAGCTTCGGCTTCACGCCGTCGATCAGGTTGGTGATCTGGCGCGGGATGAACTTCTCGATGTGCTGCCACGGGCCGTAGTTGTTGGAGCAGTTCGACAGCGTCGCCTGGACGCCGAAGCTGCGGACCCAGGCGCGGACCAGGTGGTCGGAGGCAGCCTTGGAGGAGGAGTACGGCGAGGACGGGTTGTACGCCGTCGCCTCGGTGAAGCGCTCCGGGTCGTCGAGCTCGAGGTCGCCGTAGACCTCGTCGGTGCTGACGTGGTGGAGGCGCTTCTCGTGCTTCCGCACGGCCTCGAGGATCGTGTAGGTGCCGAGGATGTTGGTCTGGATGAACGGCCACGGGTCGAGCAGCGAGTTGTCGTTGTGCGACTCGGCGGCGTAGTGGACGACCGCGTCGTGCTGTGCGACGAGCGAGTCGACGACCTCGGGGTCGGCGATGTCGCCGACGACCAGCTTGACCCGGTCCTCCGGGAGACCTGCCAGTGACTCGCGCGAGGCGGCATAGGTCAGCTTGTCGAGGACGGTGACGCTGTAGTCGGTCGAACGCACGAGGTGGTGCACGAAGTTCGAGCCGATGAAGCCGGCGCCGCCGGTCACGAGGAGGCTGTTCATGGCCGCAGTCTAGGAAGTGCGTCATCGGCGGGTGAAATCCGGTCCAGACAGGCATGCATCCCGCGTGGCCTCTAGGCTCGCCCCATGAAGGGGATCATCCTGGCCGGTGGAACCGGTTCGCGCCTGCACCCGATCACGCTCGGCATCAGCAAGCAGCTCGTGCCCGTCTACGACAAGCCGATGATCTACTACCCGCTCTCGACGCTGATGCTGGCGGGCATCCAGGACGTCCTGATCATCACCACGCCTCACGACGCGGAGCAGTTCGAGCGGCTGCTCGGCGACGGCTCGCAGTTCGGCGTGCGCCTCAGCTACGCGCAGCAGCCCTCGCCCGACGGCCTCGCCCAGGCGTTCACGATCGGTGCGGACTGCGGCCACCTGCAGCCGGGCGACAAGGTCGCGCTCGTCCTCGGCGACAACATCTTCTACGGCGCGGGCCTGGGCCACCAGCTCCAGCGCTACGCCGACCTCGACGGTGCGGCGGTCTTCGGCTACTGGGTGGCCGACCCGTCGGCGTACGGCGTGGTGGAGTTCGACGAGTCCTTCCGTGCGGTCTCGCTCGAGGAGAAGCCGGCGAACCCCAAGTCGCACTACGCGGTCCCGGGCCTCTACTTCTACGACAGCGATGTCGTCGAGATGGCGCGCAACCTGAAGCCGTCGGCTCGCGGCGAGCTCGAGATCACCGACCTCAACGCGATCTACCTCGAGCAGGGCAAGCTGCAGGTCGAGGTGCTCCCGCGGGGCACCGCCTGGCTCGACACCGGCACGTTCGACTCCCTCAACGACGCCTCCAACTTCGTGCGCACGCTCGAGGGCCGTCAGGGCCTCAAGATCGGCGCGCCCGAGGAGATCGCCTGGCGTGCGGGCTTCCTGACCGACGACGAGCTCCGCGAGCGCGCGAACCCGCTGGTGAAGTCGGGGTACGGCGCCTACTTGCTTTCCCTCCTCGACGGCTGAGCCTCACTGGCGTAGTCCGCTCGGACTACGCCACGCGGAGGATGGTGCGCATGGCTCCGCGCCCCTACGCTCGGGGAACCGGTGGCCTTGGGAGGGGCCGCCTCGTTCTGGGAGGGAGCGAGTCATGTTCCATCGACCCGCAAAGCGGCGCAGCGTCGAGTCCGGCTGCTGGTGCCACGACGATTTCCATGAGCTCGGGATCCATGACCCGTCCCGGCAGCAGCTGGGTGCTGCCGACGTCTCTCGGCGGCGTGTGGCTGCCGTTCACACCGTGGAACCTGCGAGGGTGGCGTCATGAAGGGCCACGACGCTCGTGCTGGGCGTGCCACGTGCGAATGCCACGCCGAGCTGCGGGACCTCGCGGCACTGATCGAGGACCAGGTGCGTAGGCAGGGCGGCGAGCTCCGTGCTCAGCCGACCCAGCCGCCAGGTCTCGCCGGCGACCTCGCCTGACGCAGGCTCCGCGACGGCTACTCGACCCAGTCGCCGACCAGCCAGTCGGCGTTCTCGCGCATGTGCGCGACAGCGGTGAGGTGCAGCGCGGAGACTCGCCAGGCATGGAACGCCGCCTCGTCGTCGAACGTCGAGTCCTCGACGATCACGGTGCCCTTGCGGTCATCGAGGCTGGGTGTGATCGTCCAGCGGCTTGCGCCCTGCTCCGGGCGAGCGGCTTCGAGGGCTGCGACCGCGGCCGCGGCGTCGGCTCCTTCGTGCAGCCTGAACAGGACGACGTGGCGGTAGGTCACGGGTCGACCCTAGTGCGCCCGCAACGCGCACGCGGCGGCCACCCGCAAGGGTGACCGCCGCGTCGGCGTACTGAGGGACTCAGCTGTCGGACTCAGCCGTTCTGGATCTGGCTGAGCATCCTGCGGGGCTCGGCGGCGGCAGACCTCGTTCCTCGGCCTACCTCTGCCTCACTCCTCGGACTCAGCCGTTGATCATGCCCGCGCCGACGGTGACGCCGGTGGTCTCGTCGATCAGGATGAACGAACCGGTCGTGCGGTTCTTGGAGTACGGGTCGACGAGCAGCGGGACGGTCGTGCGCAGCTGCACCCGGCCGATCTCGTTGACGCCGAGCTCGCCGGTCTCGAGGTCGCGGTGCAGCGTGTTGACGTCGAGGCGGTACTGGATGTCCTTGACCAGCGCGCGACCGGTGCGGGTCGTGTGCTTGATCGCGAGCTTCGCCTTGGGCCGGAGCGGCGCGGTCGTCATCCAGCACACCATCGCGTCGATGTCCTGCGTCGCGGTCGGAGCGTTCTTGACCCGGGCGATCATGTCGCCGCGCGAGACGTCGACGTCGTCCTCGAGGCGGACGGTGACCGACATCGGCGGGAACGCCTGGTCGATCTCCTGGTCGAAGAGGTCGATGCCGGCGATCGTCGAGGTCATGCCCGAGGGGAGGACGACGACCTCGTCGCCCTTCTTCAGGATGCCGCCCGCGACCTGGCCGCCGTAGCCGCGGTAGTCGTGGAACTCGTCCGACTTCGGGCGTACGACGTACTGCACGGGGAAGCGCGCATCGATCAGGTCGCGGTCCGAGGCGACGTGGACGTGCTCGAGGTGGTGCATCAGGGTCGGGCCCTGGTACCAGTCCATGTTGGTCGAACGCGTCACCACGTTGTCACCGGCCAGCGCCGAGATCGGGATGACCTGCAGGTCCGGGATGTTGAGCTTCGTCGCGAACTGCGTGAACTCGGCGTGGATCTTCTCGAAGACCTCCTGCGAGAAGTCGACGAGGTCCATCTTGTTGACCGCGAGCACCAGGTGCGGGACGCGGAGCAGCGAGAGGATCAGGGCGTGGCGGCGCGACTGCTCGGTCAGGCCCTGGCGGGCGTCGACGAGCACGAGGCCGAGGTCGGCGGTCGAGGCGCCGGTGACCATGTTGCGGGTGTACTGCACGTGACCCGGGGTGTCCGCGATGATGAACTTGCGGGCCGGGGTGGCGAAGTAGCGGTAGGCGACGTCGATCGTGATGCCCTGCTCGCGCTCGGAGCGGAGACCGTCGGTCAGCAGCGCGAGGTCGGTGTAGTCGTAGCCCTTGGCCTCGGAGGTCGCCTCGACGGCCTCGAGCTGGTCCTCGAAGATCGACTTGGAGTCGAGCAGCAGGCGGCCGATGAGGGTCGACTTGCCGTCGTCCACCGAACCGGCAGTGGCGAACCGCAGGAGGTCCATGGGCTTCTTCTCAGCAGTGGCCATCAGAAGTAGCCCTCCTTCTTGCGGTCTTCCATGGCGGCCTCGGAGAAGCGGTCATCGCCTCGGGTGGCGCCGCGCTCGGTCTTCCGGGCGACGGCCACCTCCTCGATGATCTCCTCGATCGTGGAAGCGGTGGACTCGACGCATCCGGTGAGCGTGATGTCGCCACAGGTGCGGAAGCGGACGGTGCGCTCCTCGGCGACCTCGCCCTCGCGGAGCGGGTTGAGCGGGGTCTCCGTCATCAGCATGCCGTCGCGCTCGAAGACGCGGCGCTGGTGGCTGAAGTAGATCGACGGGATCTCGATGCCCTCGCGGCCGATGTAGTCCCAGACGTCGAGCTCGGTCCAGTTCGAGATCGGGAAGATCCGCATGTGCTCGCCCTCGTGCAGGCGGCCGTTGTAGAGCGACCACAGCTCAGGACGCTGGTTCTTCGGGTCCCACTGGCCGAACTCGTCGCGGTGGGAGTAGACGCGCTCCTTGGCGCGAGCCTTCTCCTCGTCCCGACGGCCACCACCGAAGGCGGCGGTGAAGCCGTTCTCCTCGATGGCGTTGAGCAGCGTCGGGATCTGCAGCCGGTTGCGGCTGATCTTCGCGGCGTCGGGGATGATGCCGTTCTTGATCGCGTCGTCGATGGAGGCCACGACGAGGTTGATGCCCAGCCGCTCGACCCAACGGTCGCGGGTCTCCATGACCTCGGGGAAGTCGAGGCCCGTGTCGACCTGGAGGATCGAGAACGGGATCTTCGCGGGGTAGAACGCCTTCTCCGCGAGGCGGAGCATGACGATCGAGTCCTTGCCGCCGGAGAACATCAGGACCGGCTTCTCGAACTCGGCGGCGACCTCACGGAAGATGTGGATCGACTCCGCCTCCAGCTGGTCGAGCTGACTCAGCTGGTAGTCGGCGTACTTCTCTGTCATGAGCCTGGGGTGACCTCTCGTCGCTTATGGCAACCGACATCGTAACGGTGAGTCGGGGTGTTCCTTCGCTCCGTCCGTGCTGCCGCCGCGGGGACTGTGGCGTACCTCGCGGGTTTTCGGTACCAAGCCGAGCAATCCACTAAGGTTTCTAGCCGTGGACCTCTTCGCCGACTCGTTCTTCTCGATCCTGGCCGCTGGCTTCTTCGTCGGCATCGTCGTCGGGTTGACGGGCATGGGCGGAGGCGCGCTGATGACACCCGCCCTGATCTTCCTGGGCGTCGGTCACACCGCCGCGATCGTCACCGCCGACCTCACGGCGGCTGCGATCTACAAGACCGGTGGTGCGATCACCCACTGGAAGGAGGGCTCGCCGAACGTCCGGCTGGCCGCCTACCTGATCACTGGCTCCGTGCCCATGGCTTTCGTCGGCCCGTGGCTGATCAACGGGCTGGTCGACGACCCGACCGAGCTCGAGAAGGTGCTCAAGCTCTGCATCGGCACCGCGCTGCTGTTCGCCGCCTCGACGTACGCCCTGCGGCTCTTCCTCAACATGCGGAACGTCAACCGGGGCGGCACGCTGCCCGACGACAACCCGCACATCCGCCTCGTGCCGACGGTCCTCGTCGGCATGCTCGGCGGCCTGCTGGTCGGCATCACCTCGGTCGGATCGGGCTCGGTCATCATGATCGCGCTGCTGATGCTCTACCCGGGCCTCTCGGCGGTGCGCCTGGTCGGCACTGACCTGATGCAGGCGGTCCCGCTGGTGCTCGCCGCTGCCCTCTCCAACATCGCGATCCACGGCCTCGAGTGGGACCTGCTCGTCCCGCTGGTCATCGGCTCGGTCCCGGGCACGCTGCTCGGTGCCCGGATCGCTCCGCGCGTCGCGCAGTCGATCATCCGCCGGGGCATCGTGATCGTGTTGACGATGTCGGGGGTCGCGCTGCTCTTCAAGGCCGGTCTCCACCCGTTCGGCGAAGGCCACGAGACGGCCGAGGCGATGATCGTCGCCGGTGTCGGCCTCGCGATGGTCGCCCTGGTTCCGCTGATCTGGGGTGTGCTGCGCAAGCAGTACGGCCTGCCGATGTTCGGAGCGCCGACGGTCGCAGAGCTCGAGGGCGCCGCGAGCCGCCGCGGCAAGGCCTGACCTTTCCGGTCGGACGGGCTCGTCAGCCGCGCTTCTCCAGCGCCGGGATGACGATCGCGAGCAGCTCGTCGATCTGCGCTGCGGCAGTGGCTGCCGCCGTACGACCGCGGCGGTAGGGGTCAGCGACGTCCGCGCGGACCTGGGCGACTCCGCTCGTGGTCGCGACAGCCTTGACCAGCTCGACACCGGACAGGGTCGAGTCGACCCGCTGGACCCCGGCGGCGAACTGGCCGAGCGAGAAGACCTTGCGGAAGGCCGCCGGGTGCTCGGTCAGGATGAACTGGCGGTGCTCGGTCTCGGCGGTGAGCACGAGGTCCGCCTGCTCGAGGTCGTGGGCAGTGAACCGTCGGCTCCGGAACGCCTCGATCTGCTCCGGGGTCACCTCGGGGCTGTGGTCGAACGCCGTCGCCATGGTCTTGTCCATGTGCTTGTCGATGAAGCCGAGCGTGCCTGCCGAGCTGAGCTGCAGGTC